>Ga0208159_1000197_pt1 | contig 25099 bp, 26 predicted proteins | sample 9_EtaG_FD_184082 | JGI IMG/M metagenome (GOLD analysis project Ga0208159, IMG submission 184082) | Marine viral communities from the Subarctic Pacific Ocean - 9_ETSP_OMZ_AT15188 metaG (SPAdes) (version 2) | ecosystem: Environmental > Aquatic > Marine > Oceanic | place: Pacific Ocean | collected... | reverse complement strand
TAAAATAAAGGCAGTTAAATGTGATACACCAAAAGAATTTGGTGATAAAAGAAAGGACAAAAGATATGGACACGCATATGAAAAAATACGATAACGTAAATAACCCACGACATTATAATAAAGATGGCATAGAATGTATTGATGGTATCAAAGCATCAATGTCAGACAAAGAATTTGTTGGGTACTTAAAAGCAAATGTTATAAAGTATCTCTGGAGGTATGATTATAAAGGCAAACCTTTGGAAGATTTAAAGAAAGCACAATGGTATCTTGACAAACTTATAAATATAATTCATAATGAGGACTTAAAATCAAGACAGATAATAATGGAAGGTTTTAAGGAAGGAGTAAATGATGATATCTAAATTTAAAACACACGAAGAAATACCAACATCTCTTGTAGATAATATATTAACTATGAGTGGTGAAACAAATATTAAACAAGTTCCATTGAAAGATATAAATGGGTTTGTTGAAATGATGGAAGGAGTTGATAGTGGAACTAAAAAAGTTAACAACCAAAGAACGTGAAGAAGTAGTTATGGCTATCCATAAAATAATTATGGAGTTAATAATTAAATATGATTCACCTGAAACTGTATACCTAATGGCAAGAGCATTAGCAATTACAGCTATAACCAAAGCTGAAAAAGATTACTATGGTTTTCTTACAATGCAGAACGCATTAAATGATACTGCTCAAGAACTTATAGCATTAAGTATGGGAGAAGAACCAACTGAAGGTGATGAAGTATTTGAATTTATGTACGATAAAGATAATAATAAACTACATTAGGGGGTATAATGAGTAATGTATATATAATAACAACAGTAATACTTTTTTATGTATTACTTTTTATATAGGGGGTTGAATGTTAAAAATGGAAAGTAAATTTATTGGGCACGAACAGTGTCCTAAATGTGGGAGTAAAGATAATTTAGCACGTTATAGTGATGGTGCACACTGCTTTACACCTGACTGTGGCTATTTTGAGAAAGGAGAAGGAGTGGAAGTAACACCTATTACAAATAATACTAACAGTTATTCTGACTTGTACGTTGGTGATAGAACTGAATTGAAAGATAGAAATATCTCTCAAGAAACTGCGAGTAAGTATGGAGTAACCACGTTAGCTAATAATGGTATGGTTACAAAACATATATATCCATTCTATAATGCACAAGGTAAGCACGTTGCTAATAAGATTAGAGCATTACCTAAAGTGTTTACGACACAAGGTAACTTTGCTGAGTCTGAATTGTTTGGACAACACTTATTCACAAGTGGACAGAAGTACATTACAATTACTGAGGGTGAGTGTGATGCTATGGCAGTATTTCAAATGACTGGTAGTCGTTATGCTACTGTGTCCATTAAGAATGGTGTAGCTTCAGCAGTTAGAGATTGTAAACAAAACTTTGAATACTTAAATAGCTTTGAGAATATTGTGATATGTTTTGATAGCGATAGTATTGGTAGAGAAACTGCTAATAAAGTATCAGAGATATTTCCACCTAATAAATGTAAGATAGTTAATCTTGAATTAAAAGATGCTAACGAATATTTAAAGGCAGGTAAACGTGAACAGTTTACTCGTACATGGTGGGATGCTAAACCTTATACACCTGCAGGTATTGTAACGTATGATGATATTGTTGATGACCTATGGGTTGAGGAAGAGGTTGACTCTGTTCCTTATCCTTTTAAAGGATTAAATAATAAGTTATATGGTATGCGTGTTGGTGAATTGGTTACACTTACATCAGGTACTGGTATGGGTAAATCAAGTTTACTACGTGAGCTTGTATATCATATATGGAAAACTACTGAAGATAAGATTGGGCTTTTGTTTTTAGAAGAAGAAAAGAAAAGAACATTCAGAGGTTTAGTAGGTATACATGCAAACAAAGAACTACACAAACCTGAAGAGTGGAAGAAACAAGAACCATCTGAATTAAAGAAATGGTCTGAAGAACTTAGGGGTGATAGACGTTTAGTTTTGTTTGACCACTTTGGTTCTATGGATGATGATGATGTTATCAATCGTATTCGTTACATGGCTAAAGGTTGTGATTGTAAGTGGGTATTCGTTGACCATCTAAGTTTAATTATATCAGGCAGAGATGATGGTAATGAAAGAAAAGCTATTGATATTCTTATGACTAAACTTCGTAGCTTATGTCATGAGTCTAAGATAGGTATGTTGTTAGCTTGTCACTTACGAAGACTTGATAATGATAAAGGACACGAAGAAGGAAAGCAAGTTTCATTATCACACTTGCGTGGTTCACATTCAATCGCACAGTTATCTGATGCAGTGATTGGTATGGAAAGAAACCAACAAGATGATGATGAGATTGCAAAGAATACTTCAACTATTCGTGTACTTAAAAATAGGTATGCAGGAACTACTGGAGTTGGTTCTTACTTACTTTACTCTACTGAGAATGGTAGAATGACTGAAATAGATAACCCTTTTAAGGAGAACGCAGATGAGTTTGAAACCCAAGAGTAAAGACAGAAAGAAGTTTGATATTGATTTAGCTTATGGAAAAGTTAGAGAAGATATGATTCAAGATATGCTTCAAGATAAAAAGATTGAAGTTAAATCTGAACGTGATGTTTGGAAAAGAACTGGTAACATAGCTATTGAATATGAATGTTATGGTAAACCTTCAGGTATCAATGCAACTGAAGCTGACTATTGGTTTCATAATCTATGTGTAGGTGAAGATGTTTATGCCACGTTAGTATTTAAAACTGAGAACCTAAAAAAGATACTGGACTCTTTAGAAAGAAAGGTATCTGTAAATGGTGGTGACCATAACGCATCAAGAATGTATTTAATTAGTTTGCAAAAACTATTTGATTTAAAAACAATAAAGGAGTATATTAGTATATAATGAATTTAGTAGTTGACATAGAAACAGATTCACTAGATGCAACAAAGATACATTGTATTGTAGCTAGAAACATGGAGACAAATGAGAACTATGCTTTCGTTGGTAAAGATTGTTATGATAAGTTTCCTGCGTTTATAAATAAACATGCAGATAAAATTATTATGCACAATGGTATTTCTTTTGACGCACCAGTTCTAAATAGATTGACTGGCACGAAGATTACTATTGGACAGATTGAAGATACTTTAATTATGTCTCAGCTATACAATCCTGAACGTGAGAATGGTCACTCATTAGATTCCTGGGGTAAAAGATTTGGATTTAATAAACTTGAGTTCAATAACTTCTCTGAGTTTAGTGAAGAGATGCTTACTTATTGTAGACGTGATGTTGAACTTACACATAAAGTTTATAATCATTTAAAACTTGAAGGTAAAAGATTCTCAGATTATTCTTTGAGACTTGAACATGATATACGTTCCATTGTTTCTAAACAAGAAGACACTGGATTTTATTTAGACCAACAGAAAGCTAGTGGTCTTCATGCAATGCTTGAAGATAAAGCTGAACAGTTAGAAAAAGAAGTACATAAAACTTTTCCACCATTAAAGATTGAGGAAGAGTTCATACCTAAAGTAAATAATAAATCTCGTGGGTATGTAAAGGGTGTACCTTTTACTAAAGTTAGTTATCAAGAATTTAATCTTGCGTCTCGTAAACAAATAGCTGAACGACTTATGAAGTTAGGTTGGAAACCAAATAAGTTTACTGATAAAGGTTCACCTATTGTAGACGAGAGTGTACTATCAAAGATAGATAATATAGCTGAAGCTAAATTGATAGCTGAATATTTATTATTAAAAAAAAGAACGTCTCAAATCTCTTCTTGGCTTGATGTTGTTAATCAAACCACTGGAAGAGTGCATGGTCGTGTCCTTACTTTGCGTTGTGTATCAGGTAGAATGAGCCATCACTCGCCAAATATGGCTCAGATACCTGCTACATATTCACCTTATGGTAAAGAATGTAGAGAAGTATGGACAACTGATAAGCCAGATACTCATGTTATCTTTGGTACTGATGCTTCAGGACTAGAGTTAAGAATGTTAGCACATTACATTAACACATCTGAGTATACACATGAGATACTGAATGGTGATATTCACACAAAGAATATGAACATGGCAGGACTATCAGATAGAGACCAAGCTAAAACTTTTATATATGCTTTCTTGTTTGGAGCAGGTGCAAAAAAGATTGCACAAATAGTTGGCTCAAAAGATATGGCAGTTGGTAAACAACTTATAGATAAATTTTTATCTGAGTTACCACGACTAAAATCTTTTAGAAGTCAAGTAGAAGAAGCTGCTCAGTCAGGTAAAGTAAAAGGTTTAGATGGTAGACTCTTTAATGTTAGGTCACCACATAAAGCAGTTAATACAATCATACAAGGTGCAGGTGCTATCGCTTGTAAAGTATGGTTACGTAACATGATTAAACATGTACGCACAAAAGGTTTGGATGTTAAACTTGTAGCTTCAATACATGACGAGTACCAGTTTGAAGTAAACAAAAATGACATACAAAGTATGGGAGAGATTGTGAAGTTGGCAATTAAAGAAACAACTGAACAACTCAACCTTAATTGTCCACTAGATGCAGAGTATAAGACTGGTCTGAGTTGGGCAGAAACACACTAGTTTTAAATTTATTTTTGATTAGTGTTGACTTGTGTATTGTTATACCTTATAATTATACACTGAGATATTCGTAGTTAATACGAAAATATAATAACCTTAAAGAAGGAGTAAACTTATGCCAATATTAAATGGTAAAGCCTACTGGGCATCAGTCGTATCACCAAACACTACGTTTGATGAAGATGGTGTCTATTCTGTAGACTTAGCAGTTGATGCTGATAATAAAAAGAAAGCTGAAGCTGAAGGTCTATCTATTAAAAACAAAGGTGACGATAGAGGAGACTTTGTTACCATCAAAAGAAAAGCTAAAAGAAAAGATGGTAGTCCTAACAAAGCACCTGATGTAATGGATGGTATGAAACGTCCACTTCAAAATACTTTGATTGGTAATGGTTCAGATGTAAATGTTTTATTTAAAACTTACGAGTGGACTCATAAACCAACTGGTAGAAGTGGTAAGAGTGCTGACTTACAAGCCATTCAGGTTGTAAACCTAGTTGCCTATGAAGGTGGTAGTTCAACTGCAAGTGAATTTGAAGAGATTCCTTCTGCATCTAATGCAGATAATTCAACTTCAGAGTTTGCAGAAGTACCTGCTTAACCTTAACTTTTAAAAGGAGATGGGGGTGTAGTTAATAACTCACCCCTATTTTTTTCAATGAAAAATATTGATACTTTAGTTGAAGATATGTACCAGACTATTACTGATGGCACACAACCTAGTGAAAAAGATATGGAGTTGTTTGCTGAAAGAGTGAAGGAAGGTGTATTACAATTATTCAACACACGTTCTGAGAATAATAATTTAAGAATGTCTCAGATTGGTAAACCTGATAGACAGGTGTGGTATCAGTCACGAGATATAACAAAAGAAAAGTTACCTGCATGGGCGAAGATAAAATTTACTTATGGTCATATACTTGAAGAGTTACTTTTATTATTAGCTAAAACTGCAGGACATGAAGTTAAGAATGAACAAAAAGAATTAGAGATTGAAGGAGTATTAGGTCACCAAGATTGTGAGATTGATGGTGTTGTTACTGATTGTAAATCAGCTAGTGCTTATTCATTTAAAAAGTTTTCTAATCGTTCACTATTAAAAGATGACCCCTTTGGTTACATTGCACAGTTGTCAGCTTATGCTGATGCACAAAATAAAAAAGGTGGTGCTTTTCTTGCTATTGATAAACAGAGTGGACGTATATGTTTAATGTCTGTCCATGATATGGAGATGATAAATGCGAAAGATAGGGTCTTACATCTTAAAAATGTTGTCGCAAATGATACAGTTCCTAGCAAGTGTTATGACGATATTGCAGATGGTGCTAGTGGTAATCGTAAACTTGATGTTGGCTGTTCCTACTGTGCTTATAAAGTTAATTGTTGGCAGGATGCTAATAATGGGAAAGGACTTAGAAAATTTATCTATGCGAATGGACCAAGATACTTAACACAAGTTGTAAAAAAACCTGATGTAATTGAGGTAGAATTAAATGACATTGGTTAGTTTGTTTGAATTACTAGCTGCAATTAGTGCAGTGATTACTGTATGGGTGTATGGTAACAAAGATAACTATGCACCCTTATATGGTATGGTTTCAAATATAATATGGATTACATGGTCAGTATTATCTGTTAGTTATTATATGTTAATTATGTGTGTAGTATTTACATGTTTACATATACGAAACTATTTTCATATGAGGAATATTAAATGAAGTTTAGAAGTGGTTCAGAAGAAAAGGTTTATAAATTTTTTAAAGATAAAAAAGTAAAAGTTAAATATGAACCTAATAAATATAGTTATGAATGGTTTGAAAATAAAACTTATTGCCCTGACTTCTTATTACCTAATGGGTCTTACATAGAAGTTAAAGGTAGGTTAACTATTGAGATGAGAAAGAAACATTTGTTTTTTAGAAAGTCTAATCCTAGTATTATAATTAGATTTGCTTTTGATAATCCTAATAAAAAACTAAACAAAGGTGGTACTATGACTTACGCAAAGTGGTGTGATAAACATAACTTTGAATACTGCAAGATAAGTGATGGTATTCCTAAACAATGGTATAATGAAACAACATGATAATTTTTTTCGTACAGTTGAACAAAATATTATCAGCTCAACAAGTGCTGAGAGGACATTATTCCTTGCAGTTATTTTACAAGCACTACTTGATGCTACTCAAAAAGATACTCAAGACTTGGAAAGTCATAAGTATAAACGTGAGTCTATACTTTGGTTTACTACCAACAGTGGTAAACGAAAAGAAGACTTTGAATACATATGCGAACTCGCAGATATTGAACCAAACTATATGAGAAGAGTCGCTATGGAAATACTAACATCTAAAAGAACTAACTTTGTGAGGAATCATATTAATGCTTTGTTGACACATAAGGATAGTTATGATAGAATTAAACTTAAAAATAGAAAGGGGAAATAAACTATGTTACCAACTGAATACCAAAACTATATTGCCATCTCTCGTTATGCGAGATGGATTGAAAAAGAAAACAGAAGAGAAACGTGGAGTGAAACTGTTGAACGATATGTTAGTTATATGCAAGGACGTTATGAGAAACTAACAAACAAAAAATTAGACAAGAAGGAAAGAGATAGATGGATTGATGCTATCACTACATTAAAAGTTATGCCTTCAATGAGAGCATTGATGACTGCAGGAGCTGCTCTTGATAAAGATAATGTAGCAGGATTTAATTGTTCATATGTAGCTATTGATAATGTAAGAACCTTTGACGAGATTATGTACATACTTATGTGTGGTACTGGTGTAGGGTTCAGTGTTGAAAGACAATACGTTGATAAACTTCCTGAGATTGCAGAGAAGTTTCATACAACTGAAACAGTTATTAAAGTTAGAGATAGTAAAATAGGTTGGGCAAAATCTTATCGTGAACTTGTTGCTATGCTTTACGCAGGACAAATACCACAGTTTGATATGTCTCTTGTCAGACCTGCAGGTGCTAAACTAAAAACATTTGGTGGACGTGCCAGTGGTCCTGACCCACTTAGAGATTTATTTAAATTTAGTATTGAGACATTTCAAAAAGCTAGTGGTAGAAAATTAACTAGTATTGAATGTCATGACATTGTATGTAAGATTGCAGACGTAGTTGTTTGTGGTGGTGTAAGACGTTCAGCTTTAATTAGTCTTTCTAATCTTTCAGATATTAGAATGAGAGATGCAAAGACTGGTCAATGGTGGGACAATAATCCACAAAGAAGTTATGCTAATAACTCTGTAGCTTATACTGAGAAGCCTGATATAGGTACATTCATGAAGGAGTGGGTATCTCTTTATGATTCTAAGTCAGGTGAACGTGGTATCTTTAACAGAGTTGCATCACAAAAGATGGCAACACGTTCAGGTAGAAGAGAAGGTGACTTTGACTTTGGGACTAATCCATGTTCAGAAATAGTTTTACGAAATAAACAATTTTGTAATCTATCTGAAGTAGTTGTAAGACCTGATGATACTGAAGAAACTTTAAAAGAAAAGGTAGAGATAGCTACAATCTTTGGTACACTTCAGTCAACTCTATCAGACTTTAGATACTTAACTAAACAATGGAAAGATAACACTGAAGAAGAAAGATTACTAGGTGTTTCATTAACTGGTATTATGGACCACGAAGTTTTATCAGGTAATATATTTAATCAAACTGTTTTAAAAGAAATGTTAATTAACTTAAAAGAACATTCAATTAAAACAAATAAGAAGTGGGCAGAGATGCTAGGAGTTAATCAAGCTACTGCTATTACTTGTGTGAAACCTTCAGGAACTGTATCACAATTAGTTGATTCAGCTTCAGGTATTCACCCACGTTATTCACCTTACTATCTTAGAACTGTGAGAGCAGATAAGAAAGACCCATTGTGTGACATGATGTTAGACAAAGGTTTCTATGGTGAAGATGACGTAATGAAACCTAATGATACAAAAGTTATTTACTTTCCTATGAAGTCTCCAACGAGTTCAATTATGAGAGATGCTAAATCTGCTATTGAACAACTAGAGATATGGAAGATATATCAATTGCATTGGTGTGAACACAAACCTTCAATCACAGTTTATGTGAAAGAAGATGAATGGTTACAAGTAGGTGCATGGGTTTATGAAAACTTTGATGTGATGAGTGGTGTTTCATTCTTACCTCACTCTGAGCACTCATATAAACAAGCACCTTATCAAGAAGTTGATAAGAAAACTTATGAAGAATGGTTAGCTAAGACTCCAAGAAATATTAATTGGATGGACTTAACTAACTATGAGAAAGAAGATACAACTACTTCATCAAAAGAACTTGCATGTACTGCAGGTGGATGTGAAGTAGTTTAATTTTTTCTTGACTTTATATTTAAAAGGAGTATAATTATATAATGTTTATAAATGCAAGAGCAACACATAAGGAAGAAACAGTTCATCCTTTACCTAAAGAGAAAACTAATTTTGTTTTTATAGGTTATGATTCTCGTGAAGATATAGCTTACAGAGTTTGTGAAAATTCATTAGCTAGACATAGCTCAAGACCTTTGACAATTATTGATTTAAATGTTTCTCATTTAAGAAGTAGTGGTCATTTTACTAGAGAGTGGAGAGAAGATAATGAAGGACAAAAATATGATGTGCTAGATGACAAACCTTTTTCAACAGAGTTTAGTCATACTAGATTTCTATGTCCTCACCTAGCTAAAATAAATAATATGAAAAATTGGGTTATGTTTTGTGATTGTGATTTTTTATTTTTAAAAGATATAGATAAACTTTTTAAATTTGTAGAAGAAAAATATTATGATAAAGCTGTTGCCTGTGTTAAGTTTGATTGGCAACCCACTGAAGATACAAAAATGGATAATCAAAAACAATTAGGATATGAAAAAAAATTGTGGTCTTCACTAATGTTATTTAATATGAAACATAAGGATGTAAAAAATTTAACAAGTGATAAAGTAAATACTATGAAAGGTTTAGACCTTCATCAATTTAAGTGGACAAGTGATGACCAGATAGGTGGCATACCTTGTAGCTGGAATCATATTCCTGGAGTTTCAACACTTGAAGAATCACCTAATGCTATACATTTTTCTCTTGGTGGTCCTTGGTTTGGTGGTAAGTTTCATACTATGCAATTTGCTCAAGACTGGGAAGATGAAAAGCTTTTATATAGAAATACTATAAATGAAACAAGACCTACAAAAATGGTAACATATTAATATGAATAAAGACACAATAAATATCGTAACTTCCTTTAATCCTAAAGGGTGGGAAACTTATGCAAAGAAAATGATTGACTCAGTTGTAAAATATATGGCTGATGATTTACATTTAACTGCTTACTATCATGACTTTACTGATGAACAGATAAAAAAGTTTCCTAAAACAGACAAGATAACATTTAGAAATCTTAATGAGGTAGACGAAATGATTACCTATCGTGAAGAAATGAAACTTCATGATGGTACTGAAGGTGGTAAGATGCCTTATAACTGGAGATTAGATGCCATTAAATGGTGTCACAAAGTGTATGCTCTGACTGACTTCTCCTTCAAGTTGGTAGAAAAGAGTGTACAAGTAGGGTGGGTAGTTTGGTTAGATGCTGACATTATCCTTAGAAAGCCTGTTAATAAACAAGACTTGTTTGGAATCATTCCCCTAGGTTCTGAACTCGTCCACTTAGGTAGGAAAGATGTGGACTATAGTGAAACATCTTTCATGGCTTTTAATCTTAATACTATCCCACCCCTTGATTTACTAGGAGATATGAGAGGTCTTTATAATAGTCATGAAGTTCTTTCATATAGAGAATGGCATGATGGATTTATCTTTGAAAGATTATTTAATATCTATGGTGCACATGGTTTAAAGAAACATAGTTTAACACCAGAAGTGAGAGGTTTAGATGCGTTTAATAATTCTCCTTTGGCAGATTACTTTGAACACTTCAAGGGCAATAGGAAGGATTTGTTATCTAACAAAACCACACCTGATGTCGTTGGTCCAAAGAGGTACAAACAGTTGGCTGATGTCATCAGACATTACAAGTTTTCAAGAATACTGGAGACAGGTACATGGAATGGTGGTCGTGCTATTGAAATGGCACTGGCAGCTTTTGACAACGTAGACAAAGTTTATTATGAAGGTTATGATTTATTTGAAGATGCAGATGAATTTACTGATGCAACTGAAATGAATACTAAACCACACAATCTTTATGAAGCAGTTAGTACTAGACTAAAAGAATTTAAATCTTTTGTTAAAGATAAAATGAACAAAGACTTTGAATTTAAATTAGTTAAAGGTGATACTAAAGTAACACTAACACAACAAAAAGATTTTGACATAGCTTATCTTGATGGTGGACATAGCTTTGATACTGTTCAACATGATTACAACATGACGAAAGATTTACCTGTTGTTGTGTTTGACGATTACTTTACTAAAGATGACAAAGGAAAGGAAGTTGTTGATGAACATAAAGGAACGAATAAAGTATTTGATGCCCTTGATAAAAAGCTACGCAAAAAAGTTCTTCCATCTAGTGACCCAGTGGCAGGTGGTGGTGTTACTCACCTTGCTATCGTTCTTCATAAATCTAGTCTTGATAAACTCCCTGAAAGTTTCAATCACGTTCCAATAATTGTTAAACCAAAAGACTGTATGCCTACTGATTATATTAGAAACAATATAAAAAATAATGTACAGTCAATTAATAAATGGTTAACTAAAGCTAGACCACATGGAGAGGTACTTAACATAGTATCAGGTGGTAGTTCTTTTTTAAATTATAAAGATTATCTTAAATCAACTAAAGATAAAATCATGTGTGTTAAACATTCACTACCTATGCTTTTGAAAGAAGGTATAGTTCCTTGGGCATGTAACATACTTGACCCCAGACCTATTGAAGGTACAAGTACACATGGGATTGTTCGTAAAGAATTATTTAAAGATATACCTAAAGAGACTATATTCTTTGTATCATCTATGACTGATACCTCAGTTGTAGATTATTTAAAAGATAAGAGTGCAAAGATAGTGGGTTGGAATGCTTACTCAGATGCTATTGTTGAGAAGAATACAGATAATAAAGTTACTATACCAAAAGAATTAGGTATACCTGATGATACAGTTCTATTAACTGGTGGTACTTGTGCAGCTATGAGAGCCATTAGTGTTGGACACACATTAGGATTTAGAAACTTTAAACTATATGGTTTTGATTGTTCAATGGATGAGCCTAAAGATAAAGATGCAGTTGATAGTTCAACAGGTAAAGGTAAATACTTACACGTTACTACTAATAATAAGAAGTTCTGGACTACAGGTGAGTTACTAGCTATGGCACAAGACTGTGAAAAATTATTTCAAAGACAAGATGTTGATATGCATATGGAACTATATGGTGAGGGTACTCTTGTTTCTGAGTTGTGGAAAACTGGTGGTAGAAAGGAACATCCTAAATATGAAAATACTCTCTTCAATAACGATTAAAGATTTTATAGAAGATACAGATTGTAAAACAATTTATAAATCAGTATTGGATTTAAAAGATTCCTGGTCAAAATATTCTGATAGATTATCATTAGGTTCAGGAAAAGAAGATTCAGATACTGAAGATACTTATAAAGATAAATGTCTTACGAACAATCCTATTATATTTGAAAAGTTTCCATCATTATTATTTAAAATAAAACAAGTATTAAATAATATGTACGTTGATGATTTAACATTTGAAGAAACATATTCATCACCTGCATTTGAGATTATACAAGAGGATGGAACTTACTATAATTTAAACCATAAAGCTGATAGCTACTTTGTGTTACCTATACATATAGGTAATTCTAGTTCAGGTTTATTTTATTATAACAGACCTGCTACTAAAAAATATTTTATACCTATGAGGGAAGGCTCGTTATATTTCTATACGAGTCCTCTTCATAAGACTTATGAAAAGATTAGTGAAACCAATGACTTAATTTGCCTTGAAGGTAAATGTAAAATGAACAAAAATAATAATTTAACTCTTTTTTTCTAAATAGATTTGAGTTATAATACACATAAATGGGAGAAATAATATGTTATTACCAATGATTGCACCTATATTAGGTAAAGTAATTGATAGAATAATTCCTGATAAAGCTGGTCAAGCAAAGGCTCAATCAGAATTAAACAAGGCACTTGTTACACATTCAGCAGATATAGAAAAAGCTGCTGCATCTGTGGTCGTTGCTGAAGCTAAAGGTGAAGGTTGGTTACAACGTAATTGGAGACCATTAACAATGTTATCTTTCTTGATGCTTTTGTTTATGTATTGGTTTGGAATACATCCTGAGAATTTATCAGACGCAGTTATTATGAAACTGTTTGATTTATTACAGATTGGTATTGGTGGCTACATCATAAGTAGAGGTGCTGAGAAAGGAATTAAAACATGGAAGGAGAAATAATATGACTGCATGGACAAAACCTATTATCGCAGAAATTTCTGTAGGTTTAGAAATCAACTCATATGCTTGTGCTGAAAAGTAATAGCATTTATTTTTTGGTGTGAGCCATATGCTTTTTAAGGTGTGGCTTTCATCTAGTTTAACTACAACATTATTGCCTAATGATAGGGATAATTAACTAAAGGAGAATAATATGATGTTATTGGACAACATGTTCTATAATCATTTTGATTTAATGAGACCAAAAGTAATGGTCGTATCTGATAAAATGTATCAGGAAGCTCAACAAAAGAAACTACAAGCTAGATTAGATTATCTTGTAGAACAAAAAGAGCATTATGAAAAAGAAATAAAAGAAGTGAAAGACGAAATGTCTGAACTAAAGATTGAAAATAAATCTGTTAAATAAATAAAAAACCCCTAGCTAACTTAATAACTAGGGGTATTTTTTTGTCCAATTTTCACAGTTGGCTATCCGTATAACAGTTCTTGTAATCCATAATGTGCGTGTAAGTCAAACGCAATCTCAGCTAAATGTAAAGCTATCTCAATTAAAAGTAAAGTTATAATAATTCTATTTGTCATCATACAACCTATGATAAGTTTTCTTTAAGAATCTTTTACACATTGATTTAAAAAATCCTTTGATATAATATTTACCTATACGAATAGGTATTAGTAATGGTGTAGTCATTACGTCAAATATAACAATGATTATATCTACACTAAAGTCAATGATATTATCTGCATCTTTAAACTTTTGTTTTAGTTTATTCCACCACTTCATATCATCTTAATCCATGTATACACTAATCCTAGTGCAGCACCTACAATAAACAACATCTTAATAGCACCTGAACCTCTAGCTAAGTCTGCTCTCATAGCTGATATAATCTCTGTTTGTTTATTAATTAATTGAAAAGCAACTTCTAGTTTATTGGCAACCTCTTTGTGTTGCTCCTCATTACGTGCTTCAAGTGCAGCTAGTCGTGCTTCTAATGAGTCTCTACTATTCATTATCTTTCTCCTATAATCCTTTTAATTCAAAGTCTTTTAGTTCAAAGTTATCAAGTCCAAGTTTCTTTGTAAAATCTTCATAACTTTCAAATTCTTCATCTCTACCTGTTAATAAATCAATCGCTTTATCTCTTGCTCCTCTGTTAGCTGCAAATACAGGATTAAGAGTTACAAGTTCTCTAATTAAAGGTTTTGTATCAGGGTCATCTTTGACAGCTTTTGAGAAACCTCTTAGTATACCATCTATTTTAGCTCCTATTGGACCCATTAAAATAGATACTAATGGACTCGCACCATAACGAGCAGCATCTAAAGCTAACTTAAATGATGTTGCACCACCAGCTATATTAGTTCCAGCAATGACATCAAATACATAATTCTGTCCTCTTTCTTCTTTCTTTCTAAGTAAATCTTCTAAATTTTCTATAGGGTCATCTGAACTTGCAGACCTAAACATTTCTTTTAATAAATCAGTATACATAGAAACTAATATTATCATTGACATAGCAACTCCATACCTAAATAAACTAGCTGTTCTTTGATTAGGAGTTCTATCTTTACCTATTAAATTTTTTAATAATCTAAAACCAACAGTATTACCAAACACAAAAGCAAAACTTTTTAATTGAGCAGTACCTGCAAGAGCAGGACTAGACATCCATAATGGTCTATTAGTAGGATTAGGTGTCATAATTTGTTGGTCAACAAAACGAGCTGCTGCTGCTTTAATAAGGGCACTCTCTTTAAATACTTTATCAAATGGTTTACCTTGTATATCATCAACTAATTTAAATATATCAGGTATACCTACCTCTTGATATTTTTTTCTTAACTCTAAACCTTTAACAGTTCCTTTTAAATTACCATTTACTATTGAACTCATATCAGTTTTGAGTTCATTTCTAAAACCATCAAAAGCCATTTGTCTTGACAACTGTGTGACTTGTGTTAACATAGTAGTTTTAAAAAATCCATTAGTAAATTTTCTAGGTGTATCAAGAGTAGATGAAGCAGTTATTCTCTCAGTCAATGCACCATCAAGACCATACATTATTTCTTGAAAAGCTTTTTCAGTATTACTTTTTCTAAGTCTTGGATAAAATATACGAGCAGTTCTTTTAAAAGCATTGATAGGAAGTTTTAGTGCTGACACTAGTGCACTACCAGGTTTTGCTCTTGCTAATAAAATTAATGGCTCACTTAGTGCAGTTAAGGCAGCAAAAGGTAAAGTTAAAAAATAAGCATTTGCTAATAAAAACTGATAAGTTCCTCTAGCAAATCCTTTTGGAACTTGTGTTCCATACTTTCCTTGAATAGCTTGTAATGTATTACCTACTGCATTGTATTCTTTATCAGTTACTAAACCTTCGTCTATTAAAGATTTCATAGTAAGTTCTACATTCTTAAATCTATTTTCAAACTCAATATCTTTAGCTGCTCTCATAATATAACCTGGAAGTATCTCCAATATATTATCGTCAATTAATCCTTCTTGTCTTAATTCCTCAATCATTTCTTTTGGTATCTTACGACTCTTTTCTAAATTTAAATTAGCTCTTCTGTCAGGAATATCTTTTTTCTTTTTACCTCTAATATTAGTAAGATAATAACCACCTTCATTATTTATGTTTTCAACAATAGCATTAATTTCATTATCATTCTTAATATATTTTTTAGCAATTGTTTTAAATTTTTCTTGATTCTTTTTACTGTTAAGAAGATGACGAACAGGTACATAGTTGTCCACATAATTAACATCTATACCTGCATCTCGTGCATCATCATATATTTGTTTTAAAACTTTTCTTATTTCAGTATCAGCTTTATCTACCTTTTTAGCTAAAGATGTTTGACCATACTTTTCTAATATATTACCTTTTTTATTTGATAAAGATTCAGTTAATAGTTTTTGATTTTTTATAGATGTAGCTGGACTTTCAGATACATAACCAAATGTAGCTAGACTTGCTATATCTCTTACTCCAGTTCTAGCTACTGGTTGTAAATCTCTAACAGCTTCTAGTATAGGTGATAAATAACTTCCTGCTCTATTTTGAGACTCAGGATAAAATGACTCAAGATTATTATATACTCTAAACAATCTTGTATCACCTTTTTCTCTATAATTATTTATAGCTGTTCTTCTTATAGGTGATGTTGCTTTACCTAATAATTTTTGTAGAACACTACCATCATATATTTTAGATATGACTCCTGTCAAACCTGTTTGAGAAGTACCTGATAATAATTCAGGTGTGATTACTAACTCACCTTTCATTTCTCCTTTTTCTTTTGCCTTATTTAATTTTACTTTCTCCTCATTAATTCTTTTTTGTAAAGCTGCTTTTATTTTACCTGTTTTTCTAGAATAACCTATCTCACCTTGACGAGATTTTTCAAATTTATTTATTTCATTATCTATATTTTTAAGTTCAATTCTTTTTGTCCTAGCTTCTTGAGGTAAAGCATTTTCAGTAGCAGCTTTATATTCATCAAGAACTTTACTTCTTTTATCTCTTAATTTATTTATAGTTTCACTTGCGTTACTAAAAAATCCTGGAGCACCTACTTTTTTTTCTATAGCATCTGCAGCTTTATCTATTCCTCTAATTCTCTTTTCTAATATTTCTATCTTGGCTGTGCTTCTTTTTATTATACTAGCATTAGCTACATCTTCTTCTTTTATTTTTTCAGCTATTTGTATAAACTCATCAGACTCTTTATTCTGTTCAATTAAAGCATCTGTGGCTAATTTAGATGAAGTTCCTACAACAGGACCAACAGCAGTACCACCTATAGTACCTATGGCTGCATCATTAATAGCTCGTTTAGCTACTTCCTTTGGGTCTGTTTCTCTACCTGCTATTTTATCTGAAGCTATTTCTGTATTAGCTGCAACTAAACCCTCAGTAACTGCACCAGTAGTTGCAAGTTTAGCTGTGTCACTTGCGATTGAACCTGCTAAACTTTTTTTAGTTAGTTCAGCAACTTTTGTTGAAGCTTTTATTGGGTCATATATTTTACTTAGTATTTTACCTACAAAAGCTGTGTCAATTAAACCATTAGCTAAACCTGCTAATATAGATTTTTCTGCAGCTTCTTCATCTGAAGCTCCCTTTTCTATAGCTGACCTATAAACTCCACCAATACCTTGAACAAATAAAGGACTAACTGGTAACATATTAAATAATAATTTACCAACCCTACCTGCAGGAGTAAAACCTAATAAACTAACACCAAACCTAGCTGCTGTACCTAGACCTAATTGAAAACCTAAAGAACCAGTAGCAGTTCCTGCTGCCTGTTTAGTAAATTCTTTGGCATTATCAAATGATTTTATTTTAAATAAGTCAGTAGTTTCTGTGGGAGTTCCTAAAGATTGTAGAATACTTTGTTGACGTTCAGAATTACGTTTACCTACATCTTGAAGAAAGTCTGTGACTGTAGAATCTTCACCAGTCTTTTGTTCAACTGCAGTTCCTATAGCAGTTAGACCATCAAACATTGCTTGTTTAGTTCCTGCTACACCTCTTTTAAATGCAGAACTAAAAGAGTTTACTTCTTCCTCTTTTTTTCTTTTAAATTTTTCCATTAATTCAGGATTTCTACTAATCTCTAAATTAATTAATTCATCCATACTTTTAGTCATGATGCTTATTCCTCTGTAGGAATTGTATCGCCACCACCAAGACCTTTAAACCAATTGGTGAAACTTTTAAAAAATCCTGGCTTTTCATCAACTCTGTTCTCTGCAGCTATTTGTGCAGTTGCATTTTTAATAGCTGTATCAGGTCTCATTCCATTGTCTATTAGTTCTTTTGCACGAAAAGTTATTGAAGAAAAATCTTGTTTAGTTATTCCCTCAATATCATCTAAACCTGAAACTGAAACAAAACCCATTAAATCTTTTTCATCTAGTTTACCTGCATTAGCATATTTATCTGCTAATATATTATAGTATTTACTTTTAACTGCAAGTTCTTTTTCACCTAATTCAAGAGTTTTCTTAGTTTTCATTTCATCTAATTCAAGTGCTCTGATTTGAAGTTCTCTATCAAACTGTTTATTTTTTCTTTCAAGTTTTTCTTGTTCAAGTTTACTTAGATTACCCATAAGTCCTGCTGCTGCATCAACAATACGAGCACCTCCCATTATTTGGAAACCCATTTGAGCTATAGCAAAACCTCTACGTTTTTCAAAGTCAGTTTTTGATTCTTTCTCTTGTCTTGTTATAATGTCTCTTAAATAACTAGAACTATTCTCTACTGCTTCTTTTGTTGGTTCATTATTTTTTAGTAAGTTTTTACTTTCTTCTAGTAATAAATCTGCATTAGGGTCATCTGGATTTATATTATTTTTTAAAAATTCTGAAGCACCTTTTTCTTCATTTTTATTAAGAACAGGTTCTGTTTCTTCTGTTGATTTAGTTTTAGTTTCATCTGTAACTGCTGATACAGGTGGTTGTTTAGTTTCATCTTTTTTACCTAAACCAAAATCTTGTTTAAATTTATCTATTAATGTTAAATCTTTTTCTGCTTCCTGTCTTTTATTATAAAGTTCTCTATAACCACTAACACTAGAGTCCATTCTTGTTGCTATAGAATTTGCATACTGTTCTTTTTCATCTCTTAATTTAATTAAATTATTTTTTTGAGTATCATTTGTAGATTGTGTTATTTGTCTATTTAAATCATCTACTTCTCCTATTGTATTTTTAAATAAAATCATAGCTCCCATATCTTGCATTTCATTTGGTTGAGAGTCAGCAACTTTAGAAGCAACTGTATCTATTCCTCTTTTACCTGTATCAATTATTCTTTTACCAAATTCTCCAAGTTCTTCACCTTTAATTCTAAGAGTATCAGTTAAATCTGCTGCTGCTCTTCTCATTTTCCCTTCACCACCAGGAGTAACTGAACCTGAAATATATTCTCCTGCTGGTTCTAATATATCTGCAGCTTGGTCAACTATAAATTTTCTACCCTCACCTATTTTTTCTGCAGCTTTTTCAGTTAAACCTGCAATACCTTTAAATAAAGGAATCTGACCAAACTTAGGTAATTGTAAATTAATACCACTACCTTCATCTCTCACTCTAGTAACTTCACCTTCTTTTAATGCAGGTACATTTCTTGGAACACCTAATGTAAATGTTGTAGGTTGTTCTCCTTCCATTTCAATATTAGAAATAACTTCATTAGTAAGAGGGTCTTTATAATAAGAAGGTGTTACACCATCTGGACCAAAAACAGGAACTGCTCTATTTCTTTTATCTCTCATTAATCTATTATCTCTAGGGTCACTGCTTAAAGAAAGAGAACCCAAACCTGCAACATCACCACCCATATAATTCATAGGTTGCTGTCCAGATTGCATCTTAACAACACCACCATCATTCATAGTTTCCATGCCTGTAAGTTCTCTGCCTTTATCCTCAAGAAGTGCCATTAACATTTTAGTGTATTCTTTATTATCACTTTTAGATATTCTTTTACCTTCTTTTTTCTTTATAACTCCTTTACCCATAAGTATATCTTTTTGAGTAACTTTACCATCACCACTTAAATCAGGGAAAGTTGACCCTCCTTCTGCAAATAACTTAGGTATCTGTCCTGCAATACCTAGACCTGCCAAAGCACCAGCACCACCAATTAATTGTTGACTTAATGATGGTTGTGGTAAAATTGCCTGTTGAGTTTGTGTGGTTGTTGGTGAGATTGGGAAACCTCTAATGATAGATTGATACTGTTGTAGACTTGCTTCAGGATAAGTCTGTTCTTCTCTAAACTGTTGGAATCCTAAGTCTAATGCTTTTTGTTGTTGTTGTCTTTGTTGTTCACCTACACCTGATAATGCACCTAATTCTTTCATAGCTGAAGCCTGTTGAGCAGTACCTAGTCCTGCCATCTGTTGACCAGCAGCCATTTGTCTTTGTCTTAAATTAGCAAGACCTTGTTGTGCTTGTTGAAATGCTGCTTGTGAACCTGTAGCCTGTATATCACCTAATTGTTGTTGTAAATTTCTTTCTAACTCAGACTGCATTAATGCTTCTCGTGAACCACCAAAACCACCTGCAGCTACACCTTGAGCAGCAAGTTGTTGTCTTCTTGCTTCAGCACCACGTTCAGCTTCTCTCTTTTGTATGTCAACAACATTTTGCATAAATGGTGACATACGTGCCTGTATAGCAGGTGCTGTATCTTCTAATGCACTAGCAGCAGTTAAACCTCTAGCTATATCAAATGAAGGTTGAGATGCACCTACAAGTGAAGTGATACCTGCTTGTGCTGCTTTTTCTTCAGGAGTAAATGCAGCAATACGTGGACCTGGATAAACTGGATAACCAGTAGCTTGTCTTGCTTCTTCTTGAGCCTGTGCTCTTTCAAGAATGTCAGTAATGTAAGGACGTATCTCTGGTGGAAACTCTTCCTTTGTTACAGTTTGAGTGGTAGTTCCACCACCTCCACCACCACCACCTTTACTACCACCACCACCATATTGTCTTAGACCTGTGGTTTTATTGATAGTACCTGAACCACCAACTGACCTTAATAGTTTAGCTTCATATGAATTAATATGTGCTAATTCAGTATCACCATCTTCACCTTGTGACGCAATATCACAAGTAAGTCTATCTAATAACCAGACTTTAAATTTAATTGGTAATACTTTTTCTATTAAAAAATTAGAAATGTGTTTCAAAAGTGACATAGCTTTCCTTATACTTTACATGTTGTTTAAATATTTTTCTCCATCCTGGTCTACCCATGACTTCAACTCCTGTACAACCTTTTTCCTTTGCGTACTCCATGATTGTTTTAATTCCTTCTCCTGCCCATTTATTCATATTCTTACCACCACATAAAACAACTGTCATCATTGTCTTAGCAGGATATATAGATTTTTGTGTAACAATAATTGCTTCAATATCTTTTACAGTTTTAAATACAATAAATAAATCCATCATACCTTGTTGTAAAAGATACTTAGTGGTATTAACTGTATGTCTACCACCTGAGTAAGAAACTGATTTTTTAACTAATGGTTTTATTTTATCCCAAAATAATTCTACACCTATGGGTTCTACAGGGACAACTTTCATTTTAACTCCTATCCTATTTGGTTAATCTGTCTTTTTCTCCCCATAACTTTTTCTCTAACATCAGTTAAAAATCCATCTAACTTATCTGCACCTGCATTAGATGAACCATTACCTAAAGCTGATACAACATCAGCAGGTATAACGTACTCATCTCTACTTAATAATGCAGGTTGTTGTCCTTCAATACTAAATGGTATTTCATCTGACATACCATCACCTTGACCCATAACTTTTCCTTCAAAAGGTTGCATACCCATTAAACCACCTTCTTGTGCAGCTTTAATCATTCCTTCAATTGAAACGTCACCATCTGTTTGTTCAGCTAACTCTTCCATACCTTCAGTAATTGAATCAAGTGCGTCTAACATACCACCCTTCTTAGCTAGTAATGAACCACTTAAATTACCTGTCTCAGCAGGTGAATATTTAGGGTCAGTAAATTGTAATGGTGGTGCCTGTCCTGTTTGTGAAGCTAGAATTTGTGATGCAGATAAAGGTGCTGTTCTAGTATTCATTGCAAAGTTTCTGTTCTCAGCAAGTACAGGTTCTCTAGCACTATCATCAGTAGCAAAACCTGTAGCTTCAGCATATTCAGGTGTACGTGTTAAATCTGAAATAACACCTGAAGCTAGTCCTCTTATTGCAGTCTCAGGTGTCGCTAAATTTTTCATTGTTGCTGTACCTATATTTTTTAAACCCTCTGTAGTTGTCATTCCACTAAGAACTTGACCAGGTGTATAAGAACCAGCTAATAAATTTTTTACAGTTGGTGTTGTAACATTTAAACCCTCTCTAACAACAGATTGACTAACACCTTTTGCCAATTGCTCTGGAGCCATAGCATTAAAAGCATTAGTAGCTGCACCTGCTGTTGTAGTAAATGGATTTTGACCTCCAAGTTGAGCCATTTTAGAAACATTACCTGCACCTTTTTGTAAACCTTCTTTAAAACTTGTTTGACCTGCACTTAATGCTGCATCATCTGCACCACCAAACATACCTTTAAATAATTTACCACCTACTTTACCTAAACCATAACTTAATAAACCTGAAGTAATACCTGTTAATACATTACCACTTTCAATACCTGATTTAATACCTGTATAACCTGCAGATAGATAAGGACCAATTGTTGGAACTGCAAATAATGCAGCAGGTGCAACATAATCTTTAAAGAAACCACCAATACTAAATGCTTCCATTAAACCTGTTTCAGGGTTTCTTGTTAATCTACCTAATGATTGCAAACCTCTTACTTCAGGTTGTGACATATGTACTAACTCAGTATCACCATATCTTCCTTGGTCTTCAAGAAGATTAGCCATACCTTGTAATGGTGGAGTTGCCATAGTGTCTTGCATCATTATCCTATATACCTTTTCATAATTTCGTTGATATTATTATATCCTGTTTGTGGTTGATTTACAATAGGTTCAGCAATTAAACCTTGTATTCCTGTAGCACTTGGTGAAGCATATTTACTTCTTGTATCATACTGTCCTTGTAGAGCATCTATTATTCTTTGTTTTTTATCGTACTCTGGGTCTCCAGCTACTGCAGGACGTTTAAATGTTTCAGTAACATTTCTAGTTCCTGTTTGTTGGTACCTTACTCCTGATGGACTATAAAGACCACCTGGGTCTTGCCATGATGAAGCTGGACGATTTACTGTACCTGATGGTAATTCTGTTGTAGTTTTAGCCACACCAGGTTGACTTCCTGCTAAACCAGGAGGACCACTACCTTGTGTGGTGTAACTATATACAGGAACTTTTCTAGTTGTAGTTTTAGTAAACTCTAATTCATCTAATGCTTTTTGTTCTGCAGCTATCTTATCTAATATACCTTGTAGTCCTGTTGATTGTGAAGTAGGTACTTGTCCAGTTCCTTCAGTAAATCTTCTAGTTACATCTTCAGTTGTTTCACCAACAGGTGTTGATTGAGGAGTATACTGTTCAACTAATTCTTGATTAACTTCTGCAGGTTGAGCAGGTTGATTGCTCATCTGTTTAATTTTCTCACCTGCTAAAGCTTGAAATGCTGCTTGTGCGTAGTTTCCACCTGCTCCCATAATTACTCCTAATGAAAATCAACCCATGCACTTCCAGTATATCCCTGGAACTTTGAAGTTGAAATGTTAAATCTTATATCACCTGCTTGAGGATTAGGTACATTTGCTGTATCGTCCACTCTTGCAACTCGTATTGATTCTCTAGCTTGTTCCTGAATAATTTGTGACGTTAATTCAGTTGTTAAAGAATCTGCCCATTGTTTTACAATGTCAAATATAATTTTTTGTTCTCTTGTTGTTAATACCCCAAACGTATCTCGTAGTTCAGGAAAAACTGTAGCTTTATTTGTAGACATTATCTCATCCCATCTGAGCCTATATCAAGTCTTACTGTACCATATCTCCAACTTGTACCTGTTGTTGAAGTTGCTACTCTTATCTTTGCTTGTCTTCCTCTGGCTCTCATTGAAACCTTTTGAGTATTTGGTTGAATAATAAAAGGTCCTTTTGTTGTTGATTCATTTGAATCTGGATATCTTTTTGTAGTAAACTGTACATTAAGTTGTCCAGATGTTCCTGATACTTCATTATTTAATGTAAAGTCAGGAACCATTCTATCTATAAACATTATCTCATTACCTTGAGACATATCAAAATCTGCTGACTCTACAAATGATTCAATACCATTTCCATTTGCAGTATAGATACCTTCAGGTTCATTATCATATAAATATGAATCACCATCATCTTCACGACCAGTTGTAATTGTGTTTGCAAATACACCTTTATCTTCAAAAGTTGTAAAGTGTGTAGAACCATATACCCAATAATTTTCATTTGGATTAAAGGTTACGTACCTATCACATTCAGTTGCATTTTTAGAACAGTACAACCATGTTATCTCTTTAAACTGTGAATTAACACCTGCAAATATTTTATCTGATTGGTCTAAATTAATATCGTCAAAAACAAATCGTCTTACTGTACAAGGTAAATTTTTAACTGTACCATCAAACACATAGAAGTTTGCAGTGCCCATCCAATAAACTCTACCATCAAAATCTTTAGCTGCATGTAAACCTGCTGCACCACAGTTTGTACCTATTTCATTAAAACCAAAAGTAAATGGTGGTCCTATAAACTGCATTGTATGTGCAGACTTATCAGTTAAAATAATTATATTATTTCTACTACGAGCTGCTGCTACAATTCTATTTCCTGAACCTAATATAGCTTCACCTGAAGTTGAACTGACTGAAGGTGTCCAATTATTAAAATCATTTTGATTTGACCATCTAACTAATAATGGATTAAATGCACCACCTGTAAATTCATTTGTTCCCATGCAAATTAAATGTCTATCTTCTTGAGAAACAATTAATGTATTACTTACACTTGGTGCTGCACTTACTTCAATTATTCTTTGGTCAATACCTACAGAAGTTTCCCAATAATAAACACGACCACCTCTTAAACCTGCAACTAAATCTTCACCCCATGTATCTAACGTCCACTGTCTTGGTAATATAGTTATATCTGATTGAGTCTTTGGTTCTCCATAACCACCTTGACCATAGTAACCTGCATTCCAACCTAAACCTGTAACTGCTGTTGATGTACCTACTGGTAATAAAAAATTTATTGTTACTTCACCAGTTGCTGCTGAAGTTGCTGCTGCAGTTGTTGATGTTAATACTTCAAATGAATTACTATTAATAACACTAACTTTAAAATCACTACCACTTGTAAAAAATACATTACCACCAATAGTTGCTGCCATTGATGTAAACTCTACAAAATCTCCAGTAGATAAAGTATTAGCTGTACTTACTAAAACTTTTGTACTACCTGCTGCAGTTGTTAATTTATTTGTTACAGTAACTGTTGAG
>Ga0208159_1000195_pt1 | contig 25231 bp, 27 predicted proteins | sample 9_EtaG_FD_184082 | JGI IMG/M metagenome (GOLD analysis project Ga0208159, IMG submission 184082) | Marine viral communities from the Subarctic Pacific Ocean - 9_ETSP_OMZ_AT15188 metaG (SPAdes) (version 2) | ecosystem: Environmental > Aquatic > Marine > Oceanic | place: Pacific Ocean | collected... | reverse complement strand
TGTAATACTAACTGTTAAACCCGATATATCTGCAAAAGTTCCAGAACTAATGCTTGCAGCATCATTTTTAAAGGTTTGTTTTACTTGAAGAATTTTACCAGCAGTTGCAGTTGTAGCTATTGTTCCATCTGCATCACCTGGTAATTTTAAAGTGCGATCAGATGCGGGATTACTATCTGGTGCGGAAAGAATAACACCGTTACCACCGCTATGTAATAACTTAATTTGACTCATGCTGCTACCTCCGTAAGTATAAGTGAGGAAGGAGTAGAAGCCCTAGTAGCACCATTAGTTCCTTGTTTATCTCTATTTAGCCAAACATGATTACTTGTATATCCTGTTTGCCATTGAATCTTATATGTATGTGTTCCTGCCCCGCTAGGTGTATCTAAAAATTCGAGTTGACTGTGCTCCATATTATAAGATGAGGCAGATCCAAATCCACCAAAACTAGACCTAGTTCTACTGCCATTAGTATCTCCTAAATAAGGATAAACAGTAGAACCATCAGCATCAATTCTTACTAATCTAAACATGGCACTATAGCCACCATCTGTACTCCAAGTACAATCAAAACCAATTCTAACTTTACTACTAGCAGATATAGTAATTGCTTGTGATAATCCAGAAATATCTGTAAAAGTTGTAGTATTTATTAAAGAAGCCGTATCAGTTTTTAATTTTTGCACAACTTGAAGCACTTTTCCTGTAGTTACACCTGTCAAGCTTGAAGCTGATATATTTCCAGTTGATCCGTTTAATACTATTGGCATAATTTTACCTCCTAAACAATAACATAGCGTGAACCTGATGGAATGGTAACTGTTGCTCCACTTGCTACTGTAACTGGCCCTGCCGAAATACCTGATTTATTAGTTGACATAGTGTAATTATTAGAAATAGTTTGCGAATTTTCTGTTATACAACCATCAGCCACTTGAGAGCTAACATCTCCAAATTCAAGTTGACCTATTGCTGTAGAACCAGAACCAGAAATACTTTTAACAACTAATGCTTTATCTACAGCTATTTGATTGTCAGGAAGAATTACTGTATATGATTGACCCGCACTATGAGCAGGGGATTTAAGTTTTACTCCATGACTCTGTGCCGAACAATTTAATTGAAGTGTGCCATCATTACCACCTGCACCTCTTATTTCAAAAACCCCTGTTCCATTTGGCTCAACTTTTAAATTTCCATTACTTGTTGATGTAGTTATTTTGCTTGATTGACAATCCAAGTCTCCTCCAAGTTGAGGAGAACTGTCATCAACTAAATCTGTATTTATTCCTGTTAAGTTTGCTCCATTTACAGCAGGGAGAGTCGATGGAAATCTTGCATCAGGAATAGTACCAGAAGATAAGTTTGAAGCATTAGTTGTATCAGTCGTTGCTGAAGAAGCTAGTCCTGATATTTTAGTTGCTGATATTGCTGCACTAGAATTAATATCAGCATTGAGAATAGTACCATCTGTTATACCGTTTGAAGTGACTTTTGTTAAACTCATTATGCTCCTATCTCCATAACTGTGAATTGGTTAGCACCACCATAAGCACTAACTGACCCTGTACTATCTCTTCCTATGTAACCAGTTCCTCCGTTAATCATCCATTGTAATTTATAAACAATACTTGTACTTCCGTTACCTCCAGGTGATGTGTCTACAAATTGAAAACCCATGTTATAAACCTGATTAGTTGTATCAGAAGCACCTATATAACTAACCATAGTTGGTCGCTTACCTCTCCAATCTGTTGAATCTGAAATTCCAAGGTAAGTTGTTGTTCCGCTTTTTACTCTTGCAATTCTAAATTTTAAACCTGATGTATCATCCTTACCCATTTGAGCAAAGAAAGATATAAATACTTTGCTATTTGTTTGAGGAGTAAGAGTAACAGTAAAGTTAGTTGTATCTGCAAAATCTCTTGCTGTTGTAGAAAGAGTTCCTGTGGTTTGATATTGTTGAAAATCTAAAAGTTTCCCTAAAGAACCTCCACTAGCAATACTTGTACTATCACCAAAAAATATAGTCATTATGATACCTCCGTTAAATTAAATTTATACTTCTTACCATTGCGTTTATTAATCAAGAATAGCGAATCCAAACCTTCCTGTATAGTATAACTTCCCCATGTACCGTCAATGTCATTAGCACCACCCTCGTTAGATAAGTTAAGGTCATTCGTGTAAATGTTTCTCCATCTAAGACTTGTTGTACCCAAGTCATAAGTGTTATTAGCTGCTGGGTTAAAACTTGTACTTGTAAGGAAAGCCCTTGAATTATTAGCTGTTTGTAAAACTAAGTCACCATTACCACTATTTATGATGTTGTTTGTACCATCATGAGTGAGTATAAAATCATGCCCAGCTCCAATTCTAAGTGATTTGTTGTCTCCAAGATAAATATTATCTGTTGCGGTAATTGCTCCAGTCACCGTCACACCTATGCTTGTAGTCTGGAAACGCCTTGTGCTATCAAAATATAGTTCTACACTAGAATTTTCAAAAAATCTTGCTAAAAATTCAGTTGATGTAGAATCTATAAAATCAATTTGATTGCTTTTAAGAACTAAAGCTCCTGTACCTACATCTGCAATTAAACTATTATTTGAATCATGTGAAATTTGCAAATCCGAACCCGATCCAAAGACAGCCTTATCATTATCAGCAAAATTAATATCATTACCGTTACTTTGCAAATCACCTCCTAGCTGAGGTGATGTGTCACCAACTAAGTCTGTAGTAACTTCAGCCCATGTTAAACCACCTGCATTACCACTTTGAGCAGATAAAAAATATCCATTAGTAGGAGAATTTGAAACTTTTAAATTTGCTTCATCCACAACATTGTCAGCAATCGTGAGTGCAGTTGCTCCTGTCACTTCACCTGTATGTGTTGCATTGGTAACCTTTGCCGTATTTGCAGCTATCTCAGCATTTATTGAGTTTGCTAATTTCGCAGCCGTTACAGCATCATCAATGATTTTATCTGTAGAAACTGTTCCATCACTAGGTGCTCCAATCCCACCTGCTTCTTGAAAAATAATAAAATCAGGAGCAGCAGGTAAATTAGTTGCTGTTTTTAATCTATTACCATCAACAATAAAACCTGTAATACCGCTTGTAGATGTTCCTGAGTTTGGTTGTTGAATAACTCCTGATACACTTACTAATAACTGATTTGCAGCACCTACGGTTTGTGCTGTTGTAGTTCCCGCTAAAACAAGAGTAAAATCATTACCTGGATAACTTGCCGATCCATTATTTGAGGAATTTCTTAATTCAAGATATTTAAAGTTTGGTGCGGTTGTACCTCCAATTTCTTTTACTGTTCCACTATCATTTACAAATAATTTTTTTGCAGAAGTATCTATCCCAACTTCACCATTAGATAAATCACTTGTGGTTGGTGTGCTAGTGCCTCGTTTAAGTTTAATTGTGTTAGCCATTGACCGACCCTCCTAATGGTTAATTTTAGTATGTTCCTCCGTCTATATCAAAACCAGAAACAGATCCATTTTCAAAATATGTAACTAAATCAGATAAAGCAACTTGTTTCATAGTGCCATTATCATTAACAACAATACGATCAGCCGAAGCAAGTGTTGTTGAAGTAGCAGATGTATCTCCATCAATAATATTTAACTCAGCAGTTGTAAGAGTTGCACCGTCTAAAATTGCTACCTCAGTTGCAGTTAACAATGCTAAAGCAGAGGCAGCTCCAGATTGACAACTAGATAAAGCATCTAAATCTGCGTCATAAGCCTGTACATTAGTTCCTATGACCAACCCTAAAGCTGTTCTTGCTCCTGACGCTGAAGTTGCACCTGTACCTCCATCACCTAAAGCAAGAGTTCCTGTAATAGAACTTGCAGCTAGATCTATAGCAAGTTCTGTTGACTCAATAACAAGTCCTCCATTTGCTTTAATATCAACACTTAATTCATTTCCAGATTTATCTAATCCATCTCCTGCCGTAATATTTCCCGCACCACTAAATTGAGCAAAAGTTAAATTATTAGTACCTACAACAGCAGATCCTTTATTACTGGTGCAAACGAACCCATTATCACCATTAACAGTCCCTTGTTCTACAAATGTAAACATTCCCGCTGCGTCAGCACCAGTAGCAAGGTCACTTGCTCTGGATGGAGAAGATCCAACTATGTATATTCCATTCTCTGACGCTGTACTTTGATTTTTTACTAAGACTCGATCATTATTTGATAAAGTAACACCATCTAAAGTATCACCATTATTAAGTGCTGTAGAGATTGTTATATTTGCAGTCGTAGAAGCAACAACAGAATCTTTCACATCAAGTCCTTGTGCTGTAGCTTCAACAAAACCACGAGTTGCTGCATCTTGTGTATTTACAGGATCAGCTAAATTAGTGATTGTTTGTGAATTAAGACTAACACTAGCTGTTGGAGCAGCCATTTCATTTAATTTGTTAACTCTTACACCTGTATCAAAGTCAGATATTTTTGTATGAGCTAGAGAAGGAATATCCGCTTCTACTAAGGCTCTAAATGTAGGAGCTGCGTCACTTCCAGATGTAGGCCCACCAATAAATTTATTAGCATTTTGTACTGTTGATTTATCAAAAAAGCTTCCTGTCCCACCAATAGCTTCGATTGTCGTAGCAGAACCCCCTGCTCCTCCAGTTCCTACTCCAATGAATAGTTTTTTACTGCCTTCAGCAAAAGCTAACTCAGCATTTGCAAGGCTTGTTGGTGCTGAAGATCCTGTAGATCTTTTTATGCGTACTGTGTTAGCCATGTTCTAAAAATTACCTCCATCGACAAGGGTTAGTTTGGTTGTTGAGCTATCTGCTTTAAATGTATCAGATGCAGCGTGGTAGTACAGCAAGGCATCATTTACTTTGCCAGAAGTGTCAAAGTTAAGGCCACTAATTGAACCACTTGGGCCTTGTGGCCCTTGAGTTGCAATCGTGACTACAGTTGGATCACCTTCAGTAACATTTACTGTATTTTTAGTTGTTGTAATGTTTACAGATGTCATGGTTTTGTATAACCCTCTGACATAGTTATAACACCTTCAAGGTAGTATTCTCTTTTGTTATTACTATCTTCAAGTAAAACATCATACGCAAGTTTTTCTGTTTGAAAAGTTTCTGTCTGTGTATCTGTTAAAGAAATATCAACAGTTCCAGTTGTTCTATTTGTATATGCAACAGAAAAATCTGCAAATTTTATTTTTCTATTTAAATCCCAACATTGAGAATATACAGTAAAACCTCCTAAATTTATAGCAGTTCCAGTTGAATCTTTAAATTGAAGACGCAAAGAAAAATCTGCTCTTCTTTGCATTATAAAATTGTAAGTACCAGGCTGAATAGACATAGCTAAGTTTTTATTATGTACATCATTGCTATATTACGAGGTCGAGTCTCATTACTGTTGCTTGTAGATCCTGTATTATCAGTATTACCAACAACTGTATGATCATGTGAGGCATCAAAACTTACAGAACCAGAAGTTGCAGAACCACTTGCTTGTGCATCAACAGAAGATTGACCTCCTATTTTTGTAAATACACCACTTGCTTGACCATTTGATTGAAAACCTTTAGAAATCATTCTTAATGCACCAGTAAGTGTTTTATTGCTAGTTGTCAAATCAACTGCGTGTAAGTGTTGTCCAAAGCTACCTGTTTGTGAAGTACCAATTTGCCTACCGCTATCAGTTCCTTTTCCATTATCAAAACCTCTTATAAACTCTCCTCTTAAATCAGGTAATTGAAATGTTGTTGATCCATTACCCGCACCATATTGAACTCCAATAGCTGTAAATAGAGCTGCATAAGTAGTTCTATTTACTATTTGACCATTACATTCAAGATAACCGCTAGGAACTGTTGATATAGCCATACAAAAAACAGCACCAGTTGGTACACCTTGTATTACAGAAAATGAGAGGACACCGCTTCCATCTGTAGATAAAACTTCCCCTGCATTCCCATCGGTGGCAGGTAAAGTAAGCGTTACATTACCTCCTAAAGAACTTGGGGATTTTAATGCAACAAAAGGAGCACCACTTGAATCTTGAAATCTTAAAGGCAGTCCATCAGTTATATCTAATCCAGAATCACTAACTGAAAATCTTTGTGTGCCAGCAGTTGCAAAACCAAGTGAGTTTGCACCTGATCTAAACATTCCTGTGTCAGAGTCTTGATCAAAACTATATGCGGGGCTAGCTGCTCCAGAAGCATCATCACCTAAGATTGCACCTGTCATTGTGCCACCACTTTTAGGAAGTAATCCTAAGTTTGCTTCATCTAAATTACCAACTTCAAAAAAAGTTGCACTAGTGGCTGCAGAAGCACCACTTGTTGATCTTATGAGTAATTTTTTAGGTGTAGTTGAACTATCTGCTACAAATTCTGCAGGCTGTATTTCACCCGCAGAAGATTTCGCTCCAAAATTATTTGATGCAACTGCTCCAATAGTATTTTGAATATCTAGTCTTACAACTTGACCAGAAGCATTATCTATATTTTTATTGCCGACCTGTGCCATTTAAAAAATAATTTCCCTCATTCTACCCTCCTTTGCCGTAACCGACAGCTTGAAAAGTAAATTGTTTGTTTATGAAATTTGTTCCATTTTTAACTTTAATATTAAATCCTGTTCCTGAGACATTAGATAGCTCAAAATAATCTCCACTTGAAGCCCCAATAATAGTAATACCTACAGAAGGTAAGAAAGCATTTGCACCTCCTAAACTTGATGTACCCACAAAAAATGGACTTCCAAATGTAACGTCTAAACCAGAACTTGAAGTTCCAGAAGATAAAGGTGCTGTGGTTGTAGTTCCACCGCTTACATAACTTCTTTCTGTTCTTGACTCAAAAGCAGCAAAGATTCCAAGCTGTTGAATAGAAATATTATGAGCAATACTATCTGATTTTATATTTGTTCTGAATTGAAAACCTCTTCCTTTATATGTACCATTTGCAAAAGTATTAAATTGTGTATAAGTAGGAGATCCAGAAGAAGGGTTATCTTGTGTTGTTCTGACACTAATTGAAGCACTCACATCATTTATAGCAGGGCCATCAAAATTTCCATTTTGAGCATAATCATCCCAAAAAGTACCAGAAGGTATTAAGGCATCTATAGTGTTTGCAAAACCAACTGTAAAACCAATACTTTGAATAAGTCTTTTTAAATTCAAAGAAAAAACACCACCTAAATCTATTGTGTTTGCGAAATCATAAGTCGCTGTAAGATTGCTTGAGGGATCAGTCAGTTGTAACGCTCCAGATGCTACTGTGCAATTTGTTTTTGTACCTCCGAAAGGTGTTGAGTCTGTATCTTCCCTATCAGCTAATATTTGTTGACTATCAATTAAATCAGGTAAATCTAATATTACAGAGGTTTCTCCAGTACTGAAGTTACCTTGGTCATCCCTAAATTTAAGAATATACTCACCATCAAGGCTTGGAACTACTGCTTCTGTAGTATTTCCCGCAAGTGCTTCTATCAAATCAACAGAATTTTGGAATGTTCCAGTTCCATCTGTTTTATTTGAATGTCTTACATATACTTTTCCTCCATGAATAACATCAGCATCAGTAGATTCCGACCATCTAAGCCTTACAATTTTATTTGTAACAGGTTCAAGCGTTAAATTTTGAACATTTTCTGGAGGAGCGGTTTTACCAACAGCATTAAAAGAAATATCAGTAGAAGTTGTTGATAATTCTAAAGCTGCATTAAATGAATATACTTTTATTTCATAAGTGCCTGCTGTTGTATCAAGAACCTCAAAATCAGTTCTTAATACAGTTTGTGATACCCAATTTGAATTATTAAATCTATATTGAACTAAATACTGACTAACTCCTGTAACAGAAGTCCAAGATATAAGTAATTTTGTTCTAGCAACTGCATTGATAACTACAGTTAATTCATTAGCTGAAACATTACTAGGAGGATCTCTTAAAACATTTAAAAGAGATATATTTCTTGTTGGAAGAGATATACCTTGTTCAATATTTGCATATTTACCTGCAATATATGTAAGCCCTGATATGACATAACTAATACCTTCTTGTTCTTCTACAGATATAACCCTAAAAGTTTGTGGCTCTAAATTTGAACTTTCTAAAAGCCATAAACTATTTGAATTTGGAACTTGGCTTAAAGCAGAATCTAGTGTTATTACGTTTCCGACAAGACCGATAACAGTTTTTGTTTGAATAGAGCCATCAGGAAGTATTACAGTACATTTTTTATTAGAACCTGTAAAGGTATCTAAGTCATCATTTGAATCAATAGTTATTTGAGTAGTTGTAGCTGAATTAATTCTTCCAGATCTTCTTTCTGCTGATTTTACTGGATCATTTATTAATATTACTTGGCCTGGTCTTACTATCGCCCCCGCATCCATTGAAACTTTAAATGTAATAATTTCAGACTCTTGTTGCTCGCTGAAAAGTATTGCTTTCCCTAATCTTTGAGCTTGCCCTCTTGATGTTATTCCAAAACCTCGTACATCTTTTTTAATTATTCCTAACTTACTCTGAGCAGACGTATCTTCTACGACCTCATAATCTATCTCTCTACTATCCATATCAAAATAAGAGACACTTATTACTGTATTTCTTTGTTTTAAACTACTTCCAGAATATGAAAAACCTCCTTCTTGCACATTAGCTAAACTAAATAAATAAGTTGGATCTGTTGGTCTATCTTGTGCAAGACTTATTTTACCCGCAGACCATATTGGATAAGCTCTCATAATCCCCGCAATATCATTAATAATATTGAAAGCTTCTTTTGATCCTTGAATATTTACATTGCAACTAAATCTCGCTTCTTGTCCTCCTTGCCCATCGCTAACTAATTCATTTGAATATTTACTGGCCTCTATAAAAGAAAATAAATCTATATCATTATCAGAAATATGTGTTCCTAATCCATACCTTTCCGTAGTTAATAAATCTAAAAGTGCCATCGAAGGACATGAGTTCCATACAGCAGCACCCATAGTTCCATTAAAGATATAACCAGTAGGATATATTATCCTACCTGTTTGTAAATCTACACTTGGTGTTCCTGAGTTTGAAGCCCCTGCACCTGGTATTCTTGTCTTGATACCACGAATACGAAAAGCTCTACTTGGTATAGAACTAAATTGTTCAGAATCAAGCCTAAGATTCATATATGCACTATTAGGATAATCTTGTTTATCATCAATTATTTCTGTTAATACAGTCCAATTAAAAGCATCAACTAATAGCCCACCAGGAGTTGCATCTGCTGTGAGTCTTACAACTTTTACATCAATAGGAAATGCACCTGTAAAATCAACCCTATAATCTTTTTGATATGGATCTGCTGTTCGACCTTTAACTGTATCTGATAAAACATCTGTAAAGCCACCTCCATTATATTGAACTTGTATTTTTAAAGAAACAGAACTACCTAATATATCTCCTTCATCTGTTGATCTTTGAATAGCGGGGAAAGTTACAGTAATTCTTGCTGCGTCTACTTGAGTGTTAGTTATTTGTCTTGTTACACCACCCCCAGAAGCAGTTACCTCTGCTCCAACACTTGTTGAACTCTGACTACCAACAATTCCAGGTATATGATTTTGACTCGCTGTTCCAAATCTAGGAGTAAGCTCAACATTTTGAAAATTGAAATCTGCATTGTCTGGATTTGTATTATTTGCTGATGAACTTAAAATTGGAGTATTAGATAAAATAATATCTTTAAGAGAAGCTGTATTATAAACCTCTGTACCTCTACTTAACGATGCTTTAGAAGGAGTTGCAAAACCTTCTATTTCTCCTTCTGATAATAAATCTTGTATTGTCGCAAATTGCCTACTGTTTAATGTATCAGGTTCTCTTGTTGGTTTTCTGTTTCTATTATTACCTCCAAAGAGTCCACCAGAACCAATAATTTTTTTAGTCATGCGTGTACCTGATCTGTATCAGTTCCTGCTGAAATAACCACAGAACCAGTTATACATTCTCCATATACTATAGGGATGCTAGTTCCAGCCCTACTAGTATTTTGCACCCCAGAAAAACTAAATGATATTCGTGGGTCTTGATCGTTTTCAAAATCTTCTGGTTTCTCTTGTGGAAACAATAAATTGCTTACACCCATAAGTAGTAACCCAACTCCAATATTTCCTAAGTGTGCAGCAAGAGGACTAGCTAAAGCTCCTCCAGTAGGGGCGAATGATAAACCAACTACACCCGCACCACCAGAAGCTATAGCAATTCCAACAAGTGCTGCTCCTAAAATTATTCCTCCTGTTTCTTCTCCTCCTGACCCAACAATTATAGGAACAATACTTATTTCAGATTTTCCTGTAGGATCATGGATTTGTTCTTTTGTTATTGATGTATTATTTACTAAAACTTTATAGTACTTATCAGACAAATACGCTTCAACTTTAGGAAAATTACAAATAAGAAACCTAATAACATCTGCACTTGAGTTTACAACTGCTTCTAATTCTTTATAACCAATAAAGTCAGCTAAATCTCCATATAATTTAATTTTAGTGAGCATAACGTAACCTCTTACCAGTACATTTTAACAACCATTCAGAGTAAGGCTCTTTACAAGATAGTCTATCTGCTAAATGATGTAAAACCATCCCATCTATAAAAATAGCTACATGATTTAAACCAGGAGAACCAATAGACATAAACAAAAGATTACCATTTTCTAAAGGCTCATCAAACCTTAATTCTCTAAAACCTGTTCTCCATGCACATTGCTCGAATAAAGGATTTAATAAAAATTCTTCTGGTGTTGTAGGTCTATCCCAATCTCTAAGATGAATATTTTTCTCTTGCTTATACCAATCTCTTACTAAAGACCAACAATCAGTTACACCCCAAACCCAAGGCCTACCACATAACTCTGGAACATAACCTTCTGGAATACATTCTGCCCATTCTTCTGTTTTTGGATTAACAATATACCAAGGAAGTTTACTATGCTCACAACTAATACGATCTGCTTGACTAGGTGTTGGTGGTGTAACAGGGTGACTATGAACTACTCCAATTATTTCACCTATAGAATCTGCTTTTACATAATCTTCTGGATCTAAAATGAAACATTGTTGATTTGTCATAGAAAGATTGTGACAAGCAAAATACTTTCTTTTACCTTTTACATTTAATAGAAGCCCACAAGATTCTTCTGGATCTTGTTCTTTTGCATGAACCAATGCTTTGTCTTTCCAATTCATTAGTTGAACGTGCCTATTGAGGGGAATATAGAGCGAGTGCATTGTCTCTTAGGCACACGCACCCCCGCTAAATCCCAAACTTGTGCGAGTTCTAATTCTACAATGTCTCTAGTTTCTGTTGATTTTCTATCAACTACATAAATTTCTCTTTTAAATTCAGCAGTTGGATCAGCAGTTGGATTTGAATTGCCAGAAAAATTTACAGCATCTAAAAATTTTGCCATTGTTCTTATACGAGTTACTGTAGATCCTGTTAAGTCGTTACCAGCTGTAGTTTGATTAACTGTTAATAATATCGCAGACATTGTTCCTAACGCATTACTTATAGTAAGTTTTGGTCTTGGTAACTGTCCTCTTTTAAAAGCAAATCCTTCTGCCTGTACTGGAAAACGAAGATAAGCATTGCCTGCCCAAACTATTTGACCATTAGCATTTAAGTTACTTCCAGCATGAAATCTATAAATCGTTGATGCTCCATGAAGACTTGTTGAAAGTTGTAATGTAAATAATTCAATAATTGCAGATGGATTACTTTTTTGAATCTCATCAAATACTTTCGTTGTACTCATGGTTCAAATACTTGTCGAAAAGTAACATTTACTGTTGCCCTATTTGGTCGATCTATTTTTTTTGCCCACTCATCACAAACATATTTTCCAATAACATCATTAGGTGGTGTAAAGTCAAAACTTGCACCATCTAAAGCACGAGAATCAAGAAATGATTCAAGAGTATCACTTTCTGCCTCAGTTATATTTTTAAAACTTAAAGAATATACTTTTGGATTTTGATGATTTGCTAACCCAAAAACTATGCGATGTTCATAGCCATCTTGAAATTTTACAATTCTTTTTTTTGGTTTAGATTTCTTTGATACCCCAAAACTAGGTTGTAAATTGACTGTTGTATTAAAATTTGCCATTTAAGCTAAAAGTCCTCCTGGTCTTTTTTGGTTAACAAGTTCTGCTTGTATAGCAGCGCCTAAAACCTTTCCAAGTTCTGTTGATATTTGTTCATCGCCCTCTGCTGAAGATCCAGAAGCATCAACATTTACAGTTACATTACCAACTCCACCAGATGTTTCTACCCCAAGTCTTCCATCTTTACCTCTACGCAAAGGCATAATAGCTTCAACCCCAGCTTCACCTGCTAACGCTGCTCCATTTGCTAGAGGAAATAAGGTCGGACTCTCAATTAAACCGCCTTTAGCATATCTTGTAGGTACAATTCTATTTTTAGGAATAACTCCACCATCTGCAAAGTTCATACGATTGTATCTGCCTAAATTATCAACATTAGGAAAAGTTAAAAATCTTGAAAAGAAATTACCAACTTTCGTCCCAAAACCAACTTTATTTGGATCTACAAAAGTTTCGGGTCTTCTACCTTTTTCAATATCAAGTATGCCTTCTAAAACTGATGTATTAAAACCTTCCTTTTCTAAAATATCGTCAACCTTTACATTAGGCATAACAACTGTTTTTACATTTGGCAAGACATCTTTAGCTAGAGGTGATTTTTGTGAGAAGTTTAATGGAATATCAGATTTCTTAGTAAAAATATCTCCTAAATTAAGACCTTGACCAAAATCTGTTCCTATTCTCTCAAGAAAACTAACCTGTTTATTTGTTGTCTTAGTAGCCTTTTCTTTTACAGGATTTATTATATTTTCAAATGATTTAGTTAATGGTTTCATTATTGCTCCTCTAACAAAAATTCTTGTCATTTCTCTAACAATATCTTGTGCAAATTTTCTAAAATTCATAGTTCCTGTTGTAATAAAATCAACAAGTGAATCTTCTATTTTCTTAAATGTATTTACAAAAAGATTTTGTATATCTTTAGTAACATCTGCAATATCAGTTACATATTTAGAAAAAATCTGTTTTGATTTTGCTGTTGCATCCTCAGTTAATTTTGGTAAACCTTTAACTCCAGACGTATCATCTTCTTGCCCTTCAATAGCTTCTGGGCCAACTTGAATCTTTCTAAATCTCTTTATATCTTTCTCATAATTAATAATAAGATCGTCAATACCTTTTTGTATAATTTTACCTACAGCCTCAAAATCTTGCTTAACAAAAACTTGAAATATAATTTTACCTAAATCAACTAAAGTTCTTGCTAAAGTTCTTACAAGAACAACTGTAGAAAGTAAGAAACCACCAAATGCTTTAAAACTAAAAATAAGAATCTTCATTGCTTCCTCATTTTCTTGGATTCCAATAAGAATATCTGAAAATGTACCTTGTAAAGCAGCACCAATAGGAATAATAGATTTACCAATCTCTATTGAAAAATTGTTAAATTGTGTTTTTAATCTTTCGCCCGCATCTGCTGATGAATTAGCAACTTTTTCTGCTGTTGTTGCAAAATCTTTATTTAACTTTTCAGCAAATTTAATAACTTGATCTAATCCAACTGTTCCATCTCTCAAGTCTTTTTGTAATTTCTGCAAACTACTACCATTTGCTTCTGCAAATTTTACAACCGCACCCGCCAAACGCTCGCCCAGCTGCCCCTGCAGCTCTTCTGCCGATACCTTACCTTTACCGAATATCTGACTCATTGCTCTTATGGCTGATTGCACATCTTCTGCATTACCACCAGTAGCTTTAATTGAATTAGAAACACCAGTAAAAACTTCTTCTGCATCTTCAATAGTTCCACCCGCACCAACAACAGAAGCAGCTAAAGTTGTAAATTGTTTGGTTGATGCACCTATGGGTACATTTAACCTCTTAGAAGTTTTAGAAATTATTTCTAAACCTTTTTGAAAATCTGCTTCTGTTTTAACTGCACCTCTCAATGCTATTTCTAATTTCTGAACTTGTGAAGCTGATTGAGCTGCTTGCCTAGCAAACTGAACTCCACCCGCTACGGCTGTAATACCAGCACCAATAGTTGCACCAGCAAGTGCACCACCTATCGCACTTCCTCCTGCTGCTTTACTAGCAGCGGCTCCTGCACTAGCTAATCCAGAAATAGCTGGAGGTATTCCTAATTGACTTCCAATAATTGCACCAGCACCTCCAATGGCTGCTACTCCTCCAGCTCCAAATCCACCAAACTTTTGTTTTTTTGATGTATTTGTTAATGCTTGTAATTTTGCTCGTAATCTATCTGCTTCTGCTCCAAAAGCTTTATAAGCTTTTCCACCAATAACAACATTATTCTGTAATTCTTTTAGTGCTGCTATTTGTTTTTTAAATATATTTACACTTCGTTCAGAAGTACCATTAGCATTTTTAAATCTTGTGTCGAATTTTGTTATTTCTTTAATTGTGTCTTTTAATTTTTTAGGTGTGAAAGAAAGACTTTTATTAAATTTACCAAAAGTATCTCTTACAGCACTTAACTTCCCAAAACCTACAAGTTCTAATTCTATTACTTCTTTATTTACATTTTGAGCCACTATTTTTTCTCCTTATTAATTTCACTAAGAGCTACAGATTCCATAAGTTGTAAGCCCTCTAACATCTCTTGTCGGTTGTTTACATTGTATAGGTCAAATAGTCCACCAGCAAGCAGTAAGACTTCATATTTCAATCCTACTACACCTCCAAAAGACATAGACCATTGTGTATTCATTCTTAAAAACATCATAACAATATCCCAGTTTTCTTCCATAACTTCAAACTCATCTTTTTCTTCTGGTTGCTTCTTTATCTGAATACCTAAAACTTCTGCATCTTTATCGGTTTCATCTATAACTTGTTTGCTACCCGAAGCCCAATATAAAGTAGCATCAGTTAGTTTTTTGCTTGTGCATTACTATAAAAATCTTTAAACGCATCTAATACACCTGCAACAAAATCTGTATCTTCTGCAAATTCTTTCAAAACTGCTTGCGTAAATTCAACAGGTGTTCCATCTTCTTCATTTACATCCTCCCAACCTACTAAAACTTTTTGTAAAGCATCATACTCAGTTGCTTCTTCAAAGTTATTAAGTTCAGACCTTGATAAACGATTAAATTTACCTGTAAATTTCGTAGTTTCAAACTCGCCTACTTTTGTTGTGGATGGTGTTTGTACTTTTACAGGCCAAGAGTAGACCTTAGTTTTTTTTCTTACAAAAGGCATAAATTGAAATATATACTTCTACACTCTACCTCAGTAGTCAATACTTAGTAAGTATCTATGTATAAGTTATGGTTAACTCATCATTTTGGCTAGTTGGCACTAATGTATAAGGAATCTCTAACATTTGAATCCCATCCTGTTCTCCATAAGCAACATCACCAATATCAGCTTTTGTAGATGATACTGTTACTTTATTGCCCGCAGTTGTTCCATGCAAGAAAGTAAGATTTCCTGTTGTTTCAGCAAGAGCAGCCGCAAAATAGTCTTTTGTACCAAGTGCCATAGCTTCTATTGATACTGAGCCTGTAATATTTCTATTTGTCAAAAGTGTTTCTTGTGTACCACCAACTAATTCACGATAAACTAACTCATTACCTATATCCATTGAAATAGATTGTAAGGCTGCTGAATGAGATAACAACTGAAAACCTGTTGTATTACCTTGCTTAAATATTAATGGTGTTGCTTGATCTCCATAAGTAACGGTAGGTAAAGCTGTGTCTGTTGGAGGGATATATATGCCTTGGAAAGTAAAGTCGATAGTAGGTATCTCACCCACAGATCCATTAATGACAAAGCTACCTCTAGCTCCAACGACTTTATGCCTAACGCCATCTGTATTGTAGTGAATAGTAACTGATGAAAAACTTGTAGAAACTGGTGCGTAAGTAACAGAAGCACCTGAGCTTACAGTCTCACTAAAGCCACAGGCTTTAAGTGCATCTCCATACCTCGGTGCAGTTCCCGCTGCTCCACTTCCTGCAAGCTCTACGCTGAAAGTTACCTCTACATTCGTATTAGCTAAGAGTTGTTGAAACGCACCTAAGAAAGGTCTTACAACATCTCTACTTACAACATCACTTGATTGTGGAGTAATGCTTAGATCTCTTACAAGAACAGCATCAGCAGCAACTATACCTGGATCTGATCCATAGCTTGATTCTGCTTCAATCAGAATTACTCTCTTTCTTGTCAGTAGTGCCATCTTTTGTTACCTCAGTAGGGGGTTCTGCGTTTTTTGTTTGTTGTACTAGCTTTTTCTTGCCAGTTTTGGGGTCTAGTAGGTAAGTACCGCCCTCAGTTGGATTTTCATTTTCCATATTAAACAATAAGGGTTGTTAGGGTCACAATTTTGTTTATTCATTGTGATAAGTCATCATAACTCGATCTGTAATCTATTTCAAAATCACAAAATACAACACCTGCGGGTTGATCTGCTTCAATAGCTTCAAACGTGACAGTTGAAGGTCTTACGTCTATTGCTAATCCACCTAAAGTAGGATCGCTTACAATTTTAGTATGCAAACTTTCAATCGTAGGATCTGCTGAAGTATCTGGTGTTGATGATCTTACAACAACTACAATTCTTACTCTTAATGTCCAATCTAATTTCAAGTATGTAGCACTATTTACAGTTGGCTGATCTGTTACAAACTCAACCACTAGGCTTGGCGATTCAGCCCTTGTCATTGGTTCTACTCTACTTCTATATATGCGAGTTCCTACACCAGTTGTACCTGTTAAATTTGTTTTTATTTTTGCTAATATTTGCTCTCTTTTACTTGTCATTTTATACCTTCATTAAAGAAACAATACATAAATTACCATCATCAATTTTTCTTGTGCTTCTTACTTTATAAGCAATATCATTAATTTTAATATCATCATCAAAAACTAAATTAGATAAATCACTAGATTTAGCTGTTAATTGATAATCAGTTGTTAAAACTCTATCGTCTGCAACTATTTCATCAGGTTCATCTAAGATACCTTTATAAAAATCGCCATTAAAAAAAACGGTATCTGAAAAATCAATAAAAAATGCACTTAAGTCTTCAGTAAAAGCCATAATAAAAAGCCCCATATGGGGCTATATTTTAACCGTATTTTTTAGCTGCAACTAATGAGATCCCATATACAAAAACAGGTGATGAGCCACCAACTGTTTGTACGATTTTGATAAATCTCTTGCACTCATCTTTGTTTACTTCAAGAGTTTGTGCTGATGCTGATGTTGTTACTTGAGTAAACGTAGCACCAGACAAGTCTCCATAAGAACCACCTGATGTATCAGAATCTTGAACTTTAATATCTAAAGTCGGTGATGAGCCTGTACCCGCAGCACAGTTAAGAACTAGCAGAACATCTCCATCAAATTCTTTTAAATCAATGGCACTTGATGTTGCTGTTGCTGTTACAGAGGCAGAAGCTACTGCTGCTGTAATATCTAGTTTTTCTAAATTTTGTTGAATAATAGCCACTTTAAGTCTCCTCTTTTTTAGGGGTAGGTTTTTTCTTTGCTTTTGGCTTTGGCTTCTCTACATATTCGATTGCCTTGCCACTAAGAATAAGCATACGAGCAACATTATCTTCTACTTCTATAGAAGAGCCGACACTCGTAGGAGTGCCAGCTATCATTGTTGATCTTATTAACTCAACTTTCATGTTATGTTGCGAAACAGAAAGCAGTTGGTTGCTTAATAGCAAAATCTACATCTTGTAAAGCCACAATCTTAACTGTGCCACTACCCGCCTTTGTGATTGTGTCTACTGTTAAATCTAAACCACTCCACATTCCAATACAGAACTGGCTGAAGTCACCGAATAACGCATCGTTGTTAGCAAGTTGGTTAGAAACAATAACTGGATAGCCATTAATTTCATTGTTTTCAAAAACGAAATTAGCAGTTGATGTGCTTGTCTTTTCTGTTGACTTTAAAGCACCTCTAGCAGATGAGTTAATGATATAGAACATATTTGCTACATCAGCATTTGCTGCGGCAACATCTGTTTCCATACCGATATACTCAGCAAAAGTACCAAAACTAGTTAAAGATTGTGTACCAACACCTGTTGTATCTTTAATGCCTAAAGGTTGGTTTGAAGAACCTGTACCATAGATAGCTGCGTTATCTAATTTAGTAGCAATTACGCGAGCTATATCGTCTCTAATCATAGATTCAACATCTATAGATGACTGCAATAACAAGCGTCTTGTGAACTCAACAACACCACCAACTGTCTTAGGTGTCATGTTGACTTGATCAAAAGCTTGCTGTGATTCTGTTGGTTCTGCACCTTCTCCAACAAAGAATCCAGAGGCACTTTGAGTCATTCTAGGAATTGCAATATTTCCTGATAATCCAGTCAACATAGTAGGATTCGCAGCCATAACAGCCATTCTCTTACGAAGAATATCGATAAAAGAACCAGACAATAAATCAGTTGGAACTAAGTTACCACCCGCAGTTGCACTACCAACATTCAAATCTCTTTGTAAAACTTCGTTAGGAACTAAAATACCATTTGCTGGCTTGTCATAACGCTTAGATGCTTCGTCTGAAACTTCTCTTTCAAATGCAGCAGCTTCTTGTGCTGATCTGTCATTTGGATTTGCTAGTGCATTTAAAGCTCTTAAGAAAGAAAACTTTTTAACTTCTTTTGGTTCTAAACCAACTTCATTAGTTGTCATGTCTGTTGAACGAATAGGGGTATTATTGACCTCTGCCTTGTTTTTAACAAGATCGAGGATAGCTGCTCTTGCTTCAACAACAGATTTGTTGCCTTTAATTAGAGTTTCAGCTATGTCTTCTGCTCCATACTCTCCAAATTCACGACATAAAGAAGTGATAGATGCTGTACGAGCGTTGTTTTCATCAATAGCACGTTGAACTTCGGCTTTGATGTCGATTTCAACGGATTTCTCCGCTTCAACCTGAGTTTCTTTGATTGGTTCTTCCATAATACGAACAGAGGGTGATGCGGAATCATCCGCAGAATTAATCTCCTTAATAGGTGACTTATCTTCCATAGTAATACTATTACCTTGTGAGGGTGTAATCAAGCTTCTACCAAAGCCTATTGTTGGATCTGCTGGCACAGTTACAACTGACAATTCGTGTACAGACCATGACCTTGCGAGCATACCTTCTTCAGTCTCATCAATATCATTTATAGAATATCCAAAACTAATGCCTCGGATAATTCCATCTTTAACATCTTCTAAGATTTCGGATGCAAACTTGCTCCTTGAGAAACGAATCTTTGCATAACCACGTTTGTCTTCTCCAATATATGCAGACTCAACTACACCTATTGGTTTGTCCATATTGTGATTAAACAAAACTGCACCGCCATCATTCAGTCTTGAAAGATCAGCAGCACCACGTTCATGTGAGAGTATTTCTTTCCCGAAATAACGAGTTACTGGGTACTCAGAACTGAAAGGAAATTCAAATGTTCTTGATTTTACATTTTTAAAATCAGTAACTTCTTTTCTTTCCAATTTGTCATCAGACTCTATTGTTCTGATAGCTGCGATCTTAGTCAAAGTAGAAAACTTATGACCAACCTTACGATCTGTAGCCTCACCATTCCTATATAAAGTAATGAGTGCAGCGGGATCTTCTGCTGTTCCTGTAATAGTAAAGGAACTATCTGGTACATCTATTGATCCATCTCTTACAATGCGATCAATTTTACCTCTAGCTGTACCACCACTAGAGTTCCACCTGACAAAATCACCGACCTTCAAACCATCAGGTTCGGCTCTTTTCTCAACTGTTTTAGATTCAGTCATAGATTTTTCGTTAGTAGCGGGTTCAAACTTGATGGGATCAAATTCGTTTCTATCAAGCCAAGATTTAGCTTGGGAGACAGAATATTCAGACAGTCTGAATCTTATTGATTGAAGTTCAGCACCCTCTTCATTATTCTTTATACCAAAAATAAAGTCTACCCCTTGTGAACCTTCATTGTTTGACCGCCTAAATGTATCATATTGTTCTGGATTTGTAATAGTAGCTGCGTGTTCGTTTGGATATGGTCTTGCAAGTTCTATTGGTTCTGCCCTTTCTCTAGCTTTCTTAATAGCAGAAGCTTTACCTCTACTCCAACTAAAGCCCGCATCACCTCCCCAGGCTGCCCATGCGACCCTGCCTTTTGATGGATATCCCTTTTCACCAGGACTAAAACCTTCTGCTTTTTTGTCAACCTCATGCCTACTAAAGAAACTAAACATCCTTACTACAACATCTGGTGAAAGCTCTGAACCACTTAATATTTGAGTCGCTCTAACTGCTGCAACTTGTGTGCCACCTGCTCTACCTTCTTTTTTCCAATCTTTATATCTTTGTGCTTCCGTTTTCATCCCATCTGTAGGTTTGAGATTAATCTCAGTTCCGCTTACATTTGCCATGATTACTTAGTTTTTTTGCGTGTTTTCTTAGCTCTTGTTGGTTGTACTGTAGGTAAATCAAGTTCTAATTGACCTACCTCTACCTCAAGATCAAGATCTTTATCTAATGTAACCCCTAACTCTTTAGCAACTTCCTGTTCTCTTGATATTTCTGAAATAATATCGTCATAATCGCCACCATTTGTAGCAGCTATAACTTGTGCCTTACTCATGTAACCCGCTTGTTCTGCTTCTCTAAAAGCTTTTACTTCCTTTAAAGGATCAACGTAGTGTTGTGCGGGAGGAGTCCATCTTGGTTTTACATATCTTTCTGGTCTTAATGCAAAATCATCAAAATCTAATTCCCCTACAAGAACAGCTAATTTTATCCATTCTTTAAATACTCTTAGATGTAAATTATTTATCAAATATTTTTGACAAAACTTCCAATGTTCTCTGTCTTCTAAAAGACTTAATCTTGAACTTGAATAATTAGTCTCACTAAAATCTTTACTTATAGTTTCAAAACTACAACCTATTCCTGTTGCAAAACGTCTTATCTTATTTTTTACAAACATCTCATACTGCTGAGATGGATAGTCTATATCTGGAATGTTAATACTTTCATTTGGTGCTAGATAACGAAACTCACCAGGCGAGAAAGATTGTATCCTTTGATTATTTTGTACTTCATCGCCTATTAACTCACCTTGATCGTTTTGTATAAATCCCATAATACTTGCACCCGCCCTAGCTCTAATGACAGCTGCTTCTTCATAACCTTCTAATTGATGCATATCAGCCATTACACTATGAAACCAAGGCACACCACGATTCTGGCCTGGCCTTTCTGGAAGGTATAGGTGGATGATGTCATCTGCATTTATAAAAATATGCAACTTTTGATTATTTGAATAATCTAAGTAATAAGCATCTCCTGGATGTTTAGTAAGAATGGCATAACGTACTGGCCTTCCCCACTCATCAATTTCCACTCCGTTTCGCCATTCATTCTTAATTTTTAAAGTTTTACCTGTATATTCTTCATCTAATAAATCTGACTCTATTAACTGTAAAGCAAGAGGTACTTTTGAGTTTCCAAACTGTTGCCTAACTATCCTAAATATTGCCTCACCTGACTCGCATAAAGCACCCGCTGCTAACCACTCAAACTCATGAAATCCATATCTTCCCGCACAATCACAACTATTAGCACCAGACCATTCAGCCCATTTTTGCTCTATAAGATTATTTATTCTTTGATCTCTTCTATTACCTCTAATCTGTAACACCCTTGATTGAAACTTCATACCAGTTCCAACAATATTTATTTGAGTAGTTCTCTTGGCTTGTCTTGCGTAAGGATTATTTCTTACAAGTTCCCTTGATCTATCTCTTAGTTTCCTAAGACTGTTTCTAATCTCTGCATCAGCACTAAGCTGACTTGCCATCCAATCAGATGTAAGCCTAGAAACTAATGCTCCTTGATAAGCTCTTATGTTTTTTAGTGGATTAGCTTTTTCACCAAAACCTAAAACTCGTTTTACTGCACTAGCAATGTTTGATCTAATACCCATTAGAATGACCTATCGAAACGTACAAAAGTTGTTCTTGGATTTCCAAGACCATTATCAATTATTTCAGCTTGTTTTGCTCTAATTAACTCAGCTTTTAATTCACCTTTAAGTAATCTTAATTCTGTTAATTCATATTTTTTTGCTGTTCTAGTTCCTATCTTATATTCTTGTATCGCACCACCACTAATAATATTTCTTATAGCTGTTTCAATAGTTTCTAAGTCTTTTTCTATTTGTAATCTGCCATCAAAATTTAAAGGAGTTCCAGAATAAACTAAAGAAGCAATAACTTCAAAAGTTCCTGATAATATAGTTTGTTTTTCTGCTCCTGATTTTTCAGCAACCGCTTGATAATACCAATCTCCTGGCGGAAAAGTTTGTGTAACATTACTTGCAATAGTAAATTCAAAACCATCACTATGAACAGAACTATTGATAGTTGCACCAATAGGCCCTGAGTTTGTTCTTAAATAATATTTAACAGACCAATCTGGACTTGAAATACTATTTCCAAAGACATCCGTTGTTGAAGGAATCCTCCATTGAACGTAATCTCCTTGTCTAAATTTAGAAGGAATAGGCACAATTAATCACCAATTAGAGACAAAATTCGACTTTTTAGTCGATTTAGGACGATTTAAGTCTATCTTAGCTTCCTTAACAGGCTCATTAGGGTAAATTTTTCTTTCAAACTGATCAAATATAGTTCTACGATCATATTTTTGTAATAATCGCTGATATGCAGCCCATGAATAAACCATTTCATCTAAGGCTTCATTTCTGGCAGAGCTTTTTTTGACCCATACACGTTCTTGATAACCATTCTTATATTTAAGTACTTGTCGCTCTGCTGTAAGCTCTTCAAAATAATCAGGTGTGATTGTTGGATAAAAATGTATATACCCCTCACCAATTTCTGCATCTTTTAATTTATTACTAAGAGTTGTTTTGATAACATCTACTCCTACAGGAAATAATTGCACTCCTTTTTTTAATGCTTTACCAGAAAAGTTTATATCAACCTTACTAGGCTTACCCAAAGCGGGTTTACCTTTTTGACCGACACCTTTAATACCAATTAATCCAATATGTGATCGTTCTCTGACATACTGATATACCTCATGGGTAAAGTGACCACCTGTATCAATCGCTGCACTTTCTATTTTTATCTCCTTCCCATCTTCATTTATAAATTTACCTAGTAATATCTCATCTAATTGTTTCCAAACGTCTGCCCTTGATGGTGAGCCATAAATAACTTGTCTATCAATTAAAAACATCTCTTCATTACGACCAAAACCAAAAACCGACATACTTAATCTGTCATCTTGTGTATCAATACCCGCAGTTAAAAACAAAACTTCTTTTGGTGGGGTTGCTCTCTCATATTTAGCTTCTGCTGCCCTAGTCATTAAAGCGTCAGCACCAACCTTTGCTTGATATTGATCCTCCCATGTCTCACCTAAAATAGTATTAATCCACGTTTTTAACTGTTCTGGATCATCTTTACTTTCTAAAAACTCCTCTACTAAATTAGGCCAACTTGCATTAGGTGAATATGAATATGCAGCCCATATATGAAAACCAACGTGTTTTGATTTGCCTGGTGCAGTTGCTCGCCATTCTCCACGTTCTACCATATATCTTTTCTTTGTATCTGGAATCAAATGATTACATGACTCACATTTGTATCTAACAGTATCGGGATCATCATTTTGCCATGTAAATTGTGACCATCTTAAATATTGCATATGACCACACTCAGGACATGGACAGTAATATCTCATCTGATTTGTCTGTAAAAACATTCTCTCTATACGAGAAAAATCTTTGATGGTAGGTGTAGAACCAGAAACTATTTTGCGATTCCAGTAATATTCTGTTCTTCTTATACCAAGCTTAATTTGATCTCCTTCAGTACCCGCACCGCCTAATGGATAACCATCAACCTCGTCAAAAAGTACAACTCTACGACTAACTCTTCTAAATCCTCTCGGTGAGTTTGCACCAACTAAAGATAATGTTCCACCAGGGAAATTTTTCTGTAGCAATGTATTAGATCCATCTTTTGCTTTCGGATCACTCACTAACCCTTGTAAACAAGGTGTGTCTCGCAACATTGGAGCGACCTCTTCTTTTGAGTAACCAGTCGCGTCCTCAATCGTAGGCTGTACGACCATTATGGGGCAGGAGTCCTGGTGTATATGATATGCAATTATATGATTCAAAATCTTTGTATATCCAACCCTAGCTGATTTCATAACTGTCACCTGTTCTATATCAGGATCAGTTATTGCATCCATAATTCCTTTCTGATATGGCAATGTCCTCCACCTACCACCTTCGGCTGAACTTTCTGTAGATAAATAAGCATATTGATCTGCCCAATCACTAAGACCAAGCTTCTCAGGAGGTTTAAAACTATTAAATGCAGTTTTTTCTAGTAATAAAAGATTACTCATGCAGCAGATAATTCTTCTAATGCTTCTCTAACAATGTCATCTATACAACTAACTGCATTTGTATCTAAATCAGGTAATCTTTGTTTTGCTTTAGATGATATTCCTAATAGTTTTGTTCTTGCTGTTGTAATAATCTCAGTCCACTTAAGTTGCACTTCTTGCATCGAAACAAGTGAGTCTTCTTTTTGTTTACGCTCTAACTCTAATAATTCTGCTTTTAGATGTTCTGTCCTTGCTTTACTCTCCTCATATTCTGGTATTGCATCTTTTGTAGAAGAATATTTTTTCTTTTTAGGTGATGTTGATGTTGTAGGCAAAACTGCATTATTTTTCATTCTGCGATATTGTCCATTCTTTTTCATCTCAGCAACCATAGTGTCGCTATTAATAACGATATTTCCTTGACTATCCTCCATAGCAGTCAAACGACCTTGCTTTATAGCCATATAAACCGCTTGTATAGTTATTCCCATCTTCTCTGCTGCTTCTTTTCTGGTGATAAGAGACATTTGTAAATTAGATAATACGCTTATTATTTACAATAGCGTAATTGTTTATATATGGTATAATACCGCACTACGATTAAGGTTACAAAAATATAAAAATGTGATTTGTTAAGCCATGTAAATTCTATTTACACGAAATGCCTAGAAAAATTTTGGGCTATGAAATTACC
>Ga0208159_1000191_pt1 | contig 25725 bp, 20 predicted proteins | sample 9_EtaG_FD_184082 | JGI IMG/M metagenome (GOLD analysis project Ga0208159, IMG submission 184082) | Marine viral communities from the Subarctic Pacific Ocean - 9_ETSP_OMZ_AT15188 metaG (SPAdes) (version 2) | ecosystem: Environmental > Aquatic > Marine > Oceanic | place: Pacific Ocean | collected... | reverse complement strand
AGCTTACAATATATTTGAACCTTTACGATTATGGGTAGGAGGCCCAATCAAAATTAACTCTTTTTATAGATGTCCAAAACTAAATAAAGCTATTGGTGGGAGTAAGCGTTCACAACATTGTGAAGGAAGAGCCATAGATATAGATGATACGTTTGGTTTTAAAACAAATGCAGAAATGTTTCACTATATAAAAAATAATTTAAATTTTGACCAAATGATATGGGAGTTTGGTGATGATAATAACCCAGCTTGGGTTCATGTAAGTTTTGATTCATTACAGCAAAACAGGGGAAGAGTGTTAAAAGCTATAAAAAAAAATGGTAAATCTAAATATATTTTACTATGAGTAGACCAAGAAAAAAGTTTGGGCAAACAACAGTAGGTAGGATATTAAAAGGAGCAGTGGGTTTAGTAAATCCAACATTAGGGTCTTTGATACAAGGCGAAATGTCTGTAGAAGAGGTTATATCTTCTATTAAAAATGCAGATGCTCCAGTTGAAGACAAAATAAAAGCACAAGAAATGATTCTTGAAGCTTACGAAGCAGAAGTGCAAGATAGGGCTTCAGCTAGACAAAGAGAAATGGCAGCTATCCAAGCAGGGTCAAATGACATATTATTTAAAACTGTAGGATGGGGAATTACATTATCTTTTGTCGCAGTTGTAGCTGGTGCTATTGGCCTGTGGCAAATACCTGAAGAATCACAAAGATTGTTTGACATGGGATTTGGAGCTGTGGTTGCTGCGTTTACACAGGTGATAGGATATTACTTTGGAAGCTCTATGGGGTCAAAACACAAAACACAAATGATGAACAAGAATGGCTAAAAGTGTAGCTTTTGTTTATCGGGGTAAAAACAAAAAAAAGAGACCAGGGATTCATGCAAAAAGCAAAACATCTCGTTTAAAATCTTCAAAACTTTACAGGAAAAAATATCGCCAACAAGGCCGTTAAATTATTCCTATCTTTGTTATAATTTAATTTAATATAATGGATATAAGAAAACTTTCTATTGGCCCTGATTATAAATCAGGAGCTATTCATTATTTTGTAGGACAAGAAATATTAGGCGGTTCACATACAATACATTTAATAAAACATAATAAAGGTTCAGATACCCTACAAATTTGGATAAAAAAGGGTAATGAAATATTTTTATGGAAAGAATACAATCACACAATGCCAGTGTCATTAGAATATAACATAAACTTTTAATGAGGTCACCTTTTTATTTTATTGTACAACCTTTACATGGTAAAAGGTATTCAAACAGTAAAGAAATAGAAAATGTAGACTTAATAACTAATACATCTGAAGAAAATCATCTAGCTTCTAACAGAGAAGCGGTAGTTGTATCAACACCTTTAAATTATAAAGGAGACATTGTTGCGGGAGATATCCTATTGGTTCATCATAATGTTTTTAAATTTTATAATGACATGAAAGGAAATCAAAAAAGCGGAAGAAGTTATTTTATGGATGACCTCTTTTTTGTTGACAATGACCAGTTTTTTTTATACAAAAGAAAAAATAAATGGTTTGCTCATGACAAGTATTGTTTTGTAAAACCAATAAAAGCTACAGAATCTTATATATTTAAACCTTTTGCTGAAGAACCTTTGATGGGTGAATTAAAATATTTAAATAAATATCTAAAAGGAAAAGGATTAAAACAAGGAGATAAGATATGTTTCAAACCTGAGTCTGAATATGAGTTTACTGTAGATGGTGAAAAATTATATAGAATGTTTGATAATCATATAACTGTCAAACTATGAATTATTTTGTTAATTGGGTTGATAACGTTTTAAGCAACCCATATGAATATGTAGATGAAGTTTTAAAAACCCCTTTTCAAGATTTTAAAGATGGTGATAAAACATTCAAAAATATTCAAATGAGAGAAAACGATGAGTTTGAAAAAATAGCACAATCATATTTTCCTGACTACAAAGTAAACTACAATTTTATTAGACAATCTCCTTACAAACAAAAAGAACCTAATTATATTCATTCAGATGAAATGATGGGTGACAAAACTCTTTTATTGTATTTAAATAAACTATATCCTAAAGACGCTGGGACAACTCTTTATCAAAACGACATACCAATGTGTAAATTATTTTATAAATTTAACAGAATGGTTGTTTTTGATTCCTATATTTTACACTCTAGAAATTTATATGACAACTTTGGTGAGTACAATAACTCAAGATTGATACAAGTAATATTTTTACAAAAATGAAATCAGAAGATTTAAAGAAAAAAATAATTGAAGCTGGAAGAAAAGCTGTTGAACAGCTTATTAAAGTAGCAAAAGAAGATATTATAAAACCAGACCCCGAAGATGAACTAGCTGCTGACAGATTAAAAAATGCAGCCGCTACAAAAAAACTAGCAATCTTTGATGCATTTGATATACTTAATAAAATAGATGCTGAGGAAGAAAACATAAATAGTGTTTTAGATAATAATATAGAAACAAAACAAGGATTTGCAGAACGAAGGTCAAAATAATATTTACAGAAAATTATCAGGTTATATACCTTCATCAGTTTTAAGTAGAAAAAACAAAGCTAAAACTTGGGAGTATGGATATAATGATAAATATGAATTTATTAATATATCGAAAACAGGTCAAGTAGGTAATATAATTTCAATATCTAATTTAATTATAGCTTTACCACCAACGCCAAAAAAATGTTATGCACGCAGTGTAAATAAAAAAGAACAATATTGGCAAAGAAAAGATTTACCTAAAGATTTAGGCAAAATTCAATCTATATTTCAGTGGAACGAAATGCCTTCTTTATTTAAACAAAAATGGGTAGGATTTATAGAAGATGAGTTTGATAATAGAGAATTAGGATATTGGTTTATGAACAATGGTAAACCAACATACATTACAGGAGCTCACTACATGTATTTACAGTGGTCTACTATAGATGTGGGATACCCAGATTATCGTGAAGCTAATAGGTTATTTTACATATTTTGGGAAGCATGTAAAGCTGACACCAGAAGTTTTGGAATGATATATTTAAAAATAAGAAGGTCTGGTTTTTCTTTTATGGGTTCATCAGAGTGTGTTAACACAGGAACATTAGCTAAAGACTCTAGAGTTGGGATACTATCTAAAACAGGAGCTGATTCGAAAAAAATGTTTACCGACAAAGTTGTTCCAATAGCAAACAGACTTCCGTTCTTTTTTAAACCGATACAAGATGGTATGGACAAACCAAAAACAGAGCTAGCTTTTAGAGTTCCCGCTTCAAAAATTACCAAAAAAAATATGCACGAAATATTTGATGATGAACTTACAGGTTTAGATACCACGATAGATTGGAAAAACACAGATGACAACTCTTATGATGGAGAAAAACTTTTACTCTTAGTTCATGATGAAAGCGGTAAATGGATAAAACCAAATAACATTCTAAATAACTGGAGAGTTACCAAGACTTGTTTGAGATTAGGTAGTAAAATAATTGGAAAGTGTTTAATGGGTTCAACCTCAAACGCATTAGATAAAGGTGGTAATAATTTTAAAAAACTGTATGAAGATTCTAATGTAAAATCTAGAAACGCTAATGGTCAAACAAAAAGCGGTTTATATAGTCTATTTATACCTATGGAATGGAACATGGAAGGTTTTATTGACATATACGGTCAACCAGTTTTGAATAAACCTGATAATAAAGTTAGAGGAGTTGACAATGAGTGGATATATAATGGAGCTGTAGATTACTGGAAAGCTGAAGTAGAATCATTAAAATCTGACGCTGATGCTTTAAATGAATATTACAGACAATTTCCTCGTTCAGAATCTCATGCATTCAGAGACGAAAGTAAAGGGTCTTTGTTTAATCTAACAAAAATATATCAACAAATAGACTACAATGATTCTTTAATCATGCAACACCACTTAACAAGAGGTAGTTTTTACTGGGATAATGGTATAAAAGATAGCAAAGTTATATTTAGACCTGATAAGAGTGGTAGGTTTCAAGTAAGTTGGATTCCACCCAAAAGCTTACAAAATAAAGTTGTTGATAGGAGAAATGGTAAATATCCAATGAACGAACATATTGGTGCGTTTGGTTGTGATTCATATGATATATCTGGGACAGTAGGAGGTAGAGGCTCTAATGGGGCTTTACACGGATTAACAAAATTTAGTATGGAAGATGCGCCTAGTAATGAGTTTTTTTTAGAATACGTTGCTAGACCTCAAACAGCAGAAATATTTTTTGAAGAAGTTTTGATGGCTTGTGTCTTTTATAGTATGCCTATTCTAATAGAAAACAACAAACCTAGATTGCTGTATCATTTTAAAAATAGAGGTTATAGGGGTTTTTGTATGAACAGGCCAGACAAACATTCAAACAAACTTTCAAAAAGTGAAAAAGAACTAGGTGGCATACCTAACTCCTCTGAAGATGTAAAACAATCTCATGCGGCAGCTATAGAATCTTATATAGAAAAAAATGTAGGTTTAGATTTTGAAGGTCAGTTTAGAGAGGCTGATACTATGGGCTCTATGTTGTTTATTAGGACATTAGAAGATTGGGCTAAGTTTGATATTAATAATAGAACCAAATACGATGCTACTATAAGTTCAGGTTTAGCTATTATGGCAAATCAAAAACATATGTATCTACCGCAAAAAAAAGAATCAAAAATAAAGCTTAACTTTGCAAGGTATACTAATAAAGGAACAATAAGTGAATTGTTAACATAAATGAAGGATGTTACTATAGATATATCATCTGTTGGCTTCCCTAGTCAATTTGTTTCTGATGCAGAAAAAGCTACAGATGAGTTTGGACTTCAAATAGGGCAAGCTATTCAGTACGAATGGTTCAAAAAAGATGGAAATAATTGTAGGTATTATAATCAATGGAGAGATTTTCACCGTTTAAGATTATATGCTAGAGGAGAACAGTCTATTGCTAAGTATAAAAATGAGTTAGCTGTAGATGGTGATTTATCTTATTTAAATTTAGATTGGACACCAGTTCCTATATTACCAAAATTTGTAGATATCGTTGTAAACGGGATGCAAGATAGAGAGTTCAAAGTAAAAGCTTTTGCTCAAGATGCATTATCTCAATCAAAGAGAAGTAAATATCAAGACATGGTAGAGGGCCAAATGGCCGCCAAAGATGTTTTATCAGTAGTGCAAGACACTACAGGCTTTAATCCTTTTACCATGAATCCTGATAATTTACCAGAAAATGACGAGGAATTAAATTTATATATGAATTTAAACTACAAACCAGCTATTGAAATTGCAGAAGAACAAGCAATCAATACGGTTTTTGAAGAAAATCATTATGATGATATTAGAAAACAAATAGATTACGATAGTACAGTTTTAGGTATGTCGGTTGCAAAACATGAGTTTTTACCAGGTGCTGGTGTTAAAATATCTTATGTTGACCCAGCTAATGTAGTGTACAGTTATACCGAAGACCCACATTTTAAAGATTGTTTTTATTGGGGTGAAATAAAAACTTTACCTGTAGTTGAGCTTTTAAAGATAGACCCAAAACTCACCAATACAGATTTAGAAGAAATAACTAAATATAGCCAAAGCTGGTATAACTATTATAATGTTGCCCAGTTTTATGAAAATGATATTTTTTACAGAGACACTTGCACATTAATGTACTTTAATTATAAAACCAGTAAAAAAATGGTTTATAAAAAAAGAAAACTAGAGGGTGGTGGTTCAAGAGTTATTGAAAAAGATGATAGTTTCAATCCACCAGAAGAAATGATGGAAGAAGGTAAGTTTGAAAAACTAGAAAAAACAATTGACGTTTGGTATGAGGGTGTTATGGTTATGGGTACTAATATTATACTAAAATGGGAACTTGCTAAAAATATGGTAAGACCTCAATCATCCTCTCAACATGCATTACCTAATTACATAGCGGTAGCACCAAGAATGTATAAAGGAGTTATAGAATCTTTAGTTAGAAGAATGATACCATTTGCTGACTTGATACAAATAACACATTTAAAACTACAACAAGTTATAGCCCGAACTGTTCCTGATGGGGTATATATTGATGCTGATGGACTTAATGAGGTAGATTTAGGAACAGGTTCGGCATATAATCCAGAAGATGCCTTAAGACTATATTTTCAAACTGGTAGTGTAGTGGGTAGAAGTTATACTCAAGAAGGAGATTTCAATCAAGGTAGAGTTCCTATTCAACAGTTAACTTCTAATTCAGGAGCATCAAAAACACAAATGCTTATTGCTAATTACAACCATTATTTAGATATGATACGTGCAGTTACAGGTTTAAATGAAGCTCGTGATGGAAGCACACCTTCTCCTGACTCTTTGGTTGGGGTGCAAAAATTAGCAGCTCTAAATTCTAATACAGCGACAAGACATATTTTAGATGGAAGTTTGTATATATACAGAGGGCTTTCAGAAGCAATAACATATAGAGTTGCGGACATCTTAGAATATTCAGATTTTAAAGAAGACTTTATAAATAAAATAGGAAAATTCAATGTAAGCATATTAGGTGAAATATCTGAACTTTATATATATGATTTTGGTGTATTTATAGAGCTAGCTCCAGATGAAGAGCAAAGAGCTATGTTGGAACAAAATATACAAATGGCATTATCTAAGCAAGACATAAATCTAGAAGATGCTATAGATATACGTGAAATCAAAAATATAAAACTTGCAAACCAATTATTAAAGGTAAAACGTAAATCTAAACAAGAGCAAGACCAGCAGAAAGAATTACAAAAACAAGCAATGATTAGCCAAAACCAAATACAATCACAAGAAATGGCTGCTCAAGTTGCAATGCAAAAAATGCAAGCTGAAACACAAGGTAAAATACAAGTTAAGCAAGCAGAAATAGCTTTTGAAATAGAAAAACAACAAGCTGAAGCACAACTTAAAGCTCAACTGATGGAGCAAGAATTTAATTACAATTTACAATTAAGAAACATAAGTGAACAAGCATTGTTTTCTAGAGAAGGTTCTAGAGAAGAGGCAAAGAAAAAACGTATTAGCCAACAAAACACTCAACAATCACAACTTATAAATCAGCGTAAAAATAATTTACCGCCTCAAAATTTTGAATCCAATGAAGATACTTTAGATGGATTTGATTTAGCGGAATTTGAACCAAGATAATGCTTAAAAAGAGCATTGTTTTTTTATTTAACTTTGTAAAAATTTAATCTAATGGAATTAAAAGTAAGGGCTGTTGAATCCCCAGGTGAAAAATCAACACAAGAAGTCGAACAAGAGTTGTTAGACAAACATGAGCAAAAGGAAGCCGATACACAAAATGTAGAGGAAACCCCAAAGCAAGAAACAGAATCTCCACAACAACAAATAGATTTTGAGGAGAAGAAAAAAAATACAGTTGAAGATTTAACTGAAAATGAAATAAAGAATGAAACTCCTACAGAAGAAGTTGAAAAGGAGTTAGATGAAAAAAATGTTCTTTCATTTATTGAAAAAAGGTATGGTAAGCAAATAAATTCACTTGATGAATTAACAGCTGAAAGAAAAGAGGCAGACCCTCTTCCTGAAGATGTTGCCGCTTACTTGAAATACAAACAAGAAACAGGCAGAGGTATACAAGATTATGTTCATTTACAACAAAATTTTAATGACATGCCTGATAATTCTTTGCTTAGAAATTACCTAAAAGCTACTGAAGGTGAAGGTTTGGATGATGAAGATATAAATTCTCTTATGGAGGACTATACTTACGATTCTGAAATTGATGATGAAGCAGCTATTAGAAAAATAAAACTATCAAAGAAAAGAACTATTGCCAAAGCAAAAAAATACTTTAATGAGCAAAAGGAAAAATACAAACAACCACTTGAGTCAAGTTCGGTTGATAGTCCTGCCGCAAATGAAGAGTTAATAGAGTATAGGCAATATTTAGAGTCTGTGAAAACTCAACAAAAAGAGAATGAGTCGAAAAGTAGTTGGTTTGCAAAAAAACTCAACGAGATATTTGATAATGATTTCAAAGGTTTTGATTTCGTGCTTGACGATAAAAAAATCACTTATTCTCCAGGGGAAGCTGATGCAATTAAAAAAAACCAATCAACACCTATGAACTTTATGAACAAGTTTTTAGATGAAAAGGGTTATTTAAAAAATCCATCAGATTATCACAAGGCTTTATCAATAGCGATGAATCCTGACAAATTTGCTAAGTTTTTTTACGAACAAGGTAAATCTGAAGCTACAGAAGATGTAATGCGTAAGACTAAAAATATAAATATGACAGAACGCAAAGCACCTGAAGTAACTAATAAAGGAGGATTCCAAGTCAGGTCACTTTCTTCTTCACAGGGGAGAGGCCTAAAAATTAAAAGTATTAACAAAAAATAAAAATAATAAATTATGGCTGGAGCAGTTCAAGCAACCCCAGGGTTTGCTTTACAACCAAGTGCGGAACAAGTTCCGTTGGTTTCAAACTATATAACAAATTTCGACTTTTTGAATCAGTATCTTCCAGATACTTTTGAAAAGGAGTTCGAAAGATACGGCAATAGAACTATTGCTGGTTTTTTAAGAATGGTAGGGGCAGAAATGCCATCTAATTCTGACCTTATAAAATGGGCAGAGCAAGGAAGACTACATGTAAAATACACTAACTGTGCATCAGGTGCTAACGCAGCTGCTGACACTGCTACTATCACTGTTAATGACACTTTAGTGCCAGGTTCAGGAAGTATAGCTATCAGAGTCGGACAAACTGTAATGATATCTGATAATGCTGGTTCTGGTGCTAACAAAGGAATAGTTACTAATGTTAGCACAGCAAATGGAACATTTGACGTTGCATACTACGAAGCAGGTGGACAAGTTGGTGGAACAGGATTAACTAGAACAGTATTTATTTATGGTTCTGAATTTAAAAAAGGTGCAAATGGAATGTCAGGTTCTCTTGAAGCTGATGACAATATCTTTTCTAATTCACCAATCATTATAAAAGATAAATATGCTGTTAGTGGTTCTGATATGGCACAAATAGGTTGGATAGAAGTTACAACTGAAAATGGTGCAACAGGATACCTATGGTATTTGAAGTCTGAGCATGAAACAAGACTTAGATTTGATGATTATCTTGAAACTGCAATGATAGAAGCTGTACCAGCAGAAGCAAATTCTGGTGCAATAGCTGTTACTGGAGACGTTGGAAACAAAGGTTCTGAAGGTATATTCTATGTTGTAGAAAATAGAGGAAATGTCTGGGGTGGTGGAAACCCAACTGCGTTAGCAGATTTTGATGCTGTAATATCAAGACTTGATAAACAAGGTAGTATTGAAGAGAATGTAATTTTCGTTGATAGAGACTTTAGTTTTGATATAGATGATATGTTAGCTGCACAAAACTCTTACGGAGCTGGTGGTACATCTTATGGACTATTTGATAACGATAAAGAAATGGCGTTAAATTTAGGTTTTACTGGGTTTAGAAGAGGTTATGACTTTTATAAGTCTGACTGGAAATATCTAAATGACCCATCAATGCGTGGAGGTTTACCAACTGGTGCAAACTCAGGAAGAATAAATGGTCTTCTTGTGCCAGCTGGCTCAACTACTGTGTATGACCAAATTTTGGGTAAAAATGCTAAAAGACCATTCTTACACGTAAGATACAGAGCTTCTGAAACTGAAGACAGACGTTACAAAACCTGGATTACAGGTTCTGCTGGCGGTGCTGCTACTTCTGATTTAGATGCAATGGAGGTCAACTTTTTGTCTGAAAGAGCTGTTTGTACCATGGGTGCTAACAACTTCTTTTTATTCCAAGAGTAGTAATATTTAATAAGGGAGGTGTAAAAACCTCCCTTTTTTAACTTTAATAAAATTTAATCTAATGAAAAAAAATAAAAAAGTATTTGTAGATAAAATCTACAAACTCACCAGAGACGCAGCACCATTATCTTATTTGCTGCCCACAAGACACAGTCGAAGAATGCCTTTACTTCATTTTGATGAAGAAAAAGGTGTTAATAGAAGTATGCGATATTCAAGAAATCAAAAATCAATTTTTGAAGATGAGCAAGATGAAAATGTCATTATGGAGCCTATTGTTTTTGAAGACGGCTTTTTAAGAGTTCCTAAAGATAATCCTATATTACAAGAGTTTTTATATTATCACCCACTCAACGGCAGAAAATTTGTTGAAGTAAACGAGGAAAAAGATGCAGTTAAAGAAGTTGAAAATTTCAACAGTGAGGTTGATGCTTTAATAGAAGCTAGAAAGCTAGACGTGACACAAGTGGAAAACATTGCACGTGTTTTACTAGGGGCTGATACATCAAGAGTTTCAACAGCTGAATTAAGAAGAGATATTTTAGTGTTTGTTAGAAACAACCCAGTTGAATTTATGAAGATGATTAATGACCCTATGTTAAAACTTCAATCACAAGTAAAGTTATTTTTTGATAAAGGATTACTATCATTTAGAAAAAACAACAAAGAAGTGTGGTTTAATTTAAAAACCAATAAAACTAAAATGTTGACTGTTCCGTATGGAGAAGATGCAATGTTTATAGTTTCATCTTATTTGCAAAGTGATGATGGTATAGAATCATTAAAACTACTAGAAAAAGTTTTAGAATCGGATATTTAAAAAACATTATTCAATAAGAGGTCAAAATTAATGACCTCTTTTTTTTTACGTATCTTTGTAAAAAACTTATAGATGATTAATGCTGTTAGAAATACTGTTTTAGCTATACTAAACAAAAATAATTATGGCTATATATCTCCTGCGGATTTTAATCTATTTGCAAAGCAGGCTCAACTTGATATCTTTGATGAATATTTTTTAACTTACAATAGTCAAGTTAATAAAGAAAACGCAAGAGTTTCTGGTGAAGGTTATGCTGATATACTAAAAAACATAGAAGAGGTTATAGATTTTTTTTCTGTTACAGCAAGTTTATCACGAAGCAGTTTAAATAATTATATTGTACCCACTTCTTCCACTACAGGTTCAGATTATTATCTTTTAAATAAAATTTTGATTTACAAGAAAACTGTAACGTCAGGTATAACATCTGCAACTGGGGGTGGTAATACAGCTCTTATTGATTCTAGCCAAACTTTCATTACAAAAGGTGTGGCTGAAGCAGATGTTGTTTCAATTATAATAAGTAATAATGTTGTATCGAATTTTGTAGTTTTAAGTGTGGATAGTGAAACACAGCTTACATTAAACTCATCGGCATTAACAACAACCAGTTTACAATATTCTATTTATAAAAAAAATGATTTAACAAATGAAGCAGAGCAGGTATCTCATACCAAAATTACAATGTTAAATAAATCATTACTTACAACTCCAAATGTAACCTTTCCAGCTTATACTTTAGAAGGAAATTTAATAGCTTTGTTCCCAGACACTATACAAGACACAGGTAGGGTTGTTTGTCAGTATGTGAGATATCCAAAAGACCCAAAATGGACATATGTTTCTCTTACTGGGGGTGAGCCTATATTTGACCAATCGCAACCAGATTATCAAGATTTTGAGTTACCAGAAGATGATGTTAATAATTTAGTGTCAAGAATACTTCAGTACGCAGGTGCGTCTATAAGAGAAATACAAGCTGTACAGTTTGGGCAAGTGATAGAAAAACAAGAACAATCTGAAGACAAATAATATGAGTTATATAAATCAAAAAAAATATTACACGAATGATAATGTAACACCAACAAATAAAAATTGGGGTTCATATCAATATGTTAGTTTAGAAGATATTATAAATAATTATTTATTAATGTATTCAGGAAATCACTCTTTGGTAAATAATGAAGAAAGATATAAAATATTGTTTCATGCTAAAAGAGGTATACAAGAATTAAATTACGATGCTTTTAAAGAAATAAAAGCTTTAGAGTTAACAGTGTATGATGACTTGATATTTATCTTACCGTCAGACTATGTTAATTGGGTAAAATTATCCTTATATAAAGATGGTTTTATTAGGCCTATGGTTGAAAATATACAAGTTAACACTGCTTTATCTTATTCACAACCCAATTCTAATTTCCCAAATACTGGTGTACCTAATTTTACTGATAATGATGCTACTGTAGATGAGTCAACTTTAGATACACAGAGAAAAAATGGACAACAAAAAAGTATATATTTAAATAAAGATAACGATAATGATGATGTTCCTTTAGATACCAGAGCTAATTTTTATGCTGATTATCAAATCGGAGCTAGGTATGGATTAAATACAGAAACTGCGAACATAAATCCTACATTTAGAATAGATAAAAAAGCAGGTGTTATTAATTTTGATTCCACAATGGTGAACGAAAATTGTATATTAGAATATATTTCAGACGGTATGGAAGGTGGAGATGATTCTCAAATACAAGTAAATAAATTGTTTGAAGATTATATATATGCTTACATAAACTATGCTATTTTAAGCAATAAGTTTAATGTACAAGAATATATTGTCACTAGAGCAAAAAAAACAAAAAGCGCATTGTTAAGAAATGCAAAAATAAGAATGAGCAATATTCACCCTAGTAGATTAATTATGAATATACGAGGAGAGAATAAGTGGATTAAATAAAATGGCAAACATTCAAAGAAATTTTATTCGTGGCCGTATGAATAAAGCCCTTGATGAAAGGCTTTTACCAAATGGCGAATATGTAGATGCTCTTAATGTTAGACTAGGTTCTACAGAAGACACGGAGATAGGTTCTGTTGAAAACTCTAAAGGGAACACGCTTCTTACTACTATTCAATTTAATGGGGCTAGTTTAAGTAATAATGCTAGATGTATAGGGGCTTTAGAAGATGGTGCTAATGAAACTATATATTGGTTTATTCATGACCCTTCTTTCACCTTAGGTGCTACAAGTAAACTAGATTTAATTGTTTCTTACAACACTATAAAAGCTACAACTAATTATCATGTTGTAAGTATAAATGATGGTGGTGATTTAAACACCACTTTAAATTTTAGTCCATATCATTTAATTACAGGTTTAGATTTAATAGATAATTTAATATTTTTCACAGACAACCTAAATCCACCACGTTTTATAGACATAAACAAATCTTACACTGACCCAAACATTAATTATTTAGATGGTATCTCTGCTAGAGAACTTTTAGTAATTAAAGCTCCACCGAGTTCTGCACCTACTATTTCTACCCTTACTGTTGTAGGTCAAACTGATGATTTTTTACAAGAAAGAATTGTATCTTTTGCATATAGATATAAATATGAAAACGGAGAGTATTCTGCCACTTCGCAATTTAGTAAACCAGCTTTTACACCTGATAACTTTAGATTTAGTTACAATAGTTATTTGAATGATGGAATGCAGAATATTTTAAATGCAGCTATTATAACATTTAATAGTGGAGATTCTTTGGTTAAAAAAGTTGAACTTTTATTTAAAGAATCTAATGATTCACAAATTAAAGTTATAGAAGAACTAGATAAAGATGATTTAGGATATCAAAATAATACTAACTACACATATACATTTGACGACCAAAAAATATTTACTTTACTTGCTGAGTCTGAAACATTACGTTTGTTTGACAATGTGCCATTAAAAGCCAAGGCTCAAACTATAATGGGTAATAGGCTCGTTTACGGTAATTATTTTGAGGGCTATGATTTAAAAGACAAATTAAATCAAAAATTAAAATTAGAGTTTCAAGCAACATTAGAAAGTTTAGAAATAGAAAGCACAGAGATAGTTACATCAACAGGCCCTGGAAATTATTCTATTGGAACACAATCTATTCAAATACCAGGTTCTATTGTTTACATAGATTTCTCTACTAGTTCAGGCGCAGCAGTAGAATTAATAGCTGGTGCATCTCTTAGTTTAGATTTTAGAATAGTGCACTATCAATTTACTGGTAATACTCCTGCGGCTACAACAAGTGAAATAGATATAAATTTTGATTATGTTTTACCTCAAAACTTTAATAATGTTTATGAGTTAGGAACAAGTACTGATTTTTTAGAAAAAGTAGGAACAAACACAAATATTCAACCTGTAGCTACAGCTTGTGATGGTCAGACTCTTACCGATGAAATTAATTGTCAATTACCTCAAACATTAGGTACTTATACTAAAACAGCGAGTGGTATTACAGGAACAGGTCAATCAATTAATGTGGTAGCTACACCTAATTCAGACACTATAGGTTTACACATTATTGCAATGCAATATGTAGATACAGCCAATACCGCTACAGAATTTTACACTATATCTTTTTCTGAGGCCACATACAAAAAAATTGGAAATGCAGAAAGTTTACATAGCAACAGGGGTTATGAAGTAGGTATAGTATATATGGACGAATTTTTAAGAAGCTCAACCGCTTTAGTTAGTCCAAGCAACACGGTTCAAATACCATGTGAAAACAGTGTAGATAAGAATCAAATTAAAGTTACTATACCACAACAACAAGTTGCACCATCTTGGGCGACATCATATAAGTTTGTTTTAAAACCAGCTCAAGACACTTATGAAACAATATATAGTAATATATATTTTAAAGACCCAGGTAGTAATGCGACATATTTTTTATTAGAAGGAGAAAACGCTGCTAAAGTAGAAAGTGGTGATAGGTTTTTTGTTAAAGCTGATGCTAATGGGCCTGTTTTAAAATGTGTAGAAGCTACAGTATTGGAGAAAAAAACGCAAGCAGGGAATTTTATAACAGTAAAAGACGCAAACGGGCAAGATATAAATGTACCTGCGGGTGCTTATATGAAAATAAACCCTAGTAATTTTTCTACAGAAACAGATGACAACGCTATTATAAATCATGGTAGTAAAACAGCAACACGAAATCAGGGTTACAACTATCCTATTTTAGCCTACCCTATGAATTTAGAAGACCCAGCAAACCCAGGTCAGTATTTAGACTACTCAGTTCCAGCTGGTTCTAGAATTATAATGAAAATAGAGCAACAAAGACTAGGCCCTGGAAAAGGTAACGGCACTTGCGAAAGAAGAATAAACAGAGTTGATTTAGAGCTTTTTGCTAATAAAAGCTATGACAACATGAGTGATTGGTTTTATAATGACAATATAGGCGATGTTATAGCACAAAATGCAATTACAGAAGTAGGTGGTAGCGCAACTGGTATAACAAATACAACTCAACCTTACAGGGAAAGAGCAGGACAACCTGATTTAGATTCTCCTAGTGCAGACATACTAACAACCACATCAACGAATTATTATAGGTTTTATAGAGATACAAACAATCAACAGTTATACTTGTTAGTTACAGGAACTCAGAGGTGTGCTGGGGTGGCTTCACGTAGTAAAAGAAGAAGTTCAGTTACCGTAGATATAGAAATAAATCGTAATGACTCTTTAATTGTTTTTGAAACTCAACCTAAAGACGCATCTCCAGATATATGGTATGAAAATCACTTATCTTTTGAAATAAATTCTGACGGTCATCATTTTGGTAATGTACAAAATCAATCAAGTACACAGCCAGCAATTATAAACACAGAGTTTTTTGATTGCTATTCTTTTGGTAATGGTGTAGAAAGCTATAAGATATTAGACAGTATAAATGGCAAAAGCGTAGATATAGGAGAAAGAGTTACCTCCACAAACAATTTTGATTTTAGAGAAATACACCGATTTGCTGATTTAACATATAGCGGGGTGTATAATGATGAAAGCAATGTAAATAAACTTAATGAGTTTAATCTAGGTTTATCAAACTTCAAACCATTAGAAGATGAGTTTGGCCCTGTACAAATTTTACATGGTAGAAAAACAGATATACTTGTTTTACAAGAAGATAAAATATCCTACGTATTTGCAGGTAAAAACTTACTTACAGATGCAACAGGTGGAGGAGCAGTGGCTAGTGTACCTGAAGTGTTAGGTACACAAATAGCACGTATAGAAGAATACGGTATAAGTAATAATCCAGAAAGCTTTGTTGTTTGGGGTTCAAATAAATATTTTACAGACGCTAAACGTGGGGCTGTGATTAACTTAGTTGGTATGGCTGCACAAGATGAAAGGTTAAAATTAATTTCAGAAGCAGGCATGAGAAGCTGGTTTAGGGATTTGTTTATTGAAACGTTTGAAACCCAAAAACTAGGAGGTTTTGACCCTTATATGAATGAATATGTGTTACATTCAAATATTCAACTGCCTTTAGTTGATACCACACCTATCGAATGTGATATATCAAAAACTTTAACCGTTAATCCTGCAAGTCCTGTAACTTATAATGTAGAGCTTGGAGAGTTTTTAGGTATAGTCACTATAACATATACTATACCTTTTCAGTCTACAGACAATGTTATAACAGAGGGCAGTAGCAATGTAGTTACTGAATTAAATTCAGAAGACATAGTAAGTGAAAGTGCTTCATCAGGTACAGGATATGTTATAACAGCAACTTATGGTGGTGTACAATTTACTTCAGGAACTGTATACAATAGCGGTTCATTTACATTTAATAAAAATGCTGTTTTAGATACACAAGTTAATATATCTGTTACACAAGATAGCACATCTGCTCAAACTATAGATGTGATGGTAAGTTGTCCACAACCTGCAAATATTACTATATTTAATGTAGCGGTTACTAGTAACGCAGATGCTGGTAAATTTATTACAAATGAATATAGATGGGATGATGGTACATTTACTTCTCCTTTACATTCTAATCAAGTAGAATTTTCTTCAAGTAATGTAAACCCTATAGTATCTCAATTCACACAAGTAGCTGGTCAACAAGGAGCTGGTGTAATACCTGGAGATGGTGCAAGTGTTTCCATTATAAGTAGAAAACAAAACTTTGATACTTTTGTTTTTAATACAGCAAGTAATAAACTGAAATATATAAGGACAAATACTTTTTACGGAAATACATCTAGTGATATAACTAATTTATTAAGTATCTCTACTAATGCGATACCAATAATTGTAGATAGTAATCCAACTCAATACAGGGCAGATTTTGTAATGCCTACTGGAGGGCAGTATTTATATTTAATTTGGGATTATAGAGAATCTACAGGTCAAGAACTTTGTTACTCTTCAGTTAGTTTAACAGATGCTTGTACAGGATGTACTTTTTCACCTTCACCTACTCCTGTATCCCCTGTTCCTGTAACACCAGTTTACACGTGGAGAAGAAGTAGTATAGGTGAAGTAACAAGTCCACCTTCTTGTCCAGATGCAAGCGTTTTATTGTACAGTACAGCTGCTTCACTATCAGAAGTATTTATAAACAGCACATTGTTTTATACAGACGCATCTTTAACAAATTTATATCAAGGTAATGATTATTACTGGGGTCTTAGACAACCTAATCAAGGTTATGGTTTAGGGCAAGCTATTGCTAGATTTACAAATTCTGGAACAATATCTAATTTAGACACTACAGGAGTGTGTAATCCACAACCAGTGCCTGTAACACCAGTAACACCCGTTGCACCACCTCCTACAACTTGTTACTTATTTAATGTAACATGGGATGGCAATCCTATTGATGACTTCTCCTATACATATAACGATTGTAATGGTAATGTGGTTGGAACTCAAGCTACTAGTTATGGTGCTACAGTGCAAGTATGTGCAATATCTTTTGTATCTTACGGAGCTGGTATAACAGTAGTTAATACAGGTAATACATGCCCTTAAATAAATAATTATGGCAACACTAGGTACATTTTATTTCGATACAAACAGCTTTGCAAGCGCTACAACAATATATGATGATGCTGCTTTGACTACAGTGGCTCAAAACGGTTGGTATTCAGACGGCACAATTGTAAGGCAACAAATAAGTGGAGTCTTATATGCAGCACAATCCTGTAGCGCACCTGTTCCGCAAGTAACACCTGTAAATCCCACACCACTAGCACCAGTAGCACCGCCTGTTCAACCAGTAGCACCAGTACCCTATGCGCAACCTGTAGGGCCTACGCCTATAGCACAACCAGTAGCACCACCCACTCAACCAGTAGCACCAGTAGCACCGCCTGTTCAACCAGTAGCACCAGTAGCACCGCCTGTTCAACCAGTAGCACCGCCTGTGAATCCTCCTGTAACACCTTGTTATGTATATAATGCTACTAACAACGGTAGCGGTGGAGACCCTAATGTTGGGTATTATAATTGTAATGGAATTACAACATACGTTAATGTACAGCCTGGTTATCCAGTATCATTCTGCGCAACTCAAATCGTATATCCAGGAAGTGGAGTAAGCGTAACTAATACTCAACAGTTATGTTAATCATGTCAAATTTAAATTTAATACAATGTTTCAAGAAATACCAAATTTTCTCACACATGAAGAGTGTGATTTATATATACAATTAATAGATAAACAAAACCAACCCTCATGTGTATCTGGGGCTGGAAAAGAAAGTTCAAAAAGAGATGATAAAAGCAGAACATCTTCTACATCTTCTTTTAATAACCATATGTTATTGCATAAAGCTTTAAATGAAAAAATAGCCCAAACTTTACAGTTAGATATAAAAAAAGGAGAAGGTCTTCAAGGACAAAAATACCAAGTTGGTCAGTATTTTAGACCTCATTTAGATTGGTTTCAAGGTGATTCATATATAAACCATTGTTTACATTCGGGAAACAGAACTCATACTTTTATGATTTATTTAAATGATAATTTTGAAGGTGGTGGTACTAATTTCCCAAAGCTAAATCAAATTGTAAAACCAGAGAGAGGTAAGGCTGTTTGGTGGAGAAATATGGATGAAAATAAAGTAGGCATACAAAATGTTTTACATGAAGGTATGGATGTTATTGCTGGTAATAAATACATCATTACCAGTTGGTGGAGAGAAAACGATTTTAATGGAGCAGAAGATGCAAAAAAAGCAAATGAGCATCACGAAGCTCAGAAAAAAACAAATACTGTATCTTTAGTACAATCACCTCCTGAAATAAAAACGTTCAAAAATATAAACGAAATACCAAGGCTAACAACTAATGGTTTTACAAAAGCAAAAATACCAGAAGATGTGTGGGGTTTAATACAGGATTCCTACTCTATGTTGAGAGATAAAGAAGTAGTGGAAAATTTTGATAATAAAAAAGCAGTTATTGAAACTAATATACCAAATGCTGAAAGCAGTACTTTGTTAAATTTTGAACATATTCCTAATATAAGAAAGCAGATACATAATATGCTTTTACCCTACCATGAAGAATGGGCAAATACAAAACTAGAACCTTCATTCATATATGGTATTAGGTCTTATTTGAAAGGGGCTACTCTCATTAAACATGTAGACAGAATAGCAACGCATCATATATCTACTATATTAATAGTAGACAAAGATTTAAGATGTGGATGCGCACACAAAGAGTTAGGTGAAGACTGGCCGTTAGAGATACAGGGTCATGATGGTAAATGGTATGAAGTTTACGCACAGCCTGGTGAAATGATTTTATATGAGTCAGCTGTTTGTGAACATGGAAGAACAAAACCATTTGAAGGAAAGTATTATAGAAATTTTTACACTCATTACAAATTTGTAAACTACCAGTATAATGCATGACAAGTATATTTCATTTGACCCTTGGTGGGGCGGGTGGAATAATCAAAGAATGTCTTATGAAACTGCGGCAGCAGTATCTATTTTGACAGGCAGAAAGCTAGTAGTACCTTACAAACACTATTGTTTATTTTTTGCTTGGCACGAGAATAAATCTAGTTTTTTAGACCCTTGGAGAATATTAGATAGAGAGTTGTTTTTCAAAGAATTTAATTGCATAGATTTTTTCGATGTCCCTGAATACAATACGTTGGGTAATAAAGTTCATTATTTTCACGGTATTGATAAAATTGCTAAATGTTATTTGTTTCAAGATTATCCATATAACGATTGGGGTTTTAATAAAGACCCATCATCTGGAGAAGTTTTAGTTTACAGGGTTGAAAATTCTAAAGATTTTAGAGATTTCTGTGGAGACAGAAAAGTATATAATTTAGATGTGCCAGACAAGTTCATTCATTTTCCAAGAAATCTTTTTGCACACTATTACTTTCATGTATATGGCCCTAATAAATTTATTAGAAATGCTATTAGAGAAAGGATAGGTAGGGGTATAAAATTTAGGAAGGAATATTATAGTTTATCTAACAAGGCACTTTTAGAATTAGGCGACTTTAACGCTATACATGTTAGGTCTGGAGATTTTAATCAAGTTCACAAAGAAGACACTTCATCTTTGTTAAATGACCTAAAACAAATGTTAGAGGGTAGATTAGATAAATCAAAACCACTGTACATTGCAACCGATGAAAAAGATAGAAGTTATTTTGACACACTGAAAAGCGAGTATAAAGTTTTTTTTAGAGAAACAATTTTTGATTTTGTGTTAGATGAATACGAATCTTTAGCGCTAGACCATATTATACCTTCGGAAGCTGATATATTTTTAGGTACTAAATGGAGTACATTTACTGATGCTATTAATTGTATGAGAGGGTTTGCTGGTAAAAAAGATTTTTCAAGACAAGGTATTAATTTCAATTATCCTCCTTTAGATAAAAATATAATACCCTGGAATCAAGAAGATTACACTTGGCAAAAAATATATCATAGTCATTGGACTGCTGAATAAGTTTGTATCTTTGTTTTAAATATAATCTCATGTTAAAAAAAATAAAATTAAATTTTGATTGGAGTCAATTTTTGCCACCAAAGCAAGATTACTCTATACATAAAGGCAGTTGTTTGACACACCAGACTAAAGAGTTAACAGATATTCATAAAGAATACGGACTAGGTGAAACATATACTACCGAAAACACTGTTATTCAACAATTGTGGTATACTGACAAAGAAGTAGATTTTGAAGAGCTTGGTAGACAAACTAAAATGGAGGTAATTACTTTATCTAGTATTTTACAACCTCCAGGCAATACAATTGCATTACACCGTGACACTTTTTTCCAAATAAAAAAAAGGTTTCCTAACGACAAAAGATTAAAGGTAAGAGCTAATATATACTTAGAAGACTGGATAGTTGGGCATATGTTGCAATATAAATCAGAAGAAGATGGTGTATGGAAAACATCTGATAATTGGAAAGCTGGAGAGGGTTTTATTTGGGACTCAAAACCTCTGCACTTATCAGCAAATGCGGGGATGAAAAATAAATATACTTTACAAATATCAGGATTTCTTCTTTAAATAACCCTAGTTATTAAATTTGTAAATTTGTATAAAATTATTTTGTATGGCTTGTTATTCGTTTACAAGGTGTGATGGAACTTTAAACCCTTCCAATGGCAGTCCTTATTGGGATTATGCTTTTGGTCAGGGTGTCATAATAAATATTGGAAAAGTTTACTCTATTTATGGACATTGCTTCACTGCTTATGCGCTACAGCCTAATTATCAAAATTGCGACGAAGCAAATGCACCCCTTGTCGAGTATAACAACTGTAATGATTGTCAAAGCCCACCTCAACCAGCACCTGTAAGCCCAGTTTATGGATGGCGTGTAAACGCATTACAGGGTAGTGGCTCAAATGTTAAGCCTACTTCTTGTGGATATTGTAACATTTTAGTTTATGCTACTGTAGCTAATCATAGCGATATAGTATGCGGTAACGCTACTTTTTATAATGATTCAGGGTTAACATCACCGTTTCAAGGTAGTAATCAATATTATAGTGCTATGCCAGCACCTAATGCTGAAGTAGGCCAAGGTACTGGATTGTTGTTGTTGGCAAATGGAGGTGTAGTAACTGATAAATTTGACTGCCAAGGAAATTCTAATTGTGCTAATGATTGTTTTCAATTTACAATATCAAACACCAGCAATCCTTTAGATGATGATAGCTTTGTATATATAGATTGTTCAGGAAGTCCTGTATCAGATAGACAACCTTATGGTGGACAACAAACTGTTTGCGCTAAATCTTTTACACATGAGGGTGTTGCTTTAACTATAACAAACACATTAGTAAATTGTAATACTCCTGTGCCTATAGCACCTCCATCACCCACTCCTGTACCGACACCTGTGCCTGTTCCAACACCTACTCCTGTGCCTGTTGCGCCTACACCTCAGTACTGTCTACAATCAACTAATGCTGTTACTTTTCAAGTTATAAATGGTGTCAATCATTATATTTTTAATAATAATTATGGCGTATATGGCTCAGGAACTGGTATTTTCGTATTTAAAAATATACCAAACACACATCCTATTGCCTTTCACAATTATAATTTAACAAGCAAATTTTCTTATACTGGTCAATATTCTATTGGTTCAAAACAAGGTTTAGATGGACAAACTTATGAATATTTTTATGGGGATGTTACGGTGACTGTTACAGGTGATTACAATATAATGAGTTATGAGTGCTATTATCACGGATATATGGGTGGACAAAACAATATTGTTTTTGATAACTTTACTTGCCCTAATATAGCTCCACCTATAGTGCCACCTCTAGCCGACCCCTCGTTACTCTATACTTTAACTTATAGTGATAGTGTGCAAGGATGGCCTTCTTTTTATTCTTACTATCCCGACTACATGATAGGTATGAATAATTATTTTTACAGTTTTAAAAATGGTGAACTTTATAGACATAATACTAATCCTGTTAGAAACAATTATTATAATGTACAATACAACTCACAGATTACAAGTGTCTTTAATCAGCAGCCATTAGAAAATAAAATATTTAAAACTTTAAACTTAGAATCTGATTCTTCTTGGTCAGCTACATTAGATAGTGATATACAAACTGGAAATTCTATAGATGCAACTTATTTTGAAAAAAAAGAAGGAGCTTGGTTTGCTTATGTTAGAAGCAATGGCTCACTGCCAGCAGATTCAAAAGAGTATTCTTTACGTTCTACAAATGGTATCGGAAGAAGTACATCTGTAAATCCAGCAGGCAATTTAACAACAATTAATTTTTCTACTGACCCTCTTATAGATATAGGTAGTGATTTGAGTATAGGGGATATGGTTTACTTTTCTTTATCACCTTACAACACAATACAACTTGCAGGGCAAGTTGTTGGTATTAATAAAGATTTACCAACAGGAGAAAATAATATAATTATAAACACAAGTATAGCTAACTCTAATACCATACCTATTCAAGATGCGTATATTGCATACATTAAAAACCAAGAGGCTGAGTCTTATGGTCTACTTGGCCACTACTGTTTATTTACCCTTACTAATACAAATAGCACCGCCACAGAGTTATTTGCTGTGGAATCCGAAGTAATGAAAAGCTATCCTTAAAATTATTATCTTTGTAAGTAAATGAATTTAGACATTCGACCTTTATCTGATGAAGATTATGATAAAGTTTTAAAAGGGTGGTGGTTAGATTGGAAGTGGACTCCTCCAGCAAAAGAATTTTTGCCTGAAAATGGTACAGGAGGATTTTTAGTACTTGACAACAAAACCCCTATTTGTGCTGGATTTATTTATTTAACAAACTCTAAAGTAGCTTGGGTAGATTGGATAATATCAAATAAAGATTATAAAGACAGAGACAAGCGTAAATACGCATTGACGCTTCTTGTTTCTACTTTAACTAAATTAGCAAAATCTACTGGTTATATTTTTGGGTATGCATTGATGAAAAATAAAAGTTTGATTGAAATATATAAAGAACTAGGGTATACAGAAGGGGAAACTTACAATTCCGAAATGATTATAAAATTAAAATAAATAATGGGAGTAGCAACTGCAATATCAATAGGCACAGCTGTAGCTGGAGCTGCCGCATCTTTTACTCAAGCAGCTCAAGCAAATAAAAAAGCAAAAGCAGCACAAAAGGATGCCGATGAAGCTTTAAATAAAGCAAGACAAAGATTAAAAGAAAATAAATTTGCAGGTCTAACTATACCTAAAAAAGCTTTTGAGCAAGCAAGACGGGATGCTCAAGTTACTACTGCTACAATATTAAAAGCAGCCACAGAAGGAGACCAAAGAGGGGTTGCTGCTACAGCAGGAAAAGTACAGCTTGCTTCTGATAAGGGTACTGAAAGAATAGCTAGTCAAGTAGAAAATAGATTGTTTCAAATAGATGCTTTGAAAGCAAAAGAAGATGCTAGGTTAATGGGTTTAAATGTTGGTTTAGATTTAAAAGAGATACAAGGTCAACAAGCAGCGGCTCAATCAGCAGAAGCAATGGCTGCTAATTCTTTAACAGCTGGCATACAAAGTTTAGGTAGCGCTTTGTCAACAGGTATAAGTGCGTTAAGTGATAATCCTAAAACAGCTGAGGTAAGAAATTTAGAGACAGCTGAAAACTTAGTTGAAAGAGGTCAAAAAAATGAAAATATTGATGCGGAAAATTTACAGAGCTACATAGCAAATAATGCTGATTTAAGTCAAGAAACAAGAGATAAATTTACAAATATTGAAGCTAAACAAGGTGTATCGATGGATGCTACTCTAAATGAATTGTTTACTGAATTACCTATTGATACTCAAAAACAAATTATACAAGGTTTAAGAAGACAAGTTAATCCAGGTGGATTTTTAGGTTTAAGAGGACTATTTTCAAAACAATAAAATATGGGTACAAAAATAGGATTCGATTCCAAACTAGCCGTAACAACTCCAATAAATTGGAATAAGATAAGCTCAACAGTTACCACGGAATTAAATAATTTAAAAGAAAGAAGACAAAAAGCACGTGAAGACACTGATACTGATTATAGAGATTTAATAAAAAAGTTTCAAAACGAACCGCAATCACAGAGTGATATCTTAAACACTCAATTGTCAGAAATGAGCCAGCAAATACAAAACGCAGCTCTTGCTGATAAAAGAATGTTTCAATCTGGGGCAATGACAGCTGAGGAGTATAACCGTAAAAAAGCAAATAGGTTAGATAGCACACAAATACTTTTAGACACTTACAAAAAGAAATCTTCTGATTACGATGAAATAATTAGTCTTGTAGAATCAAACGACCCTAAAAAAAGACTTAGTGGTGTAACACTAGCGCAAAGGGCACAGCTTGAACAAATATTTGAGTTCAAAGGATTTCAATACCAATTAGACCCAACGAGCAATGAAGGTAATATGGTTAAAAAAGACGACAAGGGCAACATTATTGAAAGTTTTAATGCAAGTGAATTGGCATTTATGAAGCATCGTAGATACAATGCTTTTGATTCTGCTACAGCTTCTGAAGATATAGCTAAAGCTATAGGCACACAAACTTTCAGAGATGCTGCAGGTACTACTGTAAAAGGTTTTAATGTTGGTGCTTTTGGACAGGAGTATAAAAAAGATTTAGATAAAGCAAAAAGAGAGGCTGTGAAAGCTGTATTGACTGATGATAATGCACTGGCTTATTTATTTGATACAGTAAAGTTTATTGATGGTAAAGAGATTACTGTAACTAATAGTGTTGAAAAAGCACTTAATAACGAGGCTGCTATTCTTATAGGTACAGATGGAAACCCAATACTTACTAGAATAGACGAAAAAGACGCAAAAGCTAAGAACATAAGCTCCGAGCAAATTAAAAAACTAAACGAAAAAAATGAAAAGCTTTACAATCTAGCTGTCGATAATTTAGACGACCAGGTAACATTAAAACTAGATAGAAGTAAAGAAGCAAAAGTACCGACACAATCAGATAAAGATAGTTATCAAAGAAGAAGTGGTCTTAGAG
>Ga0208159_1000190_pt1 | contig 25774 bp, 31 predicted proteins | sample 9_EtaG_FD_184082 | JGI IMG/M metagenome (GOLD analysis project Ga0208159, IMG submission 184082) | Marine viral communities from the Subarctic Pacific Ocean - 9_ETSP_OMZ_AT15188 metaG (SPAdes) (version 2) | ecosystem: Environmental > Aquatic > Marine > Oceanic | place: Pacific Ocean | collected... | reverse complement strand
CTAATATAAGGATTATCAGATTGTAATTTACGCATACCACCTCTTACTATTTGAAAAGAATTCCTGTACATCTCTGATACGAATGCAACGAAATTACCAAGAAAAGGAAACTTTCTAACGTTTTGTACAAAAGTTGGTATCATAGAATAGTTTGGATATGTATCTCTTATTTCAATACCAGCTATTTCTTTAGTAGCATCATCTAAAGATTTTTTAGTTCCATCTGCTCTAATTGGTTTAAATTCATATTTGTATACTTGTCTAAAATATTTTTTAACATCATCTAAATTTCTAAGTGCTGGTTTTAATTGTGATTTAACATAGTTGTATCCAAATAATTTCCAAAGGTTATCACCTAATTGATAAGCTTCCATAGATTTACCGACAACTCTACCCATAACACCTTTGTTAGTAAACAATGTGCTATCAAATGCTCTTAGTTTTTTAGGCACTCCCATTTTTTGATAGAAGCCCATGATACTTGAGAATGTTGCATTAGCATCATATAATTTAGCATAAAGACCTTCTGCATCTTTAATATTTTTATTAATAAATGAATCAGCAAATTCTTTACCTTGTTGTTTAGTCATTTGCTCATAAGTTTCTTTTATACCTTCATCTTTTAAAAAATTATCTTTTGTTAGTTTACTACCAAATGCGTTTAAATCATTTTCCATTGCTTCTCTTAATCCCCAAATAGAAGCTCTTACGTTTTGATATTGTGTTCCTTCAATAGCTCTATTCATCATCTGCATAAGACCTTTGTATTGTTTAGGAGTAATAAATTTATCGTCAATAGCTAATGCTGCAGTCATAAATAAATTTAATGGATCACCTTCCGCTTTTAAAACTTTATCAATATCTTTTATGGGTATGTCTTTCATTCCTTGAACATAAGCTGATAAGTTTGGAAACATTTCTTGATTCGCTTGTAAAAATTCTTTTGCTCTTTTTTGAACATTACTTAAAGGAATTACTTTTGGATTACCTACAGTTTCTGCAAGGGTATCAAATGCTTTATATTTAGATCCAATTAACGCAGATCTCTCTTTAAATACTTTTGCTGCTTGGTTATAAATAGATGAAGATAGTGCAGATGTTTTCATGATAGGTGCAAACTCTGCTAATGAATTAAGATACTGTTTACCAGCTGCTTGTTCAGCACCTTCTAAAGCTGATCTACCTATTCCTGATACAAATGGAAATACACCAACTGTTTTAAAATAATTTCTACCTACATCTGATAATACCCCATCTGCAATTGCTGTATTCAAAGGTAATGGAAGTCCTTTGTCTCTTGCATATTCTGCAAGTTCTTTTGCTTTTGCACTCTTAGAACCAAACAATTTAACACCAAGTTTACCTAGTGGGCCACTAATAAAAGGTGTTAGTGCTGCAGCTCCTGCATTCCAATATGCAGCAGTCTTAGTAGCTCTAGCTGCATTTAAAAGAATGTCTTGATCAATATCTCTATCTGGTAAATCTGCAAACTCATCTGTTATTGCATTGGCAATAGTTAATCCTGCTTGTTCATTCAACATATCGTATGTAACAGAACCAGCACCTGCACCTGCAGTTCCTCCCAATACTGAGTATGCTTCTGCTCTACCTAATGGACTTTTTAATACTTTAGCTGGTGTGTCTGCAACTCTTGCAACTAACTTTAAAGCTCCACCTAATAGTTTAAATCTGCCTGGTAATTTGTCAGCAACTTTTGTTGCTCCTTGTAATAGTTTTCCTGGTGCTCTTTGCCAAAGCGTTCCGTTTTTAGCAGCACCAAATATTTTTTTTCTCATCACTGCATAAGGTGCTATAGATCCAGATAAATCACCTGCAAGTTCTGCAGTAGGTCTACCTTTAAACATTGAATCTTCAGCTTCTAGTGCTTTAGCAATTGGGTCTGCATAAAATTCTTCTCTATCTGCAATTGTTTTTGCTGCCCTATCTCTTTGTGAAGATAAAGTACGCATCTTAGGTCCTTTTAATTCACCTCTGTCAATAAGTTCATCAATGATTGCTCTTTGTTTTCTATTTAATTTTGATGGATCTAATGACTTATCATCTAATTTTTGTTGAAGTTCTTTTAAAGTTGTAGCCATTAAAAATCCTCTAATAATTGTTGTGTATCTGTGTCTTTGTAATAATTAGGTAAAGGATTACTATCTTGTCCAGGTTTAAGTAAACCATATTTTCTTCTGTAGTTATCAATAGTAGATGAGTCACCAAAGAAAGAGAATTGGTAATCGTTTTCTAATCTTTCAATGTCTCCCAGAATTGTTTCATTAACTGCTTCTAAAGATTTAATAACAGTTTTTTGACCTCTAAGTAGAGGGAAAATGTTAACTAGCTCTTTAGCCATTTGAATATCTTTTTGAGTTAATCTATCTTTGTCTTTTAAAGAGTTAGCCAAAGCGTAAGTTAAAATAGTTTCATTGATAGCTAGTCTTTCTAAGTTAGCCTGATCACTTTCATCTTTAAATACACCCATTGATTTTAGATTATCTTCGAACATTCTTTTTGTGCTACCAAATCTATCTTCTAAAAATTTTCTAGCTTCATCTTCTTTCATTCCATCAGCCATTAAATCTTTGACCATTCCATCTTTGATCTCATCAATTTTTTCAAAACCAGATTCTTTATTGCTTGCAAAACTTAATCCTAAATCACTAAATGCATCACCAAGACGACCAGTAACTAGATTTAATCTACCAGCAGGACCACCAAATTTTTTGTCCATTGCTTCAGCATCTCTTAAAATATCAATTGTTTTCTTACCAAGACCGTATGCTTTATATTTACCTGATAAATTTCTTAACGTAACACCTTGTTCTTTAGTAGCGTATTTAGTTGTTACAAATCTATCAAAGGTTCCTACAGGTACTGTTTGAAATAATTGTCTACCATATTCATCTGTTTTACCTGGTACTGCTATTTGAATTGTACTGTCTTCTAATTGTCTTGCAGACATATTTTTTACAGTTCCATTTGCATCAGTAAATTGAATAATACCTGCAGTTGTTTTACCAACATCAGGTGCTTCTAGTATAGAATTTCTTGCTTCAATTTCATCTGAGGCTAATTCTAATGCATCAGACATAAATTCATTTTCTAATTCATTTTCTTTTAATTTAATTGCTGCATAATTATTTACAGCTGGGCCAAGTGCTCTACCAAAAACTTCAAGAGCTCCACCTATACCTGCTTTTGCTGTAGTTCCAGACATAAGTCCAGATGCAAGATTAGCTAAAAATACTAACTTAGCTTGTGATGATTGTCCTGCCATCAACTCTCTTCTTATTTCTTTTGCTCTTTGAATTACATTGTCAGTGACCGGTGTCCCGTCTCCAGCAGTAACTTTACCTGCTGCACCATCAACGATGGGTTTGTTTACAATTTTTTCATTTGCTTTTTCATCTGTCTTAGCTTCATCTTCTACTTTAGCTACCTTTATATCTTTCTTTTTTTCTGGAATTGGTGCGTCTGCAGTTATACCACCACTTCCACCAGGTGGAACAGGTGCAACATTTTTAACAACTTTATCAATATCAACTACACCCGATGCAATATCAGATTCATTTTCTTTTTCTGTAAGTCTATCTTGAAAACTAACTCTACCTGATCCTGGTTTTCCTTGTGCAACTACTTTTCTTTCTGGCTTATCTTTTTTTGCAATTATCTCATCTAATCTTGGTTTAAATTGACTTGTAAATTGTTCATCATCTAAATAAGACATTCCAAATTGTTTTGATTTTGCACTGTGAGCTGCTCTTTCTTTTGGTGTCATCTTTGCAATTCTTTCACGCTCTTTACTACCTGCGTACATAAGATAGGCTGGTCCTGCCATTAAAGCTGCAGAAGTTGCAACAGGCAAACTTGCTAATCCAGGCAATGCCTTAGTCGCTGCAATAGATCCAGCTGTTCCAAATCCCATTTGTCCTATTGGACTTTCAATACCTAATGCTTTAGCGACTGTTTCTCCTGCCATATAACCACCTATAGAAGGTATACTAACTGCACCTCTTAAAAATCTTGATGGGCCACTTACAGACATTCTCTCCATAAATGTTGGAGGCTTTCTCAAAGCTGGAACAGGTGCTGCTGTAGTTGGTTGTCCAACCATAATACCCGTATTAGCATTAATTGGTTTTAAATGTCCTTTACGTAAAGCTGCCTTTCTAAACATCGGACGATTTAGTATTTTACTTACTGACATTAATCCTCCTAGTTACCTTGTTGTCCAGCTTGGTATGCCGTGAATGCTCCTAATCCTGTTCCAATAGATTGTGCTAAAGGACTTGTTCCAGGGTTTGTTGTCATTGTAATACCAGATTGAGATTTAGGTCCTTGAGCATATAAGTTAGCAAGAAACTCTGCTCTCTGATATGGTTCGTAAGCTTGTTGTAATTGATTTTGTCTTGAAGCATCTAACGCTTGTTGAGCTAATTGTCTTTGAACTCCTCCTGCACCCATCAACTGACTTATATCTGCTTGTTGCATTTGTTGTTGGCCTAAACCAAACTGTCCTAACTGTTGACCGAGCTGTCCTAATTGTTGTCCAGTCGCTAAACCAGTTTGAATACCTTGAGCTTGTTGTCTTTGTGCTGCACCTAAAGCAGTTCCAAAACCAGAAGCATTAGCTCTACCCATTGCTTCTAAAGTTCTGTTTTGTAATTCAGCTTGTTGAACACCTTCTCTACCACCACCGAATGCACCTGCATTAACTGCTTGAGCAGCTAATTGGTTTTGCATCATTTGTCCCTGTCTTCCAATTTCATCAGTAACATAGGATTGATAAGGATTTAAGAATTGATTTATATTAGGTCCTAGACCGGCTGCTTGGTTTGCTGCTAAAGTTGCTTGTTGGGCAGCTAGAACAGAATTGATACCAGTGTTAACCGTTGGAACACCAACACCTGTAGTTCCCGCAGCAGTAAGTCCTTGTTGCTCTAATGCAGAACCTAGTCCACTACCTGCTACTTGTATGTTAGGTAAAGCAATTGGTTTATTGGCAACACCTCTTCCGATGTCCATTAACTCTAGTTTTCTTTCCTCTATACCTGGAGCTTCTCTAACAAAAGAAGTTTGTGAAGAAGGCGTAGACGGAGCATTATTGTTACTACCACCACCAAAAATATTACTTATAAAACTCATTTAAATATCCTTTACTAATTGTACATGTTTCTTTTTCCATCCCCATTTTTTGGAAACTTTTTCCCAACCAGGTCTAGCCCAAATACATAATCTTTTACATTTATTACCTTGTGCAAAAGCAGTTATTGTATCAACAATTTTGTTCTCCCATAAGTCTCTCCTCTTACCTGTGCAAATCACTATTTCTAGTTGATCATAATTAGGCATAGTAGAAATTCTAGTAACACACACACCAAATACTTTGTTTTCTTCTTGTTCATCAGCACCAAACATTATGAATAATTGCATTTTATCTAGCAATAATTCGTCATATATATCTTTTGGATCACAGTATTTTCCTGAATAATTAAGAGCTTCAGCCACCATAAACTCAGCTAAAGGCCAAAACTTTTTTACATCAACTGGAGTTACTGAAACTACGTTGACTGCTGCTTTAATTTTTTTTGCTGCTCGTGCCACCTGCTGCTCCTATCAAATCAAATATTCTTTTATATCTTTTTTGCTGTTCATAGAAGTAAGCGGCACCTTTTTCTCGCATGTCTTTCATGCTATTTGGATTGCCTCCAGCTATTAAACCAGCACCTAACACTCCATCTGCTCTTGTTACAAACTCTCCGTCTGCTAATTGAGCTAACATTGTGTCTTCGTCTTTGTCTCCTGTTCCGGATCCGTCCTCCACATAACCAGTTGCTCTAACATAATTATTAGAATCATGCTCGTCATGAGATGTTTTTGATGGTAGGTAATTAATACCACCTTCATTAAATTTTCTTATTTCTGCTAATCCACCTGTAGCTAATCTTGTTTTAACCATTTGGTATGGATTACCTTCTACATTACCTTCAGGTATGTAAGGTTTTTCATATTCCTTTTCTTCTCCGGTAGCCGGGTCAATGTATTTGTAATTCGGTGTGTTAGCTGCGTATTGTGCATAAGCTAAATTGTAGGTAGGTTGATACATATCAACTGGTCCTTGATTGAATGCACCGGTTAATGATGTTAATGCTGTGACTCCACCAAATAATTTTAAAGGATCTATTTCATCAGGTGAATCTTTTTTGTACAACAATCTTTGTAACATACTTCTTTTTACATCATCATTGTCTGTAGCTGTCTTTAAAGCTCCTTTGGCACCCTCTGCTAAAGCATTTGATGAACTTGTTTGCATTGATGCGGGTAGATATTGCATGATACCCTGACCTATTTGTGATTGTGTAAAAGGTGTAAATCCAGAAGTTGACACACCAGGCACCATTTTACCACCGTAGTATCCAGCTGCAGCACCAGTAATACCACCAAGTATTCGATTTAGACCAGATGCTCCTGCATCCTTATTTGCTTTATAGCCCTTGTATCCTCCGTAGGCAGCTAGGGCATAAGGTAAAAATTGTAACATCTAGTATATAACTCCTTTAAAGATCTTTAATGGTAAATATTACCATTTTACTTGTCTTTAATCAACTCGTCAACAAATCGACCATCATACTGATGTTCACCAACATGTGTTATATTATCTAGAATATAAGAGTAACATTTACCGCCTATATCCTTCCATAATTTACAGAATGCAAAATCTTCTCCTAGATATGTTTTAGTTTCTGGATCATGCATAGTATCAAAAAAGTTCCACATGTGAGGTTTAATTTCTGGTTTACCGTTAATGATAGTGTTTTGAACAATTTCTAGTTCTGGATAAGCTTTAATCATCTTATTTATAACTTCTCTTTTGATAAGCATACATCCAGTTGGTGAATGAGTTACTTCTATAACACCATTATCCATTCTAATATCATTGTTATTTTCTACTCTCATTGGGTATTGATTCATTGATTTTCTTAAATCATCTGGTGTTTTTATTTCACCTTTTTTAAACTTTTCAAATCCTTTTTCCCAAGAAAAGGTTTTTAGTGGGTAAGGAATAGATATTACATCTTTGTCTAATCCAACCATTTTAAAAATAGAATCAGGGTTAAAAGCTATATCAGAATCTATAAACAACATATGCGTTGAGTTAGATTCTAAAAATGCTGCAACACACAGATTTCTACCTTGTGTAACTAATGATGATTTCATTAATTGAAATTGTACTGGTATTTTTTTCTGGTGACATGCTTGTTGAAACAATAATAACGCTTGTGTGTAATGTAAAGATACATCACTATGCACTGGTGTGCACACTAATAATCTATAAGGTGCTTCTTCTAGTTGTAATTTAAATTCATCTTTTTTCTTCCAAAGAGGTGTAATAGCTTTTGAGTAATCTTGAGTTTTAGGTCTAGGTTTAAGAGGTTTAACTTGTACATCTTGAAGCGTTTGGTATGTGTCTTCATTTACATAAGTTTTATTTTTTTGCATGTAAAACTCCTTTTAAAAAATTTTCCCATTCCATGCCTTTTTTCTTCCAGCTATAAAATCTTTTGTAGTATTTTTGTTGCTCTGCTAAGTGTTCCTGCATAAAATCTTCATGTAAATAACCTGCTGCAACTTCTATTGCATGTGCTGTAGCAATAGCCATATTCTCTAAATTATCTGTGTAATTAACATATACAGGCCATTCACCACAAGTTTCGTATAGAGCTCCTAAATTATTTGTAATTACATGTACTCCTGCTGACATTGCTTCGATTGCTGAGATACAAGAGGTTTCTTCAAATATACTAGGATATACAAACATGTCATAATTAGGCATCATCTCTAATATATATTCATGGGGTTTGTAACCAATGTAATTTACATTAGGTAATTGTTTTGCCTGCTCGTAAAGGTCTTTAAAATGATCATCGTTCTGACTTTTAAAACCATCGCCATAAACTTGTGTTGAACTATAAACATCTAAAGTAATGTTAGTGTTTTTTATTTCTTGCATTGCTCTTAATAAAACATTCAAGCCTCTCCATGGAGTACAGTGATGCACTAATTTAATTGGATCACCCTTCTTATATATTTTTCTTATCGGAAAACTTGTGCAACCATTTTTAATAACTATTGATTTGTCGGCTGGTATATCAAAAAAATATCTAAACTTCTCGTAGTTCCAATGGCTGTTAAACACATACCAATCATATTCACTATGTCTGTTTTTGTTTGAAAAAAACTCTTGTAAGTTGGGTTGATCAAAAGAATTTTTTTGCCATAGAATATTTGGTTTTGTTGGGTGTAGAGGAATTTTACCTGGTACAGAAGTGCATAATTGCACAGCTTTGACTAAATCTTCAGGACAATGCTTTAGCAGCATTTCCATTTGTAACTCTGTTCCGCCTCTAGGATTCATTTATAATATATATTTTTTCTCGGTTGTATAAGTCAATATCAGTTTTTTTAACATTAAATTGATTGTGAGGCAACACATTATATCCATCTAAAAATCTTTTACGCAGTTCTTTAGCAGATTCTAAAAAGCCATACTTATTATAATTATGTTTATCGACCTCTTCAAAAAGACTATTGTTAATTATGTTATCTAATATAACCATTGTGCCAGGCATGTTATTTTCTGATGCTACCATTGAATCATCCAAAGCTACTTCATTGTTTTCATATCTTTCTAAAATATTCATCCTTACAGGATCTAATTCATTGTAGAAATTTTTTTGTACATCCAAGTGGCCGCTAATAAATATACCTCCGTATCTATGTAAGATACAAGTTTTTACAAAATCTTTTTTTAAATAAAAATTTATGTTTTTAAAAAATTTAAGTTTGTCTTTATAATTTTTTTCTAAAAAGTCGTTAACTTCTTTTTCTTCCCAATGAATAAAAACAAAATCATCAAATAAATTTTGACATCTTATATTGTCAAAGCTATGTATAATTTTATCTATCATTTACCTACAATTGTATCTCCAATAACTAAAGAATCTAACTCTGAATTTTTTAGTAAAGCCAATGCATCTGAAGGTTTACCTGCTATTGGTTTACCATTATCATTTAAAGAAGTATTTAATAACATTGGCAATCCTGTAATTTTTTTAAACTCTGATATCAACTCATAGTATATATTTAAATTAGGTTTTACAGTTTGTATTCTACTTGTGTTATCTATGTGTGAAATTGGTTCAAATACTTTATCTTTAAACTTAACGCTATACTTCATGAAATCACTTTCTCCTTCCCAATCAAAATAATCTTTTGTATCTTCCATCAGAATAGATGCAGCAAAAGGTCTGTAATCTTCTCTGTGTTTTACTTTGCTATTAAGAATGTGTTTTCCATTTTTAACTTCTGGGCTCATTAGTATAGATCTATTACCTAAAGCTCTAGGTCCAATCTCACCATGTCCTTGATACCAACCAATAATTTTACCATTAGCTAAATCTTCAGCAGTCTTTTTAATTGTTTCTGTTGATGGTTCTTTGTCTGGTTTCATATCTGTTTGCCAGTAGGGGTAGCCAGTCTTATCAAATTTGGGTTGATTAAAGTGTTGTCTTAAAAATTCTATACAACCTAAAGATAGTCCTTCATCATTGCAATGAGGAGGTATAATTAATTTAGGAAATTGTTTTCTTATTTGTGTATTGATACATACATTGTGAGCCACTCCGCCTGAGTAAGTTATGACATCACTTGATTTAGCATACTTCATAAAAAATTTAGGAAATGCAACCTCCATGTAATCGTGTAAAGTTCTTAGATAATCTATAAATTTATAATTAGCAGCTAACTCACTGCCTACACATTTAACAAATTCATTAAAATCAAATATTTTTTTGGTATCGTTTAATTCAAACTGTGACATGTAATTATAATATTTTTGGTTTACATTACCAAAGGCTTTCAAGGCCATGAGTTTACCAGCAGCATCATCACCAACTGCAAATATATTCATGTGCTGACCCATAAGAGCAAGTTGTTTGCCTAGAGAATACATAGTCTCTAAAGTAAATACATCTACAAATTTATTGTCAGAGAATATACTGCAAGATCTTCTTAAATCACCAAACCCATCCAATACAAAATCAACATCAGCTTTATCTACAAGTGGCCAGTTAGATAAGCTGTGTGCATAATGATGGTCAACTCTAAATACTGGACAATCTAAATCAGTAAATGGTTTGTGTGGTATTACAAATTTCTCGAATAGAGCTTGTGGATCTTCTTTTTTTAGTTCTGGGTATCTAAAAATATCAACAACTATGGCTATTGCATCTAGCTCAGATAATTTTATATTGAAATAATTTTCTATTTCACACCACTCGAATAGGTTGTTACACCCATAGTGTTTAATTTGATTATACCTTTCGTGCTTAAAATATTTTACTTTTGTTCCATCAGAATAAGAAATGTTGGAATCATGTTCACACAATCTAAGACCTAAAAACTTCATTCTACTATTTCAATGTTGCCGCTAATGGTCATAGTCTGATCACTATTCTTAACCATATGTTGTAGATAACTTGGAAATACAACCATATCACCTTGAACAACATTAGGTTGTATTGTGGGTTGTATATAATGTTCAAGTCCTAAAGCATAAATCATGTCATATGCTGGGTGATAAAAAACAGTCTGGGGTTTTTGTATCTTCTCATAAATAGAAAAACTAAAATGTGATTTAGCATGCATATGTCTATCTTGAAAAGTGTTTTGATAAATGTTTCGCCAAATTTGTATTAATCTTATTTTTTTTACATTTACATCAATAAGACAATTAGATATTTTATTTAGTAGATAGCTTTCACCATTTTCGCTAAAAACATTATCTTCTGGATTATCACTAAAAGAAGATAAAGTTCGACTACTCCAATGTTCCTTAAAATTTTTACTGCTAAGAAATAATTTTTGTGGTTCTATTTTAGTTACCCAAACAGGACTACCAAACAATTGTTGAAACATTATTCTTTGGTTTTACTAACTAACTCCAATTTTGCAACCTTTATTTCTAGGTCTTGTTGAAAATCATCCACAGTAGTGTCAGTGTTGGGATCAGCAACATCAGAATCAAAATGAGCTTTGCTATCATACACCTTACCTGTTCTTTTGTGCTTAACAATTTCTTTCGCTACCGCTGGTATCTTAATCAAATCGTCAGACATTATTTTATTACCTCTGTTTCATTTAACTTTTCGTTTCCTATTTGCTTATCTATTTTATACACTTCTGAACGTAATTCAACTGCTGCCCCCATTAATTTTCCTGCAAACTTAGCAGCTCCTTCAACAGATAAATCAAAATATTTTTGTTTATTAATTATTTTTATTTCATCAAGTGTAAACTCAATTCTAAACTCTTTGCCTTGTATCCTCTTAAAAATCATACTCTTCCTTGTCCTTTATAGCGTTGTTTTTTCATTCTTCTTTTCTCATCCTTATTTTTATTTTTCTTGTGTGCCCCAGGTCCTCTTTTCTTAGGTTTGTCTCTAGGTATAAAATGGGTAAATTTTTGTTTAGCCATTCTGATCTGATCTGTTTATTAATGCATAAGATATTACTCCTTGAATTGCACTAGCTGTATCAGCTTGTATTTTTATACTATCGCTTTCTTCTAACACTAAAACCTTACCCGCAACATCAGTCTCCGTAGAAGCGTTTGCAACAGTCTTGTGAAAAAATTCTATATTACTTGCTGCACTATTATCCTTTACTTTGCATTTAACTAAAATACTTCCTGCAGTTTGATTTGTTATATTCATACCTTTTATTAAAGCTCTTGATTGAGAATCAATAGTCAACACAGTTGTAAGATTACTTGTTGTCAGCTCAAAAGATTGATTCTTGTATTGTAAAGACATTAATTATTAAACCAAGTAAATGCTTGGTCCTCCTCTGTTTGATCAACTTGAAACGTAGTATTAAGTTGGTCTTTTAAAGTTCTCAAGGCTTGTGCAATTTGCCTTTGGTTATCTTCAGTATATTCACTAGTAGGTTCTGGAATAATAATGTTAATTTTTGCCATAGTTAAATATAAACCATATTAAATGATAATGCTAGTCGATCTTCTTGTGATCTATTAGTCTCTACCTCATGAGGCACCCAACACGGAAAAAATAGTATACCTTTTTCTACAGGTTTCAAAGAAAATTGATGCCAAAAACATTTGTCTTTTGAGTTTAAATCTTTGTGTTGAGCCACAGGGTTTGGGTTAGAAAATATTATGTTACCTGAATTTTCAGGTGTTCTCATATAATATACTCCAGACAAATCACATCCACCATGTATATGATTTTTGTTTCTAGAACCAGGTGGGTTTTTACAAATCCAAGCAGTTGTTATAGATACACTTTGATTTGTAGTATCCTTAAATAACTCTTCTATTTTATTTTTAGAATATGCAAAGGGTCCTACTGAACACAAATTTTGTGTTTGAATAGAACCATCTACAGAACTTTTCTGTGCCATGTAATTATTTTTTACTGATTCATCAAATATTTTTAATAACAAATCAATATTTAAATTTAATTGTGAGCTCCATAATGGAGTTTCAAATAACTCATTTCGTATCATATCCAAAAAAATCCATTAAGTGTTAATCGACAATCATCTTCTTGTCCATAATTTAATAAGGATTTATGTGGATAAGAACCTTTAAAATATATAGCTCTGTTTTGTACAAAATTTATTGTCATTTGTTTTTCTTCTCCTTGATAAAAAACTGTACCAGAATCTAAATTTGTTTTAGATAAATAAACTATTAAAGCATATTCACTAGCGTCAGTATGAACCCAATCCTTAGAATTATCTTCACTATACCTTTTATGAAATCCTAAATTTATCCCTTTGTGTTTTACAACAGAAAACTTTTTTTTTGTAATATTTACAATGTAATCGTGTAATGTTTCGTCATGAAATAAATTTTTAGTTCTTTTACCAGGCCAAGTATTTATTTCACCAGTGTCAAAACTGAATTGATCTGCATCAAAATATTCTCTTTTATTTGCTTGCTGCAAAATAAAATCAAAATCATCAAAAAAATTATCTACTACTTGTAGATCTTGCATGTGTTATCCGTGTAGTGCAGCACCTCTTTCAGCAGAATCGAAGCCGCTTCTACTCGCACTTCTTGTTGATCCGCTACTTGTTTGATCTGCTCCATAGTTTTCTCGTCCAGTATCTTTGTCAGTGAAACTGCCTTTGTTGGTATTATACTTACCACTATCTATGTCTGCTTGCACCCTTTTTATATCACCTCTTCTTTGTACAGCTTCTCTTACTTTTTGATCTCTTTTTGCCTGCATGTAAGCTGCAAGTGTTTTTGATCTACCAAATAAGCTGCCTTGAATACTATCGTTTATTCCTCCAAAGAAGCTCGCTATGCCTGCAATAGGGGCAAAGGCTAGGCCTAGTCCCGTTCCAACGGCTGCAGGCAATCCTAGGGCCTTAGCACCTAGACTTATACCCATTCTTTTTAAAGTATCTGGTATTTGTTTTTTCGGAGGTTCATTGTAATTAGATTTTTCCATTAACATTGGATCATCTGGTGCATATGTAAAACCATCTTGATAAACCAAAGGACCAATACCTGTATTAGGAGCATTTAATGTACCCATGTTTAAACTCATGTCACTACCAGCTAAGGTTTGTAAACCTTGTTGATTTTGAAACCCTTGTTGAATAACATCCATTGCAGCAGCATTAACATTCTGCATTCTCTGATTTTGATTATATGTATCTGCAGCGTTTTGTGCTAATTGACGATTATATTGTTCTAAAATTAAATCTTCCATTATCCTCTCATACCATCTGGTTGTACATCAGCTCTAAATGTTCCAAATCTCCAGTTTTGTCCTGTAGATAAGTTTGCAACTTTTAAACTAGCAAATCTAGATCTTGCACGTGTATCAACCTTATCAGTTGTACTATTAATTGTAAATGGTCCAAGTGGAGAGGACGCTGCGGTGTCCGTTGGATAGTCGCGTAAATTAATGGTTACTTCAGCATCACCAACTAATAATTTAAAATCTGGAATGAATCGTTTCATACTCATAAAAAATTGACCATCACCACCATCAGATAAGTCAAAGTCACCTGATTGTATAAATGCAGGGATTGCAGTTGCGTTACCTAAAAAATCTACTTCATCATTACCAACTTCATGTGCATAGTATGTAGATGCACCATTAGCTGCACTTACTCCTAGTATTGTAGGAAAAGATGGCGTTCCAGTATTACTAAACTCAGAAGCATATGGATTGTCATAGAGTGTTGCGTCATACCAAGAAGTTCTAGCTAAGGATCCTGTTGTCCAAGTGTTTTCTGTGTAATTAAAAGTTACTACTCTATCAATAGCAAAAGAGCCAGCTTTAGGATAGAACCAACTTATTTCTTCATACAAGTGATTTAGTCCAGCATAAATTTGTTCACCAGATGTAAAATTTATACCTAAATTATTTCCTTTAGATGTAAAAACAAAATCTTCTACCAAACAAGGTACGTTTTTAACTGTACCGTCATAAACAAAGAAACCACCTGCTTGTCCCATCCAATAAACTTTACCATTAACATATTTAATAGAATGTTGACCTATAGCTCCACAATTACTTCCTACCTGCCTTATAGAAAATGTAAAAGGTGGTCCAACGAATTGCATTACATATGCAGAAGTATCTGTAAGAATTAGAATATAATCTTTTGCTTTAGCAGCACCAACAATCTTAACCCCAGAGTCAAGTCTAAAAGTACCTGCAGTATTAGTTGATGTTGGTAAATATGTATCTATAGTTTCTTGATCTGAAAATCTAATAAACATTTTATCTTGAGATGTGGTTTGTCCTATATTTGTTTCTGTACCAAGTATAATTAAGTGTCTATCTCTTTCTGAAACAATAGACATTACAGATCTCGTTGGAGCTCCAGTTACTACTGTAGCTCTTGTTTGAAGAGCATTACCCGTAGCTTGTATAGGATTCCATTCATATGTTTTACCGTTCTTTACTGTAGCAATAAGTTTTTCACCAAAGTGGTCTAGTGACCAAGAAGCAGGTTCTAGAATTACTGAACTCGTTGTAGATTCTTGTCCCCAAGCTGTATAATATTCGACTGTAGCTCCATTCAAATGTGCTGTCCTTGTTCCTGCAACAGCTCTTGTTATTCCTTCTAAAACATTTCCGGTAACAGCAGTGTATGAAATAAACTCAGTCCCCACCTTGATAGTTCCTGAGTTTGGAAAATTTGTTGTGCTTGTCAATGTAATTTCTGTTGATGACCCATTATTACCTGCAGTATCATCAGCTAAAGATCCATCGAGAGTTGATAAGGTTCCTGTTGCCCCACCGTATGAAGATGTACCCCAACCGTAACCAGCTGTCTGCGTTAGAGGACCTACATTAACATAGGGATTTACGGTAGCAGATCCTGCAGCACTGGTCGTTCCTGTTGCTGCGGTGGCCATTGTCACTGTAAACGTATCCGCTGAAGGTGCAGATACAACTTCGAAAGTATTGGTCGTAAAGTCAGATGTTGAATAACCAGATCCTACTGGAACTACAACAGAAGTAAATGTAAGTAAGTCACCAGCTACTAAACCATGAGCAGTTTTGTTTACAGTCACTTGTGATTGTGTGTCCGTAGTATCAAAGGTAACTCCTGTAATAGTTCTATCAAAAGGTGTAATATCGTAAAAATTACCCTCGTAATAAATAATTAATGCTTTGTTAGTACCAAGTGCTGCATATCTTCTACCATCTAGGTCAGCCCAAATAAGTTGTTCTCTTACTGCTCCAACAACAGTCTTATCTGTTATTTGTTCCCACCCACCTATTTTTTCAGGCAAGCCGTATCTAAATCTTACAAAGTCACCATCTGTCCACTGGCCTTCAGCACCAGTTGCAGTAACTTGTTTATTAAATCCAGGTCTAATTTGTACGTTTGTTAATGGCATAATTTTAAACCATTATATCAAATTTATCGCTTAATTGTAACCTTGGGATAGCCTATCCCAATTCTCTTATCATATTTCCAGTCCTTATAAGGACCGTTTTGGTCAACATAATGTAAAAATACTTGTGCTTGTCCATCACCTGAATACTCATCTCTCCAATGTTCATTATCAATACCTTCATAAATAACACCATCACCAGGCTCTAAGTTAATTTCTGATTTACCAATATAGATTGGCCATGGTGTTCCATCTCCAGCTATGTTAATTGTAACAGATATCTCACAAGATTCTCTGTCAATGTGTTTTGCTAGGTGTGCACCATAAGAATACATTCTCCAAAAAGTATATGTTGGAAATAATTTTAAATTTGTTGCTCTTTCCATTAGGTCTACTTTTGATAATAATAAAGATTCCATTATTGGATCGTCATAAAAACAAGTATCCATATTATCGCTTTGTCCTGAGCCATCAAAATTTTTAGTATTAAACCTATGTTGTATACTAGTGTAGTGCTCTAATAATAATTGTTCTTCTTTAGTAAGCATATTTTTAATTACCATGTAACCGTTTTTTATCTTGCCCATGCTACGATACTCCATCTTACACCTTTAGTTACAGGCTCAACTCCATGTGGATATAAAAAATTACTAGGCCATACAACTAAAGAATTAGGTTCTGGTTTAAGTCTCATCATTTCATTATCTCTATCATTAAAAACTAAATCACCACCCTCAAAGTCATTGTTCAATCTATAAATAAAACTTAGTGTTCTTGATATATTAAAATGATCATCTGTGTGTTGTATGTAGTGACCACCTACTGGGTATTTTAATATTTGAATATCGGTGACATCACTTACACGAAGATGTTCGTATTGTTTATTATAATGTCTACAAGCTTTTCTAAAAGCAGCCAATAAAAAATTACACCAATGTTGATCTGTTTTAGAATCGTTTAAGTTTGTAAGACAATAATTATTAGTGTTTCTAATTTTTTTCTCAATAAATTCATTTTTTTGTATACCACCTTCTCCTATTATTGCAGCATCACCAAATTTATTCTCTGCATCTAATTTATTTATGTACTTCATTAATTTAGTGAGCACTCTGTAATCAAGAAACTCATTTATTTTAAATATGTGATCTGTTAGCGAAAAGTTTTTTTGTTCCATGCAATATTCTTATACTTATGTTTTAGAATTGTAAACCATCGATATGTGTAACTATCCGAAGCACTTTGCCTTTGTGTTTTAACTTCCATTTTCCAAGCTTCTCTTTTGAAAGGTATTACTTGAGCAAACACAGTACCCTTCTTGACAGTAAATTCTAGTTTAGGGTATTTGTCTCCATTTACAATAAATGGGAAATTTGTTTCCATTGGGTAAGTATCTGTATCAACAATACCAGGTATAATTTCAAACCTATCATCTTTGTTATTAAGTGGAGGCACAAACAAACAACTATAGTTTTTAGGTGTTCTAACTGTAAATGGATAAACTATTTTATTTACTTTTAAATTTGAATTTCTATTTAATAGTGAAGATCCTTCTAACTGCCATCTAGGATGTTCGGCATTACCTCTTTTGTTTACATTAATAGCTAATCTATCGTAGAACTCTGGATTAGCATGATACGGGCATTTCATTTCAGTATTAGGTCTATTATCGTCATCAAGAAAATTGTGTTTAATGTAAATATCAGAAGTTGTTTTGAGAGCATACCCAGTGGTAATTGTATCTAAAAAAGGCATGCAGTTTTTAACTAAATCTTTTTTACCATCAAGTTTTTTAAACCACTCTGGTATATTTAATTTAATTGGAACAGGTAAAATTGATTTGTCAGTAGCTATTTCTGGCTGAGTATAAAACTCTATGATTTGACTCATAGAGAATATATATACAATTATTTAAAAAATACTACGGTAATCTTTTAATGTTTCTAAATTCAGTAATATCACCATTTGTTTCTAATGGTAATATAGCGTTATTTCCGTTTGTTGGAAATGTAGTTGTAACTGAATCTAAATCTAGATTTCTTAGCTCATTTAAGTAAGCTGTCCAAGCAGAAATTGATGCTGCATCTGTAGCTTTAGCACAAACAAGCCATTTATTTATTGCATCTATTTCGTGATTAATGTCAGCTTGAGTATCTTCTTTACTAAAGTCAACTGGATTATGATTAACTCCCCAATCAATACTTCCTCCGTTTTCACGGCATTCATGAGTTGAGTTGTGGACTTTTGCATAATCTTCATCTGAAACAGTTACCCAAATTACATAAGGTGCATGTTCGTTGATTGCAGCTTTTTCAGCATCACTTGATGCAAGAAAATCTGGTGTATGTCCTTCGTGATAAAATCCAATGTGTTTAGCCATAATTTATTCTCCTTAATTCTTAACCATTATACCAATGAATGCAGTACCCGAAGCAGCAAAACCTGCCTGTGTTGGAACAATTGCTGGACTTGGTGAGTTTTGGTTTGTCTCTGCTCCAAGACCACCTACGTTATTTCCATATTCACCTAATGTACCAGGTGTTGAAAATACATTTTTCATAATGTGTCCACTAATTGCTTTAGGGTTTACAAATGTATTGTTTAAAGTTCCGTCACCACCGTTTGAACCATAAGCATTTGTAGGTGCTAACGGGCTGTAACTTACTGTTGCTAATGGGTTAACAGGAGGTAATGCGATACCTCTGTTAGAAGGGTTTCCTCCAGATTGAGGTCCTCTGTTTCCACCGTCTCCACCAGTTCCTCCCGGTGCAGTAATAAAGTTAGTTACAATAGTGTCTCCACCTGCTTGTCCTGGATTTGGCCCTGATGGTCCACCAGTTCCTGCTGCTCCAAGTGTGTATGGAGATGAAGCTAATGCAGTTGATAAAGTTGTTACGAAGAAAACCATTCCTCCAGCAGAACCTTGAGCACCACCGAATGGACCACCGTTTTGACCAAGGTTTCCACCTCCGCCACCGGCTCCTCCTTGTGCATAAACCATAACTTCTGATCCAGCTTTCATTTTAGTTTCTGGGTTTGCAATAACACCAGTATCACCGTTTCCTTGAACAAAAAATAATTCGTCTGCTTCACCAGCTGATCCAGAAGATGCTGCAGTAACTTGTCCTTGAGCATTTACTGTAATACTAGCAACTGTGTAATCACCAGCAGTTACTGTTGTTGCAGAAAGTTTTGCTGATGTAATAGCAGCATCCGCTACTTTAGCGGTTACAATTTGGTTTGCTGAAATAGCTGCAGATAAAACTGCATTGTCTGCTATTTTTGTGCTTATAATTTGGTTAGCAGAAATTTTTGCACTTGTAATTGAATCATCATCAATTTGTCCTGTTCCGATAGTTCCACCTAATGTGTCTAACGCGATTTCATTCATGTTAGTTCCATCAGAATATGCAGCAATAATTTTTGCTTCAGTTGTTACAAAACCAGTTCCAGAAACAGTTTTAATAGTTAAATTTTGTGGAGCTACAACTGATCTCATATCTATGATGTAGAATTTTTCTATTCCATCTGGAATAGTTACAGTAGAAGCACCAGATAAAGTTCCAGTAAATTTAAGAACCATATTTCTTGCATTTGATAGGTTTGCATCTGACATTGCTAATGCAACATTTCCACCATCGTTAAGTGCAATTGATTCGAAACCAGCGATTGCTTGTTGAACTAAGTTTAAATTTGAATTTGTTTTATCACCCCATGTACCCGCGTTTTCACCGGTTACCATTAACTCCAGTTTAAGGTCTGTTGAATAACTTGATGCCATAAAATTTTCTCCTAAATAATTTTTATTTTACCTTATCTATGCTGCTAAATCAACCTCTGTCCAAACATTAGTTACGTCAGGATCGATCTCGGCCCATGCGTTTATATTAAGCTGTCCAGCTGTTGGTGTCAATACTATACCAGTTAATTGAACAGTTGCAGTACCAGTTATTGGTCCCACAGAACCAATAGAACTAGTTAATTGTTGACCTGTTGTTCCAACCATAACTTGTGGGATAGGTCCTTCATCTCCCATCAATGCAGTCATTCCAAATCCTGTAATAGATTCATTTGTTGACTGAATTAAAGTTATATTTCCAAGTGATGCAGTCATTCCAATACCGCTGACATCTACAGGAGTTATTAATCCACCAACTGCTTGACCAGCTGATCCAGTCATTCCCATTCCTGTTACAGGAACATTTGCAATACCTTTATGTGTAGTATTTCCTACTGACATTGTCATAGAGAAACTATGTGCAATCTCAGTATCGTTATTTGCTTTAGTTCCTACAGGAGTTATGAAAGTTTGTAATCCAAATCCAGATACTTCAGCAGTAAAATTAGTACCTGCTGCTTCATCACCCATTGATGTAGTTAATTGTAAACCTGTAGCGGCAGCAGAGAACGCAACTCCCCAAGCTTGACTACCCCATTCTTGTCTACCCCAACCTATTTGAATTTTTGCATCAATCTCAATAGTACCAAGACTTGAATTTAATTGTTGACCTGTAATAGCTGCGATTTGTTCAAAAGCACCCCAAGCTCTTGTTCCCCAACCTTCTTCTCTACCCCAACCTTTTTGTACAATTCCAATTGCAGTAACTTGTCCTGTAGAAATATTTGCTTGTAATGATTTTGTTTGAAGAGTACCTTGGATTCCCCATCCAGATTTACCCCATGACTCTCTACCCCAACCTGCATTGATTTCACCGTCTATGGTGACCCCTGCTCCATTAAAGCCTATATTTAGAATCGAGTAAGTAGGTGCAGGAACTTGTTGTTGAGCATTACCCCAACCTCTTGTGCCCCAACCATCTTTTCTGCCCCAACCTAAATTTACATCAGCAGTTGTTTCAACAGAACCTATTGCAGTTGTCATTGACATCTGCTGAGGCATTACAGTTCCTCCAATACCCCATGGATTAACACCATAACCTAATCGACCCCAACCGATGTTTATTTCAGTATCAATGTCGACTTGTCCTTGTGATGAGTTTAATTGTAATCCGTCAGATATAAGGGTTCCGGAAATACCCCAGGATAGTGTGTCCCATCCTTTTCTTCCCCAACCTTCGTTAATTTCTCCTTCGTAGGTTGGAGGGCCAACACTTAGGTTCGCAAGTAGTCCGGCAGGGATCGGTGTGGTATTGTTTTGTTCACCGTAATTTCCTTGTCCCCAACTAAGCGTATCCCAAGTGTTTGCCATTCATATTCTTCCTTACGCTATTCTTAATATAGCAGCTGAAGTTGTAAACGCTGGGAATTGGATAGTAAATGTTCCTGCAGTTGCAGTTTTATCACCACCAAAATCCAACACAGCCACAGCCGAATTAGAGTTAGACGTATTGTAAATCAATGCACCTCTTGCTGTCAAAGTTACTCCAGTAAAAGACAGGTTTGCATAATCTGTAATTGCTATTCCAGATGAAACAGAAGTTCCTGTGTTTACTAAAGCTCTTCCTCCAGATGAGTATCCGCCAGATGACGAACTAGCTTCAGAGCCAGTTGTAAATGACGTAGTTCCACTTCCTAGAGTGGCAGCACTTGTGTACATCGCTAATTTGAAAACACTTCCTCCAGAATTACTGAAGTTATGTTTACCCTCGATCAATTCTTTTTTAAAAGAATTTGTGATTGTATTTGCTGTTATTGCCATAGTTGTTCTCCTTAAAATTAACTAATAGTGTTTGGCGATGGTGAAGGTATTTTAATTCTTGGTACCCCATCATCGTATTCTGCACGTCTTCTTCTCCCCATTTGTTGAAGAGCAAAATTTTGTACTTCCTCATCATACTTCTTTTTGTATAGTGTGTATAGATCCATGGGACCTTTTAAGAAAGAAAAAGCCTCTACTAATGTACCATGCAACAGCATCGACTCTTGATATTTTGCTAAAAAAGTTTGGTTTGAAGATGTAAATTCTGGTGGATCAGTTATATAATTAACTTGAATAGTATAAGCCTGATCAGGTATTGGAGCTACAATAAGATTAAAGTCATCCCAATTAGCCCAATATTTAGGTAATCCCGTAGCAGCGTTACTATTATATTCTGATATAAAACTTGTATCTCTTTTTTCAGCGAATGTTCTAGTTCCATTAGTTTCAATAACTTGGACTGATCTAATAATTGTAAGATCGGCAGGTAAATTTACAAATCTCTTACCAGTGTTGAAAGTAGATGTTGAATATTTTCTTAAGTCATCATAATCAACCTTACCTGCTATATCTAGTTCTGTAGCCCTAATAAAATTTTGAATAATACTATCAGTTAATACAGTTGAAGATACTTCTGTGTAGTCTCTGACTTGTGTTAAAAAATTAGAAAATGTTATAGCCATTATGCAATACTCACTGTTACTTTTGCTAAACCAATAGAAAGTTGTCTATTTCTATTTTGTTGTGATGGATTGTTTGGTACCATACTTGATACTGAAGTGGTTTGTCCATCTCCTGTTGTAATAAAAGTCTGAGTTGAAAAAGCAAAATCACCAGGTAATGATAAATTAGCAACTGCAACCGAAGCTCCACCAGAATCAGCTAAGGTAATATCTTGTGGAGCAACAGTTTTGGGGTTTTGAAATCTTTGTGGTCTAGCATTAGCCAAAGCAATAGCATCTGAAACAGCTTGTCTTCTTCTAATCTGTGGATGCTTAGGTTCAAACTCAGAGTAATGAACTAATGATCCATTCCATTCCTTGACCATTTCATTGTAAGGAAAAGCTTGTCCAGATCTATCTGATATAGCGTGTGATCTTTTACCTGTTGCCCATTTACCCATAATTAAACTCCAGTAGGGTAAAAGGATTGAGGTGTAATAAATGTTGAAGCTCTTTGACCATCTTCATCTAATGCTCTTTTCAATTCATCTTCGTAAATTAATTTATTTTGTTGTACAAGTTGTGGTGACTTTTTCATAGCTAAATAATAAGCTAATCCTGCACACATGCACGGAAGAAATCTATATGCTACATCAGCATCGTTTGTGTAAGCACCAGCATCTTCTATTCTTTTTATTACATAGTATTTCAATGTATTATAAGTGTTCAAATCTGGAGCTTGGTATAAATATATATTAGGTGTTTTATGTCTTTGCACATAGTATTGTGATGGTTGTCCAGTTGCTAATTTATTAGGTAATGCTGAATAAGCAGATCTATCAATTTTTGTTAATGCTATATCTTGTGTATTAGCATTATCACTTGCTGCAGCAGAGCTAGATACAAAAGCTTCTAAAACATCACTTACATTTGATGCTACTGCATATTTAGCTTGTCCTTGAACCAAAGCAACTTCTTGTAAAGCTACTTTCCATAAATGAATTCCTCTATTGCCCCATTCAGCAAATAATAAATCTAGGCTTCTTCTAGCAGATTTTAAATCAAAACCTGCATTAGTTGAAAGACCACATCTTTCATAACCTTCATCTATTATGTCATCAATATTTAAATTGAAGCTAGTAGTTCCTGATGTCGCCATCTATATGTTCTCCTTTTTAGCCGCGGCTTTGTAAGTGTATAACTTATCCTTTTTGCGGTTGTACAACTTCTTTAATTGTACCACTTTTTGACTAAACTTTGAAGACCTTAGGTTTTTTGCGACTGGGTTTGACTTTGACTCGTAATTTTTTTCTTTTTTCACCTCTTGCACCTCTCAGTTTACCATCTATTTGTGCTGGTATTTGTCCTCTTGATATTGCCATTAAACTAAATCTTTAGCCTTTCCCATTATTGGTTTGTATTTAGTTTTACCCTCTGATTTGTATGCATGCAAGAATTGTTTTCTTGGTTGGTCGGTAGTATAGCTGCAATGTATCCACCCACTGTTAGGCTCACCAGGAGTATAGAACTCAAGAATCAATTGATCGAATTCTAAGTTCATATAAATCCAATCAGCTAATTCAGCATTGTCAGTTCCCATACATTCAAAATCTGCCGCCTCTGCTTTTGCATGTTGGCTGTTGACTGAGCTACCTATTTTTAGGCACAGCTGTTCTGAACGGAAACCGCTCGTCACCTTGACCCTGCCAAAGTGATCACGCACTGGCTGCAAAATATTTTCACAAAGTGCTTTTAGTTTTTCTATCTGACCTGAATTTGGATTGTTATTGATGTCCAACCTAACAGCAGTGTCTGATTTAATTAATTCTTGAAGAGTGAAGTTACGAGATAAATTCATGTGTAAATAATAATGTTTAAATTATATCTTAATCCTTTTGTAGGTCCAGTCCCTCTATGAACTTTATTACTGTCGAAAACAATAGCTTCTGAAGCTTTGCTAACAAATTGTGAATTATCAATTTCAGTTGTTCCATCATTTGTATTTAAATTATATAGAATACTAACACAGTTTGGATGCTCACTGTCAATATGTAGCTTACCTCTAGAAAGAGGATGATAAAAGTTATAATTAACTCTTTTTAATCCCTTAAATTTAACTTTCAATTTACTACAAACAATAGATGCAACTATATGTGCAAACATATTTAAGGTTTGTGTGTTTTTATTTACAATACAATTGTCACCAAAAGTTCTAAGTGCTAATCCTTCATCTTCATTTAAAAAACTATTTGGTATTTTTTCATCAAAACCAAAATACCAACCTTCAGTTTGTTTTAATAATTGTATTATATCTTTGTTGATATTTTCAGGTAGGATTGAGGATACTACTTCTTGCATACTAATTTATTATAATCGGCTAAATAACAATACTTTAAATCTGAGTTATTCATCATAAATGCAACATCAGAATATTCTTCACATAATACATGACCAGGTAAATTTAAAGAAGTATTTAAAACTATTGGGTGTTTTGTTTGTTTTTTAAAACAAGTTATTAGCTCATGGTATTTAGGGTGAAAAGATTTATTAAGAGTTTGTATTCTGCTATATCCATCTACTGAACATACATTTTTAGTTAAGTCATTTTTAGCTTTGTAAACAAACATCATATATGGAGATGTTTCATTTTTATCCATATGAAAATATTTACTTGCATCTTGCTCAAGTACAGTACATGCAAATGGTCTGTACCATTCTCTTTTTTTTATACGATTTATCTTATCTAAAATATCTTTATTAAAAGGATTACCTAATAATGACCTAAAACCTAAACCTCGTTGTCCTTGTTCACTCTTACCAGATACTATGGCTACTGGCTCTTTGACTAGAATAGCAGCTACTTCTTTTGCAGAAGTATTTTTTACTTGATAATTAGAAAAAGCTACTAAATCTTTTGAAGGTTCAAATCCACAACAAATGTGTTTAAGTGGTTTTACCTTTTCATTTGTAGCACTCAATGCAGCACCCAAAGATATACCGAAGTCACCATTAAAAGGGTCAGCCAATACTTTATTATCTAATTTATTTTTTAGGTTAGTATTATTCAATACATTTTGTGCACATCCACCTGTCAATAGAATTGTTTTACCTTTGTAATTTACTTTGTTAAGTGTAATCAGATAAAGTGCTTCAAAAGCTTTTTGAAAAGTGTGTACAAAATCTAAGGTTGGTGAATCTTTAGATAGATGGTTTATATCTGGATTTAACATAAACCTGTTATATTTATTTTTAGAATCATAAGAATCTTGAATATCATTTATTAAATTTATATTCCAAGAATCATTGAATATAAGTCCTTGAAATATATCTTCTTTGTATTTACCGTATGAAGAAAGAGCCATAGCTTTACCTTCTTCATGTTCTTCTAATCCTAATTCAAAAGTAAGTTTTTGATAACCTTTTCCGAAAGATACACCATTATGTATTCTTAAATTTTCAGAAAAAACATTCATTGGTTTTGAGCTGTTGTATTTTT
>Ga0208159_1000188_pt1 | contig 25807 bp, 25 predicted proteins | sample 9_EtaG_FD_184082 | JGI IMG/M metagenome (GOLD analysis project Ga0208159, IMG submission 184082) | Marine viral communities from the Subarctic Pacific Ocean - 9_ETSP_OMZ_AT15188 metaG (SPAdes) (version 2) | ecosystem: Environmental > Aquatic > Marine > Oceanic | place: Pacific Ocean | collected... | reverse complement strand
CAACAGCTATTAATGGTGTAACATCTGTATCATTAAACTTTGGTAATGCACAAAACTTTAGTACAACAGTTACAGCAGCACATACATTAGCTAAACCTATAGGATGTAGAACAGGACAAACAGGTAGTATCTTTTTGACACAGAGTGGAGGAAGTGGTACAATGGCATATAACGCAGATTTTAAATTTATTGGTGGTACAGACCCAACCATGACAGCAGCTAATGGTGCAGTAGATAGATTAGATTATATTGTAGTATCAGCATCTAGTGATGGAGTTGGTGGAGATATACAAATGGTAATTTCACAGGCATACGCATAATGGGAATATTTCAAAATAATTTATTAGCAGCATCTGCAGCAGCAGCAAGTGCAGGTGGTGGTGGATTTTATTCACATCAGATAGAACAGAGCTGTAGGTTTGATGAAGATGATGGAGGTTATATGACAAGAACTCCTAGTAGTGCAGGTAATAGAAGAACTTTTACTGTAAGTTTTTGGTGGAAAAGAACTGTGATAACACATTCAGGAAATCATATGGTACCTTTTGGTGCTGATGCTAATGATGGTGGTTCTACTATTTGGAATATAAGAATGAGAAATACTGATAACTATCAAGTTGGAGCAAGTGGTGGTACAGAATATATATGGTCACCTTTATATAGAGATACTTCTGGTTGGGGTCATTATATGTTAGCAGTTGATATGACACAAGCAACAGGGTCAAATAGAATTAAATTTTATTTTAATGGTACACAGGTAACTGCTACTGATGCTTCATCTATATCTGCTCAAGATTATCAAACAGAAGTAAACAATACTACAGAACATCAAATAGGGATTATGAAATATGCTTCTAGTTCATCAGACTTTGCAGGGTATATGGCAGAGTTTATATTAATAGATGGTACAGCTCAAGCACCCACAGATTTAGGTGAAAGCAAAAATGGTGTATGGATTCCAAAAGACCCAAGTGGTTTGACCTTTGGTACGAATGGAACATATCTTAAATTTGAAAATGCAAGTGACCTTGGGAATGACAGTTCAGGAAACAATAATGATTATTCAGTAACTAACATGGGCACAGACCATCAAGTTCTTGATAGTCCAACATTTGGGAGTTAACTAAATATGGCAAGTAGTGGAAATTTTGGAACATGGAATCCTTTAAATATAGGTTCTGGAGGTAGTACATCATTAACTGTAGGTAATACAAATGCAGTTATGACAGGTGCAGACCCAAGAACTGCAGCTAATGTAGGTGGAGTTATTTCAGATACAGATGGTTATTATTTTGAAACAGTAGCAACATCTGCAGGAAGTGGTGCTTTAACATTAGGTATAATAAATGAAGACAGACATAATCAATTAACATCAGGTCAAATACATTCTCGTTCTGGTTCTTTTATGTGGAGAGGTTATGATGGTGGTGCTTTTTTTGTAGAAACTTCTTCTAATACAAGTTATGGTACATTTACTGATGGAGATATAATAGGATGGTTTATTAAAAATTCTAAATTATATGTAAAGAAAAATAACTCTGATGTTGTAGGAGATGTAGTAAATACAAGTGCAGGAATAGATATATCAGGAGGATTCTTTTTTCCTGCAGTATCAAGAACAGTTGGAGGAGGAGACCAAACATCTTCTATATTAAGAACAGATTCTGATGATTGGTCTTATAGTCCACCAGATGGTTTTAAAGGTTTAACCTCTAAAGATATGTTAATTAGTTCAGACATAGACCCTGCAGGAGATGATGGTGCAGATGAAAATCCTACTAAACAATTTAATATAGTTACTTATACAGGAGATGCTAGTACTAGTAATGCTGTAAGCAATTTAGGTTTTCAACCTGACCTTGTTTGGATTAAAGCAATAGATGATAATAACTTATATTCTAATGCTCTGTTTGATAGTTCAAGAGGTAGAGCAAAAAGTATATTTTCTGATAATTCTAGAGATGAAGATAGTAGTAGTTCAACACAAGACTTAGTATCTTTTGATAGTGATGGTTTTACAGTAGGTACTTCATATAATACTGGTTCTAATTTAAGTGGAAAAGCTCATGTTGCATGGTGTTGGAGAGCTAATGGAGGAACAACAGCTAGTAATTCAGAAGGTTCTACAACTTGCACAGTACAAGCAAATACTAAAGGAGGTTTTAGTATAATTACCTATACAGGAACAGGTAGTGCAGCAACATTAGGACATGGTTTAGAAAAAGCACCAGAATTTATAATGGCTAAAAGAAGAAGTAGTGCAGCTCAAAGTTGGAAAAATTATCATGTAGGGATAGGACCAACAAAATATCTTACATTAAATGCAGCTGATGCTGAAGGTACTAGCTCAGGTATGTGGAATGATACAGCACCTACTGATACTTTAATACATATAGGTAATGAAAGTAATGTAAGTACAAGTAGTAAAGATTATGTTATATATGCGTGGCATGGAGTTGAAGGCTATAGTAAGTTTGGAAGCTATACTGGAAATGGTAATTCTAATGGAACATTTGTCTATACAGGATTTAGACCACGTTTAATATTTACGAAAAGATTTGATGGAGGTTCAGAAAATTGGGGAGTATTTGATACTGCTAGAGCAAATTATAATCCAACTTCTGCACATTCAGATGGACAACTAGTTTGGGATTCTAATGGTGTAGCCACAGCAGGTTCTACACATGGTGTAGATTTTCTTAGTAATGGTTTTAAGCTACGTGGAACTGGTGGTTTAAATAATCAAAGTGGTGGTACGTACATCTATGGAGCATGGAGTGACGTGCCATTTAAATATAACAATACTTTTTAAGAGGTGAAATAATATGTGGGCTTTAATAAAGGATAATAAAATAGAACAAATATATCAAAGACCAAAATCTTTGGTAATAGGTGAAGTTCGTTATCCATCTAATATGTTTACAAAATATACAGATGCAGAGAAAGCTGCTATAGGAATATATCCTGTAGAAGATAGTGGTACAAAAGGAGATGATAGATTTGAAAATACTTCACAAGCTACATATAGTTTTAGTGCTTCTGATAAGAAAGTAACAACATCTTATACAATAACAGCTAAGTCTTTAGTAGATGTTAATGATGTAGATAAAGATGGTAATGCAATAAAAGATTACAAAGGTAATCAAACAGTAACATTAGGTTTAAAAACATTAGCTAAAAATTTAACTAAACAACGAGCTAATAATTATATATCTAGATTTAATTGGTTAGTAGAAAGATTAGCTTATGATAGTAGTAAAACTATACCAAGTGCTGTTGGAACCTATGTAGGAAATATTAAAACAGACTGTGCAGCTATTGAAGCAGCTATAGATGGTGCAAGTGATATGGCAGCATTTAAAGCATTATATGAAGACACTAGAGATAGTGATGGTAATGTAACAGAAATAGCAAGAATAAACAGATGGAGTGATGATTATGACGTTAAAACGTACATACGTTAAGATTAAAAGATTTTTTAAAAGATTAAAAAAAAGATTATTTGGTAAACTTTGCCAATGTAATGATAAATAGGAGAAATAAATGGCATCAACATATACAAGCAGGTTAAGACTAGTAAAACAAGGAGATGGAGATAATCCAAATACTTGGGGTACTGTATTAAATGATGGTATGATAAGTCTAGTTGATGATGCTATTGCAGCTTATACTACAGTAGAAATAGGAGCTAATGCTACAGTAACTTTATCAGCAGTAGATGGTTCAGGTGATGTACCACGTTCTGCTTTCTTAGAAGTTAAAGGTTCAGTAGGTGGAACTAATACAACAATAACAATGATAATACCTGCTCAATCTAAAAGCTATGTTATTAATAATACAGTTTCTGCTAATACAACTGCAAGTGATATAGTTAAAATTAAAACTGCTAGTGGTGATGGATATAATATTCCTTTTGGTGCAGTAGGTTTAGTTATATGTGATGGTACAAGTGTATTTCCTACTAATGCTAAAGGATTAGGATTAGGTACAGCAGCTAATGCAGATGTAGGTGTATGTGCAACTAATATTGCAGATGTATCTTTAGCAGATATTAGATATGTAAGAACTTCAGTAACAGCTAATACAACTGTACGTGGAGACTTTGTAGTAGAAGCAGGTTCATTAAAAGTAGGAACATCTGCTAGAGCTTATAATCCAATAACAACATTAACAGATGCTGCAAGTATAACAGTAGACTTTGCATTAGGTAATAACTTCTTAGTTACTATAGGTGGTAATAGAACATTAGCAGCACCAACTAATGCAGTAGCAGGTCAAACAGGAAACATATATGTAATTCAAGATGGCACAGGTTCAAGAACATTATCATATAATACAGCATATCAATTTGTATCTGCTGCAGTACCTACATTAAGTACAGGTGCAGGAGATGTAGATATGTTAATATATAGTGCAAGAAGTGCATCAACAATAGATTCAGTATTATTAAAAAACTTTGATAGGTAACTAATGGCAAAGTCCACTCTAACTAAAATGGATTTCAAAGCTGGAATCCAAAGAGAGTCCACACAGTATGCAGAAACAGGTTCATGGTATGACGCTGATAAAGTACGTTTTAGAGCAGGTAAGCCAGAGAACATAGGTGGTTATGCAACAAAAGTATCTGCATCTTTTAATGGTGCAGGAAGAGATTTAATTACATGGTCTGATAATGACCAATTTAAAAGAGCTATGTTTGGTACATCTCAAATGTTGTATGAACATAATGGTGACCAGATATTTGATGTTACTCCTGTATCTGCTAGTGTAACATTAGCTAGTGCATTTACTTGTGCTCTTAGTGTTAATACAGTAACAGTATCTGCAACAGCTCATGGTAGAACAACAGGTGACTTTGTATTCTTTACAAGCTCTACTACTATTGGTGGTAATATATTATTAGGTACAGATACATATCCTGTAAGTGTTATTAATTCAAATACTTTTGCTATTGATGTTGCAACTACATCTAGTGTTGCTCAATCATCTTCAGGTAGTGGTACTATACATTATTTAATTGCTAATGGTGTAGATAATGCAGCAACAGGTTTAGGTTATGGAGCAGGTTCTTATAATGCAGGTGTAAGTACAGTAGGAGGAAGAGCATGGAATAGTCCTACTTCAGCAGGTGCTAGTGACTTCTTTAGTCAAATAACACAGTGGAGTTTAGATAACTGGGGTGAAGATGTGATTGCTAATCGAAGAGGAGGTACTATATATTATTGGGATGCTGATGCATCAACAAGTCCTTTAAGAGCTGTTAAAGTTTCAGGTAGTACAAACTCTACACCAACAACTGTAAATTCAATTATTGTTTCTCCTAATGATAGACATCTTATTACATTAGGAACAAATCAATTTGGAACAACAGCATCACCTACAGGAACATATGACCCTTTAACTGTACGTTGGTCTAATCAAGAAGACTATACAAACTTTGTTCCTTCTATTAGTTCTACTTCAGGTGAAGTAATTCTTACAGATGGTACAGAAATAGTTGGAGCTAAGAGGTCACGTAATGCTGTTAACATATGGACAGATAATTCTTTATGGGCTATGTCTTTTGTTGGTCCACCTTTTATATTTAACTTTAATCAGTTAGGTACTAATTGTGGATTGATAGCACCACATGCAGCAATAGATTATGATGGTGCATCTATATGGATGGGACATGATAACTTCTATATGTTTGATGGACAAGTTAAGAACTTAGATTGTACTGTAAGAAGATTTGTATTTGATAGATTAAACATGGACCAGAAAGATAAAATATTCTGTGGTATTAATTCTGAGTTTAAAGAAGTTATATGGTTATATCCTTCTACTAACTCTACTGAATGTGATAGTTATGTTATCTATTCTCCTACAGAAAATTACTGGACAATAGGTTCTAGTATCTTTACAACCTTTGCAGATAAGAATGTATTTAGTAATACTATAACAACAGGTACAGTAGGTACTGCTAATAATTTATATAACAATGAACCTGATGGTGTATATACAGCAGATGGTGTATCTCAACCTTCCTTTATTGAATCAGCAGATTTTGATATAGCGTCAGGTAATGATATAATGTTTTTAAGTAGAATTATTCCTGACTTTGATATAAGTGATGGTTCATTAAGTTTCTCCATTAAGACTAAAGATTTTCCTGAAAGTGGTACAGCTAGAGAGAAACCTAATCCACCACATGTTATTACTAACGCAACAACTAAGATAGATATGAGAGCTAGAGGTAGACAAGGAAGAGTAAGAGTATCCTGTAATGCAGCGAATACAAGCTGGAGATGGGGTTCAATACGTTTAGCTATACAACCAGATGGTAGAAGATAATGACAACAATGTACAATACAACTGGTTATGACCCTGGTGCTTTTTTAACTAATTTAAAAAATACAGCATTACAAAAGTATAATCAACAAATGGGAGCTTCAGGTGGAGCTGCAGATATTGCAGCAAAGACTGCAAGTTTACCTAATCCTGTATTTAGTAGAAAATATAATCCTAATCCAACAGGTTTAGATAGTTTACCTATAACTGGTCAAGAAATTTTACAAGGATTTAATAAAATTAATCCAATGGCTATGGTTATTGAAAAAGGAATAAATCTACCTGAAATTAATGAGTTAGAATATCAATATGGACCAGGATATACTGGAAAACCTTCTGATGCAAGACATATGGCAGCTGCTAATAATATTAGTAATGCTGTAAGTAATCTTATTGAAAAAGGAAGTCTTGGTCTAGTTCCAGAATCAGTTTCAACTTTTATTGGAGATGCTACACCTAATGTAGCAGGAGGAATAAAAGAATTAATATCTTTAGGATATAATGTATTACCTACTGGTGATATAACACCTTCAGAAGCTATTGATATGTTTAAAGAAGATATAGCAGCTAATTATCAAGGAAGTTTTGGAATACCTCAAAATACAATGACTGCTAAAGATATATATGAAAAAGTTTATAGTGAACCACAAGAAGAAATTAATTTTTCAGGATTACCTATTCAAGTAGGTTCTATATATCCTAGTTATTTTGAAGATAAAGAAGAGTTTGATAGAACTGGTAGAGGAGTATATGCAGGTAGACCTGTATATTATTCAGAAGGTCCTGACTTACCTCAAGGAGGTTTAGTATATTCAGGAACTGCAGAAGATTTAGAAAATTTTTATAGTAGTATGCAGTAATGGCTAGATACCCAGAGTTACCAAGATTTGTACAAACAGAAGATGATGCTAAAGAGTTCTATCGTTATGTACAACAATGGGGAGCAGCTTTAATTAATCAGTTAGATACAAGAGACCAAGAAGTAAATAGAAAACCTTCTACTAATATATATGCTGTTGTAACTATAACAGATATAGGTTTACCTAAGAAAGGTGATATAGCATATGCAGCATCAGCAGGTAAATTTAAAGGATACGTTAGTACAACAGCAACACAAGCATGGGAAAATTTAAACTAATATGAAAAACAATATTATTAAATTTCCTAAAGCTAAAAAAGAACTTGAAGAAGATAATAATGTTATAAGTAAAGAAGAAATATTAGAACAACAACACCAGCTTATAATACAACAACAAGAAATTTTAAAACAAAGAGAAAAAATACTAGAGATAATTAATGAAAAATAAATACTCACAACAAGATTATCTTAAAATCTTAAACAGTCCTTCTAGTACCTACTTTGGTTTAGTTAATAGAGGTATGGTTATTCCTAATGTAAATCGTTTAGATAAACTAAGTACTGTTATGAAAGATTTTCCTAAGACTAATACTTTTGTAGCTAATAATACATTAGCACAATCTAACCCTTATTCACCTAATCAAGTACTACGGAAGAAAAAATAATGATGATGCAACCACAACCACAATTAAATAGGATACAGCAAATGAATAATATGATGCAAAATGTCAGGAGAGATGATGGTCTTTCTAACCTTATGGCATTACAACAAATGCGACAAATGAGACAACCTCAAATGATGCAACAACCACCAACTGTATATAATGCACAAGGTGGCTTTCCTGATTTAAGTGGTGATGGTACAATAACACAAAAAGATATATTAATGGCTAAAGGTGTTATAGAGAGAAATCAAGGAGGACTTACAAGTTTACCTGTGATAAAAGCTTTTTCAGGTTTTAGAAGTTTTAAAATACCAAAACCTATAAGACAAATAGGTAGGACTGTAAGTAAAGGTGCACAAATGATTGGTGGTGCAGCTCAAGATGTTGTTGATGGAACATTGTCAGGTGTATCAAGTGCTTTAGGTGGTGGTAAAGGTACTGGTGATTTTCTTAAAACATTAGCATTAATGGCTGTAACTAATATATTAATTCCTGGAGGTGGTCCTTTAATGACTGCATTAAAAGCTTATGCTGTTCCTTCATTAGCAACTGGAGGATTAAATGAACTTACTTCAGACCCTTTAAGACAAGATAAATTACTAAGAGCTGCTGCAGCTGGAGCAATGCATTATGGAGCTGATAAGTATCAAGCTTATCAAGCTAAGAATGCACCTGACCCTACTTTTTCTGCAGATGCAGTTAAAGGTACTAGTCCTGAATTACAATATGCAGATAAATCAGGTGGTATGTCTTCTTCAACAACAGGAGGAATAGATTCTGGTAGTTTATCTAGTAATTATGCACAAAGCAATATAAATAATCCAAATATGTTTGAAAGAGGAATAGATACAGCAGGAGGTTATATAGATAAAGCAGGAAGTTATGTTGATTCTGCTGTAAATACAACTAAAGATTTTCTTGGAAAAGAAATAGTTCCAGGAAGATATGATGTAGCTCAACTTGGTAAAGATGCAGTAACAGCATATGGTACAACAGAAATTAAAAAAGAAATAGATGCAGCTAAAAAAGCATATCAAGATGCACAAGGACTATCAGAACAAATACAAGCAGAAGCTGAAGGTAGACAAATGACTGCTAGACAGTTTGCTAAAGCAGCTATAGAAGACCCAGTTAAATATTCTTATATTTATAAGTATGGAGCTAATCCACAAAGTGTAGCAGATGTTTTAAATAGAATGTATCAAGGAACAGAAGATACAGAAACTGCTCAATACTTTGAGCCTGCTACTTATACTACAGAGTCAGGAAGACTACCTGGAGAATTAGCAGCAGCTACAGGTGGTGGTATCTCAAGTATTATTAATAATGCAAGAGGACAGAATAATCAATTCTTTCAAGGACAAGTACCTAATACAACAAGAGATAAATCAGATGGTATGAGTGATAATGAAACTATGTTAATTACTGATGAGACAGGACAAAAGCCTAAAGGTATTATGAAGATAAGTGAAAAAGAATATGTTGTATCTGCTCCTGATATGGCTATACTAGGTAATGGAGACCCTAACGCAGGAGCACAAGCATTGGATGAATTTAGAGAAGGATTACGAAAAGCTGCATATGGAACTAAAGCACATCAACCTAGACTTAACCCAAGAACAGCATTACAATCATTAGCAAACAAAGCATTTGGATAAGGAGTAAAACAGAATGTCAATATTTTCACCACAGTTTCCTAGTCAACCAACTCCTGCTGGAGCAACAGTTGCTACGACTCAGTTTCCCACAGAGTTAGCTCCTTTTATAAAAGACATATTAGAAAAAGCTAAAGCACAACAATCAGATGCAAGTTATCAAGCATATACAGGACCACAATTAGCACAGTTTACAGATAAAGAAACTGCTGCTATGAATGCTATTGTAAATCAAGCAACAGGATTAGCAGGTACAGATGTAGCTCAAGCTTCTCCTTATTTTCAAGGAGCTAAGACTGCTGTTGAAGGATTAGGACAACAGTTTACAGGAGACACAGCACAACAGTATATGAATCCATATCAACAAGCTGTAGTTGACCAAGCTAAAGCTAAAGCTGTAGAAGATTATGAATCTAAGATAGCACCTGGAATAGCTGCTCAAGCAGTTGCTTCACAACCTTTTGGTGGTTCAAGACAAGCTATTGCAGAAGGAATGGCAAGACAAGACTTAACAGATAAATTAACTGAGATACAAGAGAGAGGTTCAGCAGATGCTTTTAATCAAGGACGAGCTGCCTTTGAAGCCCAGAAAGCTAGAGAGTTACAACAAGGACAACAGTTTGCTCAGTTAGGACAAACTATACCACAACAAGCTTTAAGAGATTTAGCGATACAACAACAGATAGGTGAACAAGAAAGACAACAAGAACAACGAGGATTAGATTTAGCTAAATCACAGTTTATGGAAGAAAGAGAATTTCCAACTAGAGCTTTACAAGAATACTCTGCAGTAGTTAGAGGATTTCCTTTTCAACCTTCTACTTATACAGCACAAACACAATATCAACCTACACCTTCTATAGGTTCACAACTATTACAACTTGGTGGTGCAGGATTAGGAGCTTATACACAATTTGGTGGACAACTTCCTAAACTATTTGGTGCTACTGGTGGTGGTATAGCAGATATTATACATAATCAAGAAGGAACAAATGAGCAGAATACAGGTCTTACTGAAGAGTCAGCTTTAACAACTACTTTTGAAAATAATAAAAGAGGATTTGATATAGTAAACGGAGAACGTGTACCTATAAGTTCAGAAGAATTTCATAATAGATATGGTATAGGTGGCACACAAAGAACAAATATAGAAAGTATAATAGCTCCTGAATTTTTACCTACTGAACCTGCTCCTTTTAGAATACAAATGCAAATGGAAGAAAGTGCACAAGGAGCTCCTATGGGTGGACCTTTACCTTCTCAAGAAGAAATGCAACAACAATTTTTAAATGAGCAGTTACAAAATAGACCAGCTTTTTATAATCAAGGTGGTTTAGTTACTGTTTATAATCAAGCAGGAGAGAATGACCAGAATGTAGAAGAAGACTCAAATTTAATTAATGAAACATATACAATGTCAGAAGTTCCTGAAATTTCAGGCACTAATATAATACCAGATATATCTTATACAGAACCTAGTGCATTAGATATACAAGAAAGTGCAGCTTTTTTAAAAGGTATACCTGGATTAGATACAGCTGTTAAATCATCTCTAGATAAATTAACAGAGAATAAAAGTATATATGACGCTAAAGCTTATAAAGAAGCAATAAACCCTAATAAAGGTTTATTAAAAACTACAACTTTAGCACAAAAAAAATTAGAAGAACAAAGTGACCCTACCTCTAAATATAGTTTAGATAAAGAAGAAAAAGATAAACGAGCAGCACAGATAACTTTTGGTCAAGGCATAACTAAAGCAGCTTTAAATATAGACCCTAATGCTTCTTTTGTACAACAGTTATCTGGATTAATAGGAGGTATTGGTAATGCTAAAGGTCAATCAACAAAAGAATATGATGCATTAACTGAAGAAAATATTAAAAATCAAATTAATGCAGCATCTGGTGCAGTTGAATTAAATACAAATTATTTAAATACATTAAATCAAATTGAAGAAAATGTTATTAAAGCTGATGCAGCTGAACAAAATAAACATTTAACTTTAGTTAATTCACAGATTGATAATTTAAAAACATATAATATGTTAACTGGAGATATTTATAAACATAAAGGAAATTTAGAATTAAAACTAATAGACCAAAAACTTGCACGAGCTCAAACACAACTTGACAGAGATGAATTAAAAGTAAAAAGAGCTGAAGTTATAAATAGTATTAAAGCTGCAAATGTTAAATCTGCATTAGAATCTATTCAAACTAATACTGATAAAAATTATAAACTAGGTAGTTTAGAACTAGAAGGTAGAAAAATATTATTAGATTATAATGCTACTATTAGTGCATTAGATAAAGATAAAATATTAGATGCTGATGATGGTAAAAAAATTATGCAAATAACTCTTAATTCTTTTGGTTACAGATATAATGATGAGAATCAATTAGTTGGTGAGGGTGGTTCAGCTATAGAAAATCCAAGAGATTTAGCAGCTTTTAATGCTGCATTATCTTATGCTATAGGTGAAGCAGGTGTATTAAAAGCTAGTGGTAAAGCTGTATTAGATTCTGAATTACTAAATAATATTCAATCTTTTCAAGAAAATAGAGCAACAGGATTAAGTCCAATACTAAGAGCTGCTATTCCTATGAATACAGCTGTTAAAACAAAGTTGACAGAAGAATATAATAATTTTGTTGGAACTAGAAATGAATTTAATGCTTATATAATAGGACAACTTTCTAATCAAGATGGAACTTATAATCCTACTAATACTTTAGGAATTGAACTTAAAAATATGGCTGCAGACCAATGGCAACAATTAAGTAAAGCTATACAAAGTGGACAAAGAGTAATACCACGAAATACAAGGAATAAATAATTGACAGAAAATAAACAATCTTTATTTAATATAAATGATTTTATTACTAAAAAAGATTTTTTAGATAACTCTACTCCTAGTTTAAAAACTATTAATAATAATAGTGTAGGAAAAAGTTTAATAGAAATGGATAAAATATTAAATAATGTTCCTTCATCTTCTATTAGTTCTACACCTATACCAGTAGAAAACACAGGAGAAATTTCTCCTAGTTTAAAAAATATATTAAACTCATATAATATTAAACCTCCTGTAGATTCTTCTCCTGTTGTAGATGAACCTAGTGAAAAAGATAAATCATGGTCTGAAGATGATTTAAGAAAAGATAAAGGTTGGATTAATAATGCAAAAACTATTTATAAGTATCAAAAAGGTAAAGACTTTGAAGGTACAGATAAAGAAGTTGCATCTTGGTTATTAAATAGACATACAAGATTAGGTAATAACTTTACTAACTTAGGTTTAACAGCAGCTCAAGCAGATAACATGGATGAAGATGTAAAGAATGCTTGGGTAGATTCTATTGAAAAATATGAAAACTCTGATTGGACTTTACGTGGATTCTTTAAGGGAGCTTTTTGGTCTGTTGCTGATTTACCTACATTATTATCAGGTGGTTCATTACTCTTAGCTAAACAACTAGGAGGAAAGTATGCAACAGCTGTAGCTAAACATAGCTTTAAAGAAATGTTAAAAAAGAATTTAAAAGATAAAACTATTAAAGAAGGTGGACGTAAATTAAGTAAAGACCAGATAGCAGAAGTAAGTAAACAGACAGGTAAAGAAGTAGCTAAACGACAAGCTAAAACTGGTGCAGTTATAGGTCCAGCTTATAGTGGTTTGTATGATGTTATGTATCAAGATTATAAAGGTAAGATAGATGAAGAGTATGAGTATAATCCTTATAATACTGGTATAGCATTAGCATTTGGTCTTGGTTTTGGTACAGCTGCTCCTGTTGGTTTTACTCGTGCAGGTGAAAAACTATTTCGTAATAAAAGAGTAGAGAAAGCTTTTGCTAATCCTGATGAATATACACGAGAAATAAAATTAAAAGATGCAGATGTATTTGACACTGATGAAGAAAACTTTTTAGCTAAACAACAAAAAGAAGGAGTTACAGCTCCTAATAAAAATACAGATACTCAAGATATTTTAAGTGCATTAGTAGCTCAAAAAAAAGTTGAAACAAATGGTAAAAAATTAAAAATTTTAACAGAAGGTTCTGGAGAATATAAAGAAAAAGCAAATCAAACAGACTTAGGTAATGATATAGATGATGGAGGTATTTTACAAAAAGATAAAAGAGGTAGAAACATAAAAGTAAATTATAAAGCAATACCAGAAAAAAAATATTTAGAAAAAATATTACCTAAAGATACAGAAATAAAAGCTAAAGATTTAGCACCAGTTGAAGAAAATGCACCTAAAGGACAGTTTGCTTTAGATTCTGAAGTAGGACAAGCAGACTTTGATGTAGTACTTGGAGCTAATTTTTTAGGACAATTAAATCCTGCTCAAGCAAAAGTACAAATAGAAAAAATGGCTGATAGTGTAAATGCAGGTGGTGATTTAGTTGTTAATGTAGGTAAAAGAAAACAAGGCAAACCAATAAGTGAAACAATTATTACAAAAGGAGATAAGACACTTAGAACAGGTGAAAGTAAAAAACCTGGTGAAAAGTCTAAAGATTTTACAGAAGAAATTACTGAACAAGATACAGTACTTGCAAAAGAAGAAATTGGTGTTAATAGTAAACAAGTTAAAGCTTTATTAGAAGATAATTTTGAAGAAGTAAAGCCTGTTAGTTGGGACAAAAAAAAGAAAACTTATGTAGATGATAAAAATTCAGATATTTTTATAGCACGTAGAAGATATACTGTTGATGCTAATTTACTTGGAAATGAAAACTTAACAAATAAAGATTTTACTTTTAAAAAGTTATTTAGTTTTGGACCTAAAATAAATAAAGATAAGATTAAATTAAATTTTACACAAAGTGCAGGTCTTCCTAAAGAAATATCTGAAGCTATAAAAGTTGCTAATAGATTAACAGAAACAATAAAACCTAAAATTAGAAGAAAAATAAAAGTTTTTAATACTGCTGTTCGTGAAACAATAGAGACAGTAGGTGATGGTAGAAAATGGAAAGACATGACTCCTAAAGAAAGAGACTATGTTAATCATATAACAACACAAATATTTCGTGGTAAAAATAAATACATATCTCCTGATGGAGATAAAAAATATAGTCGTCTTGATTATGTAAAAGGAAAAGATAAAACATTAAGAAATGCTGACTTTGATGATTTAAATGCTGACCCTATTGAAAGTATTTCTCCTAGAGTTATAAAAGCTATTGAAGATTTACGTAAAGATATAACTACCTTGCAAAAAAAAGCTATTAAAGAAGGACTTATTGAAAAAAATACTCCATTATTAGCATCATTTAAAAAAAGTATGGGAGAAGGTACAACTGTTGATAATATAGATTTACATGTTCATAGACAATATAGAATAATTGACGATAAAGGATGGAGAAAAACACTTAAAAAGTTTTATCCTGAACGTATTGCAAGAGCTAAAAAATATTTTAAAAGTAACTTAGATAATGATACTGAGTTAGCAAAACTTTCAAATTCTATAAAAAACTATCAAGACTTAAAACCTTATTTTAAAGAAATAATTTTACTTGATGAAACTAAACCTAAAGATGCAAAACGTATTGCAGAAATATTAAATGCAAAAGAGGTTAAGTCTAAAGGTATAAATAATGTACAAGACTTTCAAGCTAAATTTGTAAAATCTGAAGAAGATTCATTAGATGAATTAGTTAATTCTTTTTTAGATAAATATTCTCCTGAAGAAGTTTCTTTTTTACGTAATAAAGGTGATTTTAATAATATTAAACCAGATGCTGATATTTTTACTAGTCCTTCTGCAAAAATTAGAAATACATTTTATAAACGAGGTAAAGTTCCTTCTCCTTTAAGAAGTTTAATGGGAGAGTATCAGAATGTAGAAGATAATTATGTACAAACTTATTATAAGTTAGCACAAAATGTAGCAAACTATAAAATGGAAAAAGATATACAACGTATATTAAATAATAGTATTAATCCTGAAACTATGGAAAGTAGTTTATTTCCTAATGTAAAGTTTATTAGAAAAGAAGGAGATGTTTCTGTTGCTGCACCTGAAGGATATGCATCTTTAACAGATGCTACTAGATTACCTCAATTTACTAAAGGAATAAATGTACCTCTTAGAGAAATAGACCCTAAGTTTCAACAGAAACCAACAGAACTTTATGTTCCTGAAGTTATTGCTGATGCAATTAAAAATGGTAATGATGTCAAACCTTTACAAGCAGATGGTTTTTTAGGAAATGCATGGAGGTTTTTAATAGGAGCTCAAGCTTATAGTCGTTTAGCTGTTACTGCTTTACGTCTTAGTGCTTATCCTAGAAACTTTGCAGGTGCAGGTATTAAATCTTTAGCTAATGGTAATCTTAGTGCTGAAGCAGTAAGAGAAGCTAATAAAGTATTTAAAGTTCTTAAAGGTTTTGATGACCCTAAATTTAATAGTTTATTTATGAAGCTTACAGATTTAGGATTAGTAGGACAAAGTACTAGAGCTGCTGATATAAGAAGTGCTTTTAATGAAGCAGCTGATAATCCTCTTAGACTTTGGACTATGGATTCTTTAACTAATACACAAGGATTAAAAGATAATCCTGTTAAAAGTGTTAAAGGTTTTTTAGATAAAAGCCAACAATATTTATTAGATAGATATCAGTTAATGGATGACTATTGGAAAGTCTACACATGGGTAGCTGAAAGAAATAAATATAGAGAAGTTTTATTAGATGACCCAGAAATACTTGGTACATATAAAATTGGTCAAGACAAGATAGCTAATTTTAATGGTAAAAAAGTTGGAGATGTTATTAGTCCTGATGATATTAAAAGAGGTTTTGATAGTGATGAGTTAGATGTAGCAAAAGGTAAATACAAAAAAGTTACAGTTAGTTATTTAGATGACTATGCTTCACAAGTAGTAGCTAGACATATGGATAACTATGGAGAGTTATCTAGATTTTTAAAATCAACTAGAAGATTTCCAGTAGCTGACTTCTTATCTTATAAAGCTGAACAAGTACGAACTACTTGGAATACATTAGAAGATGCTTTATATGATATTAAACGAGGAATACAATTACAAAGTGAAAGTGGTGGTACTAGAGGTGGTGCTCAATATATGGTAGGACTTAAAAGATTAGGTTCTATTATAGCAACCTTTGGTATAAACTCTTCTATGCCTGCTGCTATAACATACTTTACATTAAGAGAAGGTTATGAAGAAAATGGTAGTGATACTATTAAAATAGATGGTAAACTATATGAAAATCCTGTAACAGTAGACCAAGCTATGAAAGATATTTCTCGTGCTGATTATCAAAAAGGTGCAGCTTTTGTTCCATTAGGAAAACAAAGAAAAGATGGTACATATTCAGCATTAGATTATAATCGTATTAATCCTTTTGCTCCTTTACAAGAAAACTTTAGTATTATTATGCAAGCATTTGAACAAGGTGGTTTAAGTCTTTCAGAAAAATTAAGTGAAACTATGAAGACAACTATGGTTAGATTATATGAAGAGCTTGGTCCTAGTATGGTATTAAAAGCTTTAATAAATGTATCTCAAGGACGAGATGAATTTGGTAGACCTCTTTCAAATGCTTATGAAGACCAAGAAGCATCAACAAAAGCAACAGCATATTTAAAAGAAGCTGGTAAAGTACTTGTACCAGGAATAGGTAGAGATATAAATTCACTTAGAAAAGTTTTAAAAAAAACTGAAGGTAAAACTTTTTTTAAATATAAAGATATAGAAGGAGAAGAAAGAAGAGAATCGAGAAGTGCAGGAGGATTTCGTAAAAAACCTGTTGATGAAGTATATAAAGCTGTTGGTATTCCTATAGTTGATGTACAACCTTTAGAGTCTATGCCTTTTAAATTTGCTAATTCATTAAAAACTATTCAAAATAGTTCTAAAATATTTTTAGATGAGTTAGTTACAGATGAAACTTTAGATGTAAATAGAATTGTAGATGCATATAGAAAAGCTTTATTAGAAGAAAAAAAAGGATACAATGATTTAAGTTTTGGTTTAATAAAAGCTAAAAGAATTATGTCTAATGAAGAAATAACTAGAAGTCTTACTCTTAATAAAAGTGACCCTTCAAAATTTAATACTTATTTTAAAAAAATATTAAAGTTACCTTCTAAATATAAAGTAAGTGATGGCTTACAACCTAACTCAAAACAAATAGATACAAGATTAAGAAAAATAAGATACAATAGAAGAGGAAAAAATTATCCTAAAGAATTTGACCAAATAAGACCATTATTAAAAGAAGTATATAACAGTATTAATGGTTCTGAATATAGTTATGTAAGTAAATTAAAACCAAAGGAGAAAGATTAATGCAGGATATGACTATGATATGGAATGCTGTCTTAACTATGGCTATTGGTGGATTCTTGTGGTGGATACGTTCTACTTCAGCTTCTATATCTAAAGTCAAAGATGAGGTACATGCAGCACGAGAACATGTAGCCTTAACATATGCAACTAAAGAAGATGTTAAAGATGATTTACAACAACTCCTTCAAAGATTTGATAGACTTGAAGGTAAAATAGATGACATGATAAGGAGACAATCTAATGGCAATTAAAAAAGTTAAACCTCCTAGAGCTATGAAAGTTAAAACTCTTGTAGGAAGAAAACGTGGTAAAGGAGAAGGATTAACTAATGAAGAAGGATTAACTAAAGGTTCTGGACTAATTACTAAAAAAGTAGGAGAGAATTTAAAACCTGTTAAAGAAATTGTAACAGGAAAGAATATAAGAAAAACTATTATGGCTAAAGAAGGCTCATCAAAAAACAAACAAGGAGAAACCAAAGTGAATACTTATCAACAACAAAATGAAAAGAAATCATCTCAACAACAAAATAAAAAGAAATTATCATATCCAAAAACAACAGGAGAATTTAAAATAAATCCTAATGATACTTTAACTCAAATATCTAAATTAACTGGCAAAAGTATTAAAGAAATAAGAGAACTTAATCCAGATATTGTAGATGCAAATAAGATTAGAGCTGGAGCTGGACTAAAAGGATTAGGTAAAAGGTCTGATTATACTAATACTGATAATGTTAAAGCTAAAAAAACTAAATTAGTATTAGGTGCTGGTAGAGATAATAAGCCAGCTAAAAAAATGTCTAAGACTATAGATATGGGTGGTAAGAAAAAAACTACTCAAGAAATTAATAGAAAGTTAAGAGCAAAAGTTAATCCTAAAAGACCTACTACTAATATCTTTAAAGTAAAAAAAGGAGAGAGCACTACAAAAGCAGCAGATGCTAAAAGAAAAACTACAGGTAGAGGTTTAACAGTAAAAGGAAAAGCTACTCCTAGAAAACTTTCTAATGAAGAAAGAAGAAAGCAAGAAAGATTAAAGCGTTCTTTTAGAGCAGCCAATCAAATGAAAGAAGGTCCAGGTAGAGATAGAGCTATGGAAAGAGCACGTAAATATATGCGTAAATCTTTACGTGGTAAATTAGTAGATGGACCTAAAGCTGCTGAAAGATATGCAGAAATACTTGGTACTAAAAATAAAAATATAAAAGTTGCTAATAAAGCAACTGGTAGTAATGCTTCTGATTATACAGAAATTAGAATGAATACAAAATCTAAAGGTAAAGGTGCAGGTGCAGCTTTAAGAGGAATGGGAAAGGTAATAATTTAATGAACAACAAAAGATGGAAGTATTTTTCAGAAGATGAGCTAAGATGTAAAGGTACTGGTGAAGTTAAAATGATGGAAGAGTTTATGAATAAGTTAATTCTTCTAAGAGAGAAGCTTAATCAACCTATGGTTATTAGTTCTGGATATAGAACACCTGAACATAATGAAAGAATAGGTGGCTCAAAAAAATCTGCTCACATTTTAGGTAAAGCTGTAGACATTGTATGTTCTGGTGAGAAAGCACATGCTATTCTTACCCTTGCATTAGAGCTGGGGTTCACAGGTATAGGTGTTAAACAGCATGGAGACCATAAAAGTAGGTTCATACACCTTGATACAGTCAAAAGTGGCGTAGAAGGCATACCAAGACCATGGGTTTGGTCTTATAAGTAGCTGGTATGATTGTAACTAAAAGGACTTTACATGCACTCTATGAGCTTTATATGGAACAAATTTTAAACAATGAGGAATAAATGGACCCAATTACTGCACTTGCTGCAGCAACCACAGCATTTAACGCAATTAAGAAAGGATTCTCTGTTGGTCGTGATGTAGAAAGTATGTCTAAAGATTTAGGCAGGTGGATGGGTGCTATACAGGATGTAAAAGATGGTCATAAGAAAAGTAAAGGTAGGTCGTTTGGCTCTGTTGAAGAAGAAGCTTTGGAAACATTTGCTGCAAAGAAAAAAGCAGAGCAGATGGAATGGGATTTACGTAATTTTGTTAATTTGTCTCATGGTCCTAATGCTTGGAATGAAGTAATAAGAATACAAGCAAGTATAAGATTAAAGAAAAAAGAAGCTATAGCAGAAGCTAAAAGAAAACAAAGACGTATGATAGAGAATACTATTATAGGTGCTTGTTGTATATTTTTTTTAGGAGCAGTAGGTGTAGTTTTATATATTGTATTTAGTCTAAGATAAAGTCACACTTTTTTAATAATGTTATTACTTTTTCTTTTCCTAATATTTTTAAAGAAGCTACAATCTTTTCCTCTAACTGTTCAGGAGTATTTATATTTTCTTTATCGCTTTTATTTCCTCGTATTCTTGACAGTAGTTCTAAAGCTTTTAACGCACTGTTCCCATTATTGTTTGCTTTAGCTACAGTATATTGAGCTTCAATCTCAGACACAACATCTACATCCGTAGTTAATTCTTTTTCTAACTCAGCTATTCTTTCCTGTACTTCTTCGTTCTGAAGAAGACGATACCCTTGATTATAAGCAGACTCTTTAGAGTATCCAGCAGTACGTGCTGCATCAGTTGCATTTCTATTTAAGCAATATGCTTGTGCAAACTTTTCTTGTTTATCATTAAGTGACATAGTAATTTATTATTCCATTTAAATATATTGATAATGATATTCCATTTACTATAAGTAGTGCTCTATCATTCCATATTAATCCTACTATAGTCCAACCTAATAAACCAAAAGAACTAATAAATAAATTAATAGGATAAATGTTTTGAGCAGTAAACAGTATACCTATGATAAGTATAATAGAAGATACCCATTTAAGATACCAGTCTTTAGTCTTATAAGGTGTTGTTTTTTTTAGTTCTGCCATAACTTAGTAAACTCTTTTAACTCTGAGTACCCACCTACCTTCATAAATATTTGAGGTACTGTTTTATATCCTGATTGTTTAAATTTTTTTAATTTTTCAGGTGTATCTAATAATCTTTCTTCATACTCCCATTCTTTTTCTTTCATTAAATCTTTAGCTAGATTACAAAAATTACATCTATGTTGTGTGTATATAATAAACTTAGCCATCTTATATTACCTGCATTAATCCTATGATAATGCACCATACTAGTATTTCCATTATTTTTCTTCCTTTTGTTTTGGTGTATAAATTAAATAAAAAGTCCTACAGTTAGGACAAGACATGTTTGTTTCAATAGCATAATCTTCTGTATCTTCATCACAGTCATGGTCACCTCCCCATATTAATTCTGTATCACAATTCCAACATCTCATTGATACATCCTTACATTAGGTTTAGTTGTATCTATTGTAACAGGTTTACATATACCAGTATATCTTTTTTTAGTACCTGGTACAGCAGGTTGTTTACTTATTCTAGTAGCAAAATATTTACATCTATTAATATCACGAAAATGCATATCACTTTGTTGCACAGCATCACCTAAATAAATTACTAATAGAAATACAGTAGTCATTATTTAAGGTTATCTCTTGCTATATTCTTAGACTTTTCAAAAGACCTCATGGCTCCGAGTCCTAGAAGCGACATAACTAAAGTTACTAAACCTTCTACTTCTAGTTCTGGTGGTACCATCTCTGGATACCACATCATAGCACCCCATGTTAATATAGGACCGACAAAGAATTGCCAAAGTAAACCAAGACAACAGACCCACATTATTGCAGGACGAGCTCCACTAACAAATATACTAGGATGTTTAGCTTGTTCTTTATTAATATCTATTTGACCTTTTGCTAGTTCTTGTGCATGCTTCTCTGCCATAGTTGCAATAGAATGTGCTAACTTATTCTTCTGGTCTTTATCTTCTATAAATTTACCCAGCAGTTTTGTTGCTGGACCTATCAGACTTAGTAGTGCCATCTTCTTCTCCTTTAATACAAGTACCAACTATTCCTTTAGTTGATTGCCATGTTAAATAAATTTTTAAATGTTTATGTTTTTGTCTTATCTTATGACATTGATTAACCCACCATTCATTATTAAATAATGATACGTGTACGTTTCTACCTTTATGTTTTCCTTCTGGAAAAGTTTTAATTGCAGCTGCACCACAGACATTTAAGAATACTATCTTAGTTGCATGACTATATATTTTATCCATAACCCAATCTAAATCTTGAGAAGGTACATGTTCTAATACATCTGTAGAAATAACTGCATCATACTGTTTAGTAGGTGGTTCAGCATGTTCTAGATAAGCAGGGTCATATAAAGAAAATTCTGTAATACCTAAAGTATCTTGAATAGGTTCTTTTAAATCAGGATATTTACTTCCTTTATCTGCTTTTTTAAAATCTTTAGTATATAGTAAACCTTTACCACATCCATAATCTAAAAAACTTTTAATTTTATTTTCATCAAATATGCTTTTAATAATATAAGTTAAAGGTATTAAACTTATACCCATAAAAGCTCGTTCATCTTTATGCATTATTTTATATGCATCTATAAGTTCTTCGTATTCTTGTGAAGGAATAACATTTGGTTCTGGGTAATTACTCATTAAATGTCCTTTCAAATGAAGGTTGTTTTGCTCTTTGTTCTTGAGATAGATTCCATAGTTCACTTATTAAAGTATCTTTACCATGAAAGTTTATACACATCTCTAAAACATTTTCATTAAATATCTTTTCACAATCTTGTGCCATAGCTAAAAGCTCACCAGTAGTCCAAAAGTTTTTATCTTTAACAGCTACTTTAAAATACTTAGGTCTTGGCTCTTCATCATCAGCACCAGTTGTTTCTTTTTTCATATCATCTGTAGGTTCATTCATACAAGAATCATAGCCAAACAAATCAAACTGCCTGAATCCCATAGTATGCATAATACCAATAGCTCTCATTGCTGCACAAGTACCACCTGTAATTAATGTAGAACCTTTAGGTATACCTAGTTCTTCATTAAGTGTTACTTGATTATTTACTATACCTTTCTTTTGTTCTTCTGGGTCACGTAATGATTCTGTAAATGCATGCCATCCCCATATGTCTGCTTTCTTTTCTATTAAATAATTAGTAACAGAAGGGTCAGTCATAGATGCAACAAAGAATTTAGTTGTTGGATGTATAGTTTTAAATAGTTCTTTTCTTACTACACCATGAGTACTTGTACCAGTAATAGGTCTAGGGTCTAGTACTATACAAGCCCAAGGTTGTATACCATGCTCTAATAATTTAGGATAAGAATGTTTAACAGCTATAATTTTTTTCTTAGGATTATTGTATATAAAATCAGATAACTTTTTATAGTCTGTAAATGGACCACCTGAAACTACAATAGCACCTTGTTGATTCATTGGATATTTAGATAACCATTTATCTTTATCTATAAGTTTCATGTTAGCTTTAATATTATTTCTAATATAATCTTTAGGAACACAATCTCTAGGATTAACTACAATAGGTACATTTAATAATTCTTTAGGTGGTTTATCTAAATCTTTACCATGTAATATTAAATTTAAATGTGTGTGTCCTCCTCCTCTAACTCTATCTCCTGAAGGAAGAACATACTTTTTTATTTCTTTATCTATAGATTTAAATACTTCATTAGTTCCTTTAAACTTTTCTTCTACATCATTCTTATCTTTATCAGCTAAGAAGTAATGGTCCATCATTACAATAGGTATATGTTTTAAACTATCGTAATCACTCTTAGCAGTAGGTATACTATTACCACCACCTATTAAAGCAAAGTCTATAGTAGGAAGAAACTTAAATAAATTTTCTTGTTTTAAAGTTTCTCTTGAGTTACCTTTAGTTAAAACAAAAGTAAATGTTTTCTTTTTTTCTTTCATTTTATCTTTAAACTCAGTTAATCTTTTGTCTACAGCAGCCATAGTATTATGTGCTTTAACATTAAACTCTTCTAAGTCTGTCTCTGTAGTCCCATCTTCAAACAAATCATAACCATAGTATTCTACTTTATCTGTATATTCAAAAGCAGTTAAAGCCATTTCAATAGCACGTCCTGCATTCCATGTACCAACTTCTAAAAAGTTTTTAGGTTTATAGTGACGTATTACTTCAGCTAATTGTTTATATCTATTAGGCATTATGTCAGGACTTGTTTCTTCATTAGATAAATCAAATAATCTATTACCTTCTTTATCTCTTAATGGTAATGTAGAAGGATTAATATTACCATTAAAATGTAGAATCGTATCAGTAATACTTTCTAATGTAACAGCTTTTAATCCATGTGTTAAATATATATTCATTAATCTTTCTGTAATAAATGCATCATGCCATTCTCTATATTGAAATACTTCTCCTGCTACATATGCTTTTTTTAAATCCATAAGTAAATCATATGTTGCTTGATGATTTAAATTAAAAGCCATGACAGAAGAATCAATACCTTGAGTACCATCTTCATAACTACGTAATCCTCTATATGCTATATGTGCATCTTCAGGTAGCATCTTATCTAAGTCAGCTTCAGTTAATCTTTTATTTACATAAGAGTCTGCATCAATCCATATTAACCAACCTTTTTTATACACAGCTTCTGCATGTTTAGTTAATGCAAATACTTTATGACTATTTCTTTTAGCATCTAGTTTAATATTATATGTTATTTGTCCACCTTCTGTACCATCATGTATAGAATGCATTTCTTTAAATGTATTATACTCTTTAATATCATTAATACTTTTATAAGAAATAGAATCTTTTTTAATTAATTTATAAGAGTCTATATTACAATCGTGATAGTAGCAGGTTAAGTTTAATGCAGGTTCAAATTGATTGTCTATAGATTTAATTAAATGATGTCCTATATTCTTATAAATAGTTTCATTAAAAGAAGTTACAAAGTTGTACTTACTCATATTAGATAGTCCTTATCTTGTGGTAGAATGCCATTATATTTTAACCACTTAGCATCATTACACCATTCAACAGCATATTTATTATCTTGTACTCTTGTTCCACCCCAGTCCTTAAACCAAGGTCCACCTGTAGTAAAGTGTACATTCTTAGCTTCTAATTTTTCATTTGAGTGTCCATCTAACCAGTTCCATTCTTCAGGTAGAGTTCCTATATCTGCTTCTTTATCTGGTAACCATTGAAATGTATGCAGCCATCTTCCTGTTTGAGTATTGATAGCATCTACTGTAAGTTTTTCATTATAGTGATGTGAACAATTAAACATCATAAGACTAGACCAGTTCTTTCTTGCATAAGGTTCTTGTACTTTACCATCCATTTTAGTTCCTTTAGGTGGTTCATACTTATGTTTAACACACCATAATGGATAATAATTATCTTGACACATATCAAATAATTCTGTTATATCAGTTCTAATATACATATCACAGTCCATATATAAAGCTAAACCTTGATACATATTTAAATGTGGTACAAGAAATCTAGTAAAACTAAAATCAGTAGAGAAAGGTTTACCATCTATTTCATCAAAAGATTGTCCTCCTATTGAGTTAGATTTTCTAGTATATAATCCCATTCTTGAAACAACATCTTTTTTAATTGGTACAACACGTACACCTTTAGTTGCTATTCTTTCTATTGAAAACTTTAAAACTTCATAAGCTGTATGTTCTCTTGAATCATAACCAATGTATACTGTATTAGTCATTTCTTTTCTTATCCTCATGCTATCTCCTGTATATAATATTGTAGTGTTCTAATTATAAATCATTTATATATTAAAGTCAACAAATATTTATATATCTACTAACTCACATGAACCTGCAGTGCATGCTAACTCTTGTGAACCTTTTGTTGTATCTTCTTTCTCAAACTTACTAAGCTCAGACCAGTTAATATTCTTTGGCATTTTAGCTGCAAGCTCTTCATATGTAGCTTTATCTATGTCTTGATAAGGTGCTTGTTGATATGTATGGTCAGAGAAAGGTAAGAATGATATACCAGATAGGGCATC
>Ga0208159_1000187_pt1 | contig 25847 bp, 23 predicted proteins | sample 9_EtaG_FD_184082 | JGI IMG/M metagenome (GOLD analysis project Ga0208159, IMG submission 184082) | Marine viral communities from the Subarctic Pacific Ocean - 9_ETSP_OMZ_AT15188 metaG (SPAdes) (version 2) | ecosystem: Environmental > Aquatic > Marine > Oceanic | place: Pacific Ocean | collected... | reverse complement strand
ACAAGGTAAATCCTTACTAGTGTTTAAATGTGTTAAGTCTTGTTTTGCATCCCACATTGCTAATACTGCACGTCTGTCGTTTTTGTATGAGGTTAAACGTTCAATTATTATTTTAAGTTGGTCAAACTCAAAATGCTTTCGCCACCTATAGCCATAAGCACCTTGTAAAGTTTTATCATCATCACTAAAATCACGCATACGTTTATTGTAGTATTGAACTGTTTCTAAATCACGCATACCGTTCAGCATCCAGAGTGATTCCATGAAGTGAAATATTGGGTTAGCATCACGCTCTTCGTAAAATATAACTCTTTCTTGTGGGTGATTATAAGTAATCGCAACTGGTGTTGGAAACTCAAGAGCAGTACCTACTCTAGTTTCTATCTTTCTACCCACTTGCATGATTGATTGTTTAGCTAGGTGTAAAGCTTCTGCGACATTACCTACCACAAAAGTTTCTACACCATACATTCTCTTATACATATGTCCCCCTTTCTTTGGAGCTTTTTAAAGCCTCACGAGGCTTGGAATGTTGTGTTTAGCACCTAACCTACCTAAAACTAAATCAACTTATCAGAGGGCAAGTTAATAAAGTCATAAACTGGCTTCACTGCTTTAGTATAACTATTACCACCACAAGCTTTATCAATAAAGTTATTTGTCATCGCTGTGGGCTTCGGTAGCTCGTACTTACCCATTCTGTCGGGTAACAACCCATTACGGATTGTAGTATTATCACAACCATTACAAGCACCGAAGTCCCGTTGTGCGTGGTACAGTTTCACTCTAGCTGAGTAAAACGCATCATTGTTCCACAGTTCATCCATACTATTATAATCGTTAACATTACCACACTTATAGATACCAGTCCAGTCATTACAACATAATGCAACATTACCGTCCCAACGAACACTAAGCTCACGGAAGGGTTTTGCACATCGTTTGTCTTGTTGTGTATAGTTTAGTGGGAAGGCAGATCCAGCATGGTTGCTGACCTGAGCATGTGTACCACTCGTTGCTATTGTTAAATCAGCACCGACTACAATTAACTTTTCATTAGGTTTTCTTCTTTTATGTGGGTTGCCCTCAGGGTTTTGAGGATACTCCACTACTTTGTGTGGTCCATTATAATTAGCTTTAATTTTATCTACTATGCGGATACGTTCATAATTATCTAAAAACAGAATATTAAGTCCTGCTTCCATAAGTTCATTTACTTTGTTACTTACATTACCGAGTAAGCCACCACCATTACTAGTCATCATGATAGAAGCTTTGGGAAAATATTGTCTTGTTGCTTGTATGAAAACACAATACTCAGGGTGCATAGTTGGCTCACCGTGCATTGCAAACTCAAAGCGTGGGTTCCAACTACTGTTTTTTATACTAGTCAAAACTCTGAGTAAAGTATTGCGTGTCATAAACTTATACTCTTTAGAGTTTTTGCCATGAGTCCAGCTTGGACCGTCAGCACCATTATCTCTTATTTGTTGTATGCCACAGAAAGAACAAGCGAGGTTACAACCCTCAGTTAGTTCAATTTGTATTGCGTTCGGGGCATCCTGCTTTAAACGCTCTTTGCCATTGTACTCTAACGTCATACCTTTTTTTCATTCCTTCCCAACCAGTTTTGGTTTCTTTTTCAACTACTTTAACAAAATGTGGAAACTTAGTGGCTAGTTCATAACTAGCTTTTTCTTGTAGCTCAGGTGTTCTGTAATTACTGCAACCTCCCTTTTGTCCGCTACCACCACGCTGATCCCATGTCCAGTCTGTTATTACTGCATTTGGTTTACCTCTAGCAAATAAGGATAGAGTCATATAATAGTCTTCCATAAGTTCTACATCATTGTACCTTATGTCAAGCTTACCAATATCAAGTGGTCGTAAACCATGTACTGCATTGATACGCATACCATGTTTAAGAACATGTGGGTAATGTTTATCGTTCATTTGGCGAGGGCTAACACCGATATGCCAATATTCATTTAACAAATGTTCCATACGCTGAAACAAATACTGCATGTCATCTTCAGTTGTTTTACGCAAACTCGGTCCATGACTACTAATACGTTTACCAAATATTAAATCATCATCCAGCATAATAATTTTTTCCTGACCATGCTCAATAGCATGATCCATTATAAATTCACGCACATTGTTTATGCCAGTTACATCACCTCTTGACAATACATTTCTTCCATAATTTAAGTGGTACTTTACTTCACTTTCAGGGCAAACTAAACAAGCCCTTTGTCTAGCCCACTCACCAATACTTCTCCAAGTTGTTTGTGTCGCTGTACGACCTCTTGTTGGTATATATATTTTCATTTAACACTCCCTATTGGTATGCTCTGCATAACTTCTTTAAATTTACTTCTTGGTCTACCTTGACCAAGCCGTACCCTTTCATACTTATCCCACTCACATAAACTATGTTCAATACAACGCATATCTACATCATAAGGGTTTATAATGTCAAGATCAATAAACCTATCTTTTTGAGCTAATATTTCTCGCATGAATGTATTAGCTCGTTTTTGTGAGTGCATTTTTTTAAGAGGGTAATCAAGTAATCTGTTTATTCCTCTCATTGCTCCTGGTCCTGCGTTTGCCCAACTAAAACGGTCTGTCGCCTTGTCCAGTACAGATGTGTAGTTGAGGTCGGAAACGACTTCGTAAGACATAAAGCCTCCGCCTCCCCACCCTTTATAGGAAGCCAACGCTTTGTGGACGGCTTGTAACGACTGAGTCTCGGACGCAATCTTCCCAAGCGAGACTTGACTCTGGTAAATCGGTACAAGGAACTCATATACAACAACCTCTGCTTTTGGTTTTTTAATACCCTGATTAGTTATAATATACGCTCCAGTGAATGTTTTTAAACCATGTTTTATTCTATTAGAAATTAAATTCACAGTATGTTCAGGATCCCACTCTAGTGCATCAGCATGAACCCAACCATGTACCTCAGCAAACTCCATAGTACCTACCATTCTAAACAAACAACAGTTGAATATTATTTCACCAAATGGACGATTGTTGTGTGGGTTAGTCCAAGCTTTTCGCATATAGACAGTAGTACGGTCATTTTCCCTAAATGGATTAGTAAATTTATACTCACGCAAAATAGGGTCTTCAGTCCATGGTGGACTGTCACCCCTGACTCTAGCTAAATAAATAGCATGACGTTCATTTATCCAGTTGTAAAAGTTTTCTATCATTTTTCCTCCTTGTTACACGTCTTGATAAAACTCTGTAACCTTTTTGTTCATATTTTCTTGCATCTTTTTCCACATACGTTTCTTTAATTTTAACACCGTCTTTAGATATGTAGAACTTTTTCATTTTGTATTTATTCCCACTAAATGTTTAAAGTTAGTGACTACAACGTAATTAGATTTGTGCATAGGCACAACAGTATGAACAACTTGCTTTGCCTCTGCATCACCACAATCTAAGCAAGTAGTGTATCCTAACGCTACTCGCTTAGTTGTAATAGTTTCGCTACACTTCCTGCAGAGCATGGGTGTAATCCCATATAGCTTGTGAAAGTATCCTGAGGGCAGAACCTCTACCAAACTTTTCGGAAGCATCTTGTTGAGCACCATGTAAACCAAATGCTCTAACTAAAGCGTCAGCTATTGATGTGGACATAACACCATGCACATCTTTAATAACACTACCGTCCTCATGATAAATAGTTGCTTTGGGGTGGCTCGTATCTGATTTGTAAGTACGAGCATAGTTCATGACAAACTCCTCAGGTAAACCTAAATCAGTAAATGCTTGGGGCTTAAATATAGTGTGAGCATCACCCATAACTTCCCAATAGTCTTTTTCATTAACATCTGTTAATGCTTCAAATAATATTTCTTTACTATCTGACATAACCTTTCCTTTCTACAAAAGTTTATTTAATTAATAATAACAAGGGATTGGTAGAACACAATATGTTTGTGCTCTACCAGATGAATTAAGCTTTAGCATATTCCAAAGCTTTTGTGAGTGCTTTACGCTTGGTCACTGCAGAGTTACCAAACCAAGCAGATACTAGTCTGTTGTCTTGAGAGCTAGACTTTTTCTGGTGGTCCATAACATATGTTAAACCATTCAGTGCTCCCCACCAAGTACCCTTAGCAGACTGTAATGTTGCTCCAGGACTTAGTTCAATGGCTTGACGAACTAACTCTGAAGTATTAGTAAACTGCTCATGAAGAGGTGGTTGCTCAAGACTGTCTGCCTTAGCCCTATCAATAAGAAGTTTTGGTTGCAACATCTCAGCGATGTAGTTATCAATTTGTTCTTGCTTGGCTCGTTTACTAGCAAGAAACTCAGATTGCTCTTGGAACTGTTTCATTTGTTCACCAGAGATACCCAACGCTTGTTCGGCTGACTGCATAATTTCTTCATCAAACATTTGTAAATGTAAAACTCTGAACTTGCCAGTCATACCTTCTTGGTTGAGGGCTAAGGTTATCGTGTTGTTACAAACAACCCTGATAGGTGTGAACATAATTGTCATGGCAGAACCTACCTTGTGACTGTTAGCCATAAGTAAGTAGCCTTCTATTTCATCACCTCCTGCTAATTTAAAGCCCTTTTTAATTTTAGCAAGACCCCACACACGTTCACCATCAGATAAACTTCCTGCAGTATCCATTTCCATGTGTCCTGCATCAGTAAACTTTTTGAAAAACGACATTGTTTCTTGGTTTTGAAAAGGCACAAAAGCCTCACCACAATGTGACAACACTCTGTTGTCTGTGTCACGAACAATAGCATAATGCTTGTCCGCTTTTAACATACTAGCTTCACCACGAGGGTCGTTTAAGTCCCAAGTATTTGGTTTGTCTGCATAGTACAATGGACGTTTTGATACTGTCCAGTCAAGCTGAGCGGCGACTAACATTTCATCTGGTGTTAAGTTACCATCAACCTTATTACCTAAGCCATGCCAAGGGACTTTCCCTGCATAAGCCATCGTTTCAACCATGTGTGCCATAATATACCTCCTTTACACTACATTGTTTCATTTACATTTAGTTCAACACTAGGGAGTGCCTCATACTCCTTGAAACTAATGTCCAACCACAGTTGTTGACCTTCATGTGTTGCAAAGCTACAACGCATCTCCACATCATTGTGTGGCATTGCCATTGTAACTGGATAACGTATAAGGTCGTTTGCATCCTCACCCTCTAAGCCTACTTCACCTAAAGTGTTTGGAAGTTTGTCAAGAGCCTTTGGTTTAAGCGTTCTGTTAGAATTACGCCTAATAGCCCTATTGTTGAGTTTAATAAGTAACTCTTTATTTACATATAACTGCGACATTACAAACCTTTCTGTTTTTAGTTAAGTTATGTTTATAATATATAGTGGGATAGCAAAGTGTAAATCGTCAACTACTCTTTTGAGCATTTAGTTAGGTATTGAATATCCTTGGGAATACATCGGTTGTATCAAGTGCAAGTTTTTTATAGCTCTAGTTAAGCCAACATAAAAGACGCGAGCCTCGTCATAGTGTGCATTCTCAAACCTTCGCCACATAGAATATGAACGCTTCATAGTATCAGTTAACATTAGAACATTTGTAGCCTGAGCTCCTTTAGCAGAATGAATGGTAGAGATACGTATGCGAGGAACTGCTGTTAATGATTCACCCTTACGAAGACATGCCTTAATATATCGTCGGTCAGACTCAGGTATCTTACCAAGTCCTTCATCCCATGGAAGACTATGCAATAATCCATGGAAGTCTTGCAAATCTTGTAGACTATAAAGCTCTCCATCCACTCCTTTGGGTAAAGTCTTGTGTCCATACTCCACTTGCTGTCCAAGTATCATTTGTTTATAAACTGTTTTGACTTGTTCAATCCGCAACCTATCCCCTGACCGAAGTTTTTCCCACAATCTTACTGCTTCTAAAACTCTTGAGTCAATCGAACTGCTACCATTGTAGATATACAAATGCCCTCGCCTTCTTACTTCTTCCTCAAGTTGTTTTGCACCACGAGTAGTTCTGCTTAGTAATAACCAATCACCCTCGGATATATCTACCATCTCAGAGTGACGATACCAGTTTACTGTTCCCTCTTCTGCTCTTGGGAAAAACTCTTTTTTACGTCTACCAACAACTGTGCTGATAACACTTTGACTTAACCTATGATGTAAAGAAGGTATCCTAAAGCTTTGATTTAAAACAGTAACATCACCCTCTAATCCTATAAAGTAATCTACATCTGCTCCTGCATATCTAAATATAGCTTGGTCATCATCTCCTGCTACATATATCTCTTTAGTGTTTTGTTGTAACTGATGTACCATCTCCCATTGTAATGGTGAAAGGTCTTGTGCTTCATCAATAAACACGGCTTCTAGTTTTGGAGATAACCTCCTTTTACAAAAATATTCAAGCATATCAGTATAGTCATATAACTCATATGTTTGTTTCCAATGCTCAAGTCCTCTGTTTACATAATCTACCCTAGCCCAATCAGTACGCAAGGGAACAGTTGAGGCATTGTACACAGAACGTAGTGGTTGTTGTAAGATTCTAGACATATTAATTATTTCTAAAAACTTATCACCATACCCATAATCTTTAAATGGGCTATCAGCAACATCAGACTGACCATAAAAGTTGCCTATTTTTAACCAATCCGATATTTCTTTGTATTTAGTTTGTGTCATAATCTGTGAGTGACTTATACCAATCTGCATAAACGCTAGGCTATGAAGTGTTCTAAAAAAAGGTAAATCTCTTTTTACTAATTTAAATTTATCACATGCTCTTTCAATAGCTTCAGTCGCCGCTCTTCTTGTAAAAGCAAAGTAACCTATTTTATCTGGTGGTATACCTGATGATATGTATTGCTCCACTAATGATAATAGTTTAGTTGTTTTTCCAGTTCCAGGAGGTCCAACAACTATCTTCATTATATTACATCTTTTTGTTTAGGTATTTCTGGTAACTTCATAGGTTCATTGTCAGATTCAAAGTACTCTTGAGGTAATGACCACACATGTATTCCTTTGCCCTTCACTCGCCAAAACATCTTATCTGCCTCTAAGTTCTGTAATCGTAGAGTAATTTTTGATGAGGAATAATGGTTGAAGTCGTTTACTGATAGATGCTTTTTTATATCCTTGACTTGAAAATAAACTAATCCATCCATCCATACTGCGACTCCTTGTAATATATCATCACGTTCCACACCCCTTGCTCTTTCACTACAAAAGGAATGCAGTAAATCTTCAAACTCACCTTTTATTGTAGCATCAGGTGGTACTTCTACAATAGTTAAACTGTCTAATAATAATTGTATTCTTGTTTGCCAAGCATTTTGACTCACTGTTCTTGGTAACTTATTTATCTGTGATACACAATCTTTTTGAAACCTCGTTTGTGAAACTAAACCATCTGTGCTTAATTCTAACCTTTGTCCATCTACATTTAATATCCATATAGGTGGATCACCATCTATTTTTGTAAGTGCTGACATACTGTTTTGCACACCATTCGGTCCAACGCCATGCTTCCTGGTGACACAAACTTCTTTATTACAAAACGGTTTGATAGGTTGATCTTCACATTTATAAAAGTAATCTTTCCGTTGCAACTGCTTGATTACTGCTCCAACTTCAGCATGTGAAAGTGATGGTTTTAAGTAATCAAGGTTATACTTTTGTATCAAAGCCTCCCAGTTATCAGCATCAAACATTCTTGAGTAAACACCTAAATTAAACAAAGCATTGTTTCTTGAACCCTCCCCAAAGCCCATACTACATAAGTGTTGAAGGCATGGTGGACCATCGGGTAAGTAACTGTCTTGACTAGCATTTATCTTGTAATCAGAGAACTGTTGTTTCGTAATTAAGTATTTACTAGCTTTTTTAACGAACTCTTGAGGCGAGAGTATTTCTAGTGTTTTTAAATCATACACCGACCTTGTACTCATTTTGCCTTTAAAGTATGGCATGTTTAAACCGTTTCCAGTATCACCCCTCTCCACTAATATTTCAGCTTGTTTAGGGAACACCTCACCTTCTGCTTGACCCAAGCCTGATGCTATCTCTGCAAGTTTGTTTTTAACAGTAGACGCTTTTATAGGTTCTTTAAAAAAGAAATATATATGTGCTCCACCCGATTTACTTCTAGCGACCCAACCAATAATACGTTCTTTGCGTAATCTTTCTACTAAATCTTTGTGATTAACTTGATAGTTGTCAACATCTATTGCTCCCCATTTACAAGTATTATCATCCATAATAGGTATGATACCTAAACCTTGCTTTCCGTTTAGATGGTCAATCCAATGTTGTGCTTCTGGTGGCTTTTTAATAATCTTATACACACCAGTCTTTTTACCTACACCATTATCATCAAGGTCAACAACACCGTAAGCTCTTTTGTTGCCCTCAAATAATTTAAAAAATTGTTCTGCTAACTCCATAACCCCTCCTTTATGAAGCCCTAGCAAATGCAAACAAGGAGGTGCTAGGGCTTCTACCTAATAATAAACAACAAAATTACTAGGTAATCTTAGAAAGGATCATCATCAGTTTCTGTTTTAGCTTTTGGGGCTTCTTTTAATGGTGGTAAGTCAGTAGGTGCTTGGTCTGGTACTACCTCTTTAACATCAACCTCTCCAGCTTCTACTGATTTAGCGAACGCTACACAGTTTTCAAAAATAACTTTATGTAACTCATCTGATAAATCTAACTGTCTTACTCTATTGACAGCCCAACCATACCATTTACCTTTATCATTTTGCTCAGGCACAGTTGTTAAATTGTACATTTGTGACATCATTGGTAAAGTGTATGGACCATTCTTACCCATAGCCGTCATAGCATTCATTTGGGATAGCCACCTTCTTGACTTTTTGAGTTGTGTGCTAGACATAGTTATTAAACATCTACTAAACTGCTCACCCTCTAACAACATGACGAAGTGTTGAGCCGTGTTGGTAAGTAGATTACCATTTGGCAATACCTCATCATTGTTATCATTGCGTGTAGCAGTCGCTACTATTGGGTCATCAGGCAAGTAACTACCTACATACCCACCACCTTGATCTCTTGGCTTCCACTCAACAAACCTTCTGTTGTAATAGCAAGGTACGACTGTTACCCCTTTATCACTAGCACCAGAGTATACTGCGTTTGCTACTGTATTATATATCATTCCTGCCCTTGCACCCTCAACATATGCACCTTCATTTTCATCTACTTGTGGGCTTTGTGCTCCAAGTATTCTTAAAAAAGGTATTGACATATCTTGTGTGCTAGTTTCTGCAAACCCAAGACCAGACATTTCTTCAAATGAAGCGTTGACAAGTGCTCCTTCTTGTTTCTTGACTACTTCAGCCATTTACTTTCTCCTTATTTTAGTTTGTAAACCTAAAAATACACCAAACAAGTCATGAGGTATATTTTCACCTTTTCCAGTTTGTTCCTTAACAAACGACTTTAAAGTTTGTGGCTCCACCCAAACTTTATTTGTAACTGCCATACCCTGACCTTGTAAGTCAGCTAATAAATCTTTGGCTTTATTATCTTCGTTCCTACCAAATGAAGCCGTAACAGTATTCTTTATTAAACTTCCAAAACCATTAGAAGTTAACCAATCATGTGCATCTTTACGATTAGCTTCTGATATGTGTGCTGAAACAAAATCAGTAACCGTAATCTCATGCCCATCTTCTGTTTGCAAAGTTTTTAAGTTTTGTTCTTGCATAGCAGACGGTAGTAAGTCTTGCGATATTTCTCTTAATGTTCCCTCAGTTTCTTTTAATTCAGACTTGAGTTCTTTTACTCTATCCTCAAGTTGTAGTTGTTTTTTACATAAGGAACTAACATTACTCAATCCCTTTTCACTTACCTTAGTAAGTTCGTTTGCAGTTGTTTCAAAATCCATTTATACCTCCTTATCATAGATGTCAACTGTTACTGGATAGTATTCTTCATCTTGCCTATCCCACTTTAATATATTTAACTTGCCTATATTATTAGACATGGCAACGGCACAAGAGATGCCAATAATCACGGGATCCCCTGACAGTAGCAAGTAGTCATTGTCATTAAACTTACGGAGTAACCTATTTATCCGCCTAACTGTTGGTTGTGCTGATAGGGCTACTTGTTCCTTAGCTGGAATTAATATTTGCAAATCACCATACTCAGAGGCTTTTGTAATATCTCTTCCTGGAACTTCCTGCGTTATAAAAACCGTCATACTTTCTCCTATGCCGTTGTTGCTAATGCTTAACCCTTGTCGCCACCTCACCACCTTTGCCTAGGAGCTTGGGGTTCTTGGTGTTAGCCTAGTGAACGGTTAGCATGTCACGCTACTAAGCACTAGCAACTATTTAATATATACTTTTATATATAGTAGTAAAACTAAATTTAGTCCAAATGATAAATCAGATATTATAATATCTGATATCGATATATTTTCCGTCTCGCGAAGAATATCACACCGACAAAAAAGAGCTTAAATTTTTAAAACACTTTGTATATAGTAAAGTCAGAAAGTTAAGGTAATGAAATACAAATTTAAGATGCCCCCCTATGAGCACCAACTTATTGCTCTAAGGAAAGGTTGGAACTTAGATGAGTTTGCATATTTTATGGATATGGGAACTGGTAAGTCTAAGGTCTTGATAGATAATTTTAGTGTGCTATATGACAAAGGTCATATAGGTGGCGTTCTTATTATCGCACCAAAAGGTGTGTATAGAAACTGGTCTAGTAATGAAATACCTACCCATATGCCAGAACATGTGTTAGCAGACATTTGTATATGGCAACCTAATCACACACAAAAGTTTTTAACGACTTGGAAAAAGTTGTTTGAAGATAATTATAATTTAAAAATATTCTTAATGAATATTGAGGCATTTAGCACACGCAAAGGTGTAGAAGTAGCAGAAAAGTTTTTGTTGGCTCATAGTACACTTATGGCTATAGATGAAAGTACCACAATAAAAAGTAAGAATGCTAAACGTACTAAGTCCATAGTGAAGCTTGGTAAAATGGCGAAGTACCGTAGAATTATGACTGGTAGTCCAATAACAAAAAGCCCTATGGATTTGTACACACAATGTGAATTTTTAAACCCAGAGTTACTTGGTCATAAAAGCTTTTATAGTTTTCAATATGAGTATGCAATAATTAAAAGACGTAACTTAGGTTCATATAGTTTTAACCAAATAGTAGGATACAAAAACCTAAAGGAGTTAAATGGATTGTTAGATAATTTTAGTTACAGAGTTAGAAAGCAAGATTGTTTGGACTTGCCAGACAAAGTATATACAAAACGAGTTGTAGAACTTACACCTGAACAAGCTAAAATGTATGGCGACTTAAAAAAGATAGCACTTGGTATATGTGAAGAGGGTACAGTTACCCCTACCACAATATTGACACAATTACTCAGGCTACAACAAGTTTGTTCTGGACATGTAAAATTAGATGATGGTACAATAAAAACTTTTTCATCTGCTAAAATAAAAGAACTAGAAGCCGTTGTTGAGGAAATAGATGGCAAAGCTATTATATGGGCTAACTTTACACATGATATTGAAAGTATTGTAGAGTTGCTAACAAAAATGTATGGCGAGGATAGTGTAGTTTCTTACTATGGTGCTACTAGTACTGAACAAAGAGACTATGCCATGTTGTCTTTCCAAAACCCAGATAGCCCAGTAAGGTTTTTTGTAGGACAACCCAGAACTGGTGGTTATGGTCTAACACTTACTCAAGCATCTACAGTTATATATTATAGTAATAGTTATGACCTTGAGGTTAGGTTACAAAGTGAAGACCGAGCACATCGTATTGGTCAAGTGAATAAAGTAACATACATAGACATTATTGCAGAGAAAACAGTAGATGAAAAAGTGTTACAAGCCTTAAGAAGTAAAATTGACATAGCAAGTGTAGTTTTACAAGAAAATGTTACAGATTGGATAGTTTAGTAAAAAAATGACTGCGTATAAGCTCGATACAGTCATGAGAGCAAGGGTTCCGTGTATGTTTGTACCCCTTAATTACTTGCCGTTCTTGGTCATGTACGCAGTAGTCCCCATATAAGTTCCTACTATTCCAGCCCCAGAAATGTAGAATAAATTGCTAATATCAGCCAAAGCTTCTACTCTTTCGATAGGAACTACGAACATTGCTAATGTAAATACACCCATACCGATTAATGTGTATCTCGCCATGCGTAATTGTGCAAGATTTTTGCGTAACTTAGTTTCTGTTTCTTTTATTTCTTTTATATGACTGAGTTCGTCGTCGGAGACTATACCATCACCATCAATATCATACTCAGCATACTTAGACTTTTTTTGTAATTGTTTTTGTGTCATCTACTTTCTTTATAAACCCAAGCTAATGCAAATAAAAACCCAACGACTGTAAAAGCTAAAAAAGTCCAACCTATAGCTTCCCAAATTTTTCTAATAAATTGTTGTCTATCATATATGTCTTTTTTTCGTTGTAGTCTTATATCAGCTTCCATTTGCAATATTTCATTCCAAGAGTTAGGACCGTGATAAAAATTAATAAATGTTTTGAGTTCTTGCCTTTGGGCTTCTAATTTCTTTTTTGCAGTAAATGCTTCAATCGCACTTGCTTGTATTTCATTCCCTTTAAATAATTTTCTTAGTGGAGAGGCGTTTTTAGCAGATTTTTCTACATTGTCTATATCACTAATAGCCGTCATCCAGCGACTAAGATCTTTACCCATAGATTCTATTTCACGTCCAGCCTGGAAACCTTTCTTAATCGCATTGAATGCTGTGTTCGCGGCTGTGATGGCTACTCCAATGGTTGCTGGATCCATGTTGTCCTCCGTTTAACCTATCGGAAACTTTTGCAGATTAGCCATTCTTTGCACTAAACGTTCTGCACGATTTGTTACTTGACGATACCACTTAGAGTCTTCCATTTGTAGTGAGGCTTCAATCCAATCCTCATCAGCAATGGCTTTGTTCATTTTTTTAAATTTACTAAGTCTTGGTCTACCCATATTGAACATCATGTTTGCTAATATTAGTTGTGCTTCTTCAGGTAAGTCATCAAAGTTTTCATATAACACCTTACATTCTTCTAATGTAACTTTGATATCTTCTTTAAATAATTCGTTTACTCTATCTTCTGACACCTCTGCACCAACTGGTTTGCCATATTCTTCATCCCACTCTGTAATTAAATGACCTATGCCACAAGTCGGTAAGTTTAAATGATCAAGATATATAGCGTTAACACAACCCTCGTCTCGTTTTAATTCTTTTTGTAATTGTTCTATGTTCATACTAATGACCCTATTCCTGCTCTACTTGATATGGCACTTCCCGTAGTGTCAAATGGAAACAGAGAGGCAAAGTTCGTGTTAGATGGAGGACTACCAACAGAACCACCACCTGACACCGTGGGAAGATTCAGGTTTAAAGTGTTTGGTGTAATTGTGTTTTGACTTAATTGGTCACCCATGAAAGGAGGCTTACCAGTACGTTTAAATTCTTGTTGCCTTGTTTCATCTTCAAATCCAGGAGTAATATCCTCTCCAGCTAATCCCAACTCTCTTTCAATACTAGTAAGGATAGAACTTAATTTGTTTAAATATCCAGTTCTATTTAACAATCCTTTTTTGGCATGTTCTCTTTGTAGTTGACCAACACTTGGTTTTTGTGACATTAAAATAGCTAACATGTTTCTTGGTAGTGCAGATTGTACAAACTCAAGAACCTGACCTCTAGTAGCTTGTCCAACTACAGAACCAGTTGCAAAAGATGACCCAGCATCTTCACCCATGTTTGCAAAAAAACCATATATTCTTATACCCTCAAGGTTTTTAAAATATTCTTTATCAACTTCATTTGGTTTCCCAGCTTTTGAAAACAAAGGTTTTAAATTAGTATATGGTCCAGCAAACCTTTTTAAATCATCTAGTTCTTTTGTAAGTGCTTTACCATTAACCACCGTAGAACCATCAATATCACTAATCCGTGTAACATTTGGTTTGTCCAAAATAGTGCTTAAAACATGCGTTCTTAACTTTTCTGCATATTTACCATTTATGCCACCCATTGCATTTATTTTAGTGAGCAACTCTCCTGCTGTACTGTTTCTTATTTCATTAAATGCAGTTTCGCCATCTAACAGTTTTCTTTCCATAGCTTTTACAGTAGCACTATTTTTCAACCAAGTGTGTTCATCTGTAAAGTCAAGTAAAGCTTTTCTAGTAGATGCGTTAGGCACTAATAATTCAAATAAATCTTTTTTCTTTGTTGCTATTTCTCTAAGTAATGGACCACCAGTTTCTATATTAGCAAGAGTATATTGTATAAAACCATCTTGTATGTCTTCCATGGTTTTAATGTTATCTAACTGTGAAACAGCTTTAGTTCCACCCTCTTTACTTATACGCATAAAGTTTTTCAATAGTTTTAAATCGGTTGCATTGAGGTTGCCTTTATACAAAGCATCCATTGTTTTCATAACATTGACCCCAGCATTTCTATCAAACAAAGTACCTAAACTTGTAAAATTTATTACATCAGTTTTTTCTTTTGTGAGTTTTCTTGCATCGGCTAAAAAGCCTTTAAATTCTGTGGATCCACCACTAGGAGTATCAATAACTTTATCAATTTCATCCATTAATTCTTTTGCTACATATGCACCATCACCTTTTTGAGCAACTATATCACTTAACTTATTTCTTACAGTAAGCATCTGTTTGAGAGCATCAAAGGTTTGTCTTTTACCAAATTTTGCAACAGAAATTGTGCCAACATCTTGGTCTGCTTTTTTTAATTGATTAAGTAAACCTCTTAGATCACCTTGTAATTCACCACCTATTTTTTCATACAAATTCTGACCTTTTGGACCTTTATTAGCCATTTTAATTTGTGTGCCAGTAAGTATCTCATCTATTTTATTACCAAGTTTACTGATATCAAATCTAACTTTACCAACATTTGCAGAAGAAAAAGCTTTAGTAAAAGTTCTGTCAATTAATTCATTCATGCCTTTTTTGTATAAACCTAAATCGTTTACAATATCTTCATAACGAACATTAACATCTTTACCTTTAATTTTTTGTATTCGTGATATTGTGTCTGATATGATGTTTTTACCTAAACTATCAATCGTAAACATTAAGTTGCCTTGCGATAAAGTAGAAATATCTTGAGTCGCAAGTTCTTTAGCTTTACTATATAGCACCTTTTGTTGAGCTGTTGTTAACTCTTGTAATATGTTTGAAGTACCACCTACTTGTTGAGCCATTTTTTGCAATATAGGTGAACGTGTAGCTAATTGAGATATAGAGAGTAATGGTAAACCTTTTTCTTGTGCAAACTTTTGAGCCGCGAGAGCAGAGGGTGGTGTCTTACTTAAAAACGCACCAAAAGGCACACCTTTATTACCTAACATTCTATCAACAACAAACCTACCCATTCCAGGCATTATTTTATTGACCGCTCCTTCTATTACAGCTTGTAATGCAACATCGGTAGTAAACCCATCACTTAACTTTTGTTTAAAAGTTTTATCAGCTACGTCATAACCTTCATCTGCTAAAACCCTATCAAGAGTAGCTCCAAAAGCTACACCTCCAGCAGTTCCTAAAAAGGGTGAAAAGAAAGAACCAACGAGTCCTCCTGCTGTAGCAAAATTTAAAAATGTACCAGTAAAATCGCCAAAGTCCCCAGAAAAGTCACTAAAACCACCTTTAGGGTCTACTCTATATAGTGGACCATCCTTTGTTAAAGAGTATAATAATTCTGTTTTTTTACCACCTACACCCACACGCATCAATCTGCCTTCTGGATATTTCTTTTTGAAAAAAGCAAATTGATTTTTAAAATCAAAAGACCTTCGTGCTAAACTATCTCTATCGTTACCAGTTAGTCCACCTATAGCATCGTCTCCAGCATATTTATCACCAAATCTTTCTGATAAAACACTTTCTATACGCAAGTTTTCTTTTGCCATATTATCTAAAATTTCATTAACACCATCAGTATAAGCACCAAACTCACCTTCTTTAGCAGTCGCAACTGTAAGTGCTGGACTAGTTGCAAAACCAAGTATTGTATCAGCATCTGGTAAAACAGCATCAACTAAATCAAAAAAGTTAGATTCAGGCACAACATCTAATGAGACACCTCCATCAGTTTTAGCCCCAGTAACACCCGAACTTACATTGATATCTTGTCCGACTGGCTCATTTAAGTTACTACTTGGAGTTGTATCTGCATTAACATCTGCACCTATTGGTTCATTTAGACCCATTACTGACTACCTACCGTTCTTTGTTTAAAATCAAATTTTCTATACTCATCATAAAACTTTTTTAAATCATCATTATTGAACGATTTGTTTGGTTCTTGTTTTTGTAACAAGCCTTTAAATTCATCACCATAGTTTGTAATAAACTTTTCAAAAGTATCAGCCTCAGGTTTAAATATTATTTGTGCTCTAGCAACTTGTTTTGGACCAAAGTTTATTCCAGCATCATCATTAGTGCCTTTTTTAGCGAAGAAAAATCCTGCTTCTTGTGATGGTGTTGCACTTTTTAAAGTATCAATCATTTCTTGTGTAACTAATTTATTTTCTTTACGGTATGCGTCAATAGCTGATGTCAACTTAAAATATTTATCTTCTGGTTTTAACCCTTTTAGTTTTGGATCTGTCATTATTTTTTCAATGATCTGCAGTTCATCTGTTGAACGTTTTGAGGCTTGAGCAAATATTTTTTCCATAAGTGCAATACCTTCAGCAGTTGTAGATAACTGTGGTCCAGCTTCTTTAACTAAATCAACTTCTGACTGGTTTAAGTTTCCTGGGAAGTTAGATGCAAATATTATAGCAAACTGAGCACCAATTTTATTCATTGTTTCACCAGTAGCTATATTACCACCTAAGAAATCTTTTAAATTATCCGCACCTACTGCATCTTCAAGTTTTGTTCTTATACTTGGAACAGCATTTAAAAATTTACCTATTGATAATCTAGTCGAGGCAAGTGTTCCAGTTTTAAATCCTTTAGAACCTTCTTTAAATATTCCAGAATAATTGGCAAGTTTGTCATTAGCTTCAGCATTAGTTCTAGCTTTGGTTATAAATTTTTCTATTGAAGTAGCATATACTTTATCCATAGCTTCTGTTGGATTATATGTAGTTGTTACAGTTGACTTTTTATTTATAAAGTTTGTAAAAGCTTCATTCCTAAATTCATCAACAAGAGCTGTAGCATCTTTTTCACTTAATCCTGCTTTTACATATTTACCAAATAGTATGTCTGCTTTTTCTTGAACAACATTTTCAAACTCGCTTGTATTAAATAATTCTCTACCTAACACTTTTAATGTAGTTTGAGCATCTTTATATTGTCTACTAAATCTATTTACTTTTGGATCGCTAATTGTGGTTTGTGCTTTATTTAGTTTATCAATTTTTTGAAACACTTCTGGTTGTACACCATCAGTTAATTGTACTTTCTTAAAATTACCTTGATCATCTGGTGAATTAAAATCAACTGCTACAAATCCAGTTTTTTCTGTGCCATAAGTTTTATAGTCAGTGCCTTTTGTGCCTTCAAGAACTTTAGTAGTCTTATTTGTTTTGTCAACTAAAACAAGACCTACTCCTGGGACTTGTTTTATATCTGTGTCAGCTCTACCTTTTACTTTTTCTTCTGCAGTATTTTTTAGTTTATTAATTAAGTAGATTGACCCACCTGGACCTTCTTTAATTACAGTATTTTCTGCAGTTAGTTGAGCTTGAGATTTACCACCATATGTTTGGAAAGTAAGTTCGCCTTTAGAATTTATTTTGTTTTTATCAAATAAAACAGTTGCACCTGATGCTTCATCTTTGAAAGTACCTATATTTGGTGTTTCCTTTATAACTTTTAATGATGTGCCACCTCCAGGATCTCTAGTGATTCTGCCTACAAAACCACCTTCTTTTATTATTTCTCCTGGACCTGATTGAACTATTTGCACATCACCAGTTCTTTTATTAGTGGCAATAATATCGCCCATTTTATTTTCCATAAATTCATAACCAGTTTTAGCTAGTTCTGCAAATATGGGTTTAGCTAAATCAGCCTTAGCTTTAGCACTTGCTTTTACTTCTTCTTTATATACATCTCCTGCTTTTTGTAATCTATCTGACTTTTCTTTAGCTTGAAGCATAGAGAGTTGTATTAGTGGATCTGCTATTTTAGTTGTTTCAGGACTTAGAGCCGCGTCTAATAATGTTGGGCTACGACCAATTATTTGTCCAAATTTTGCTAATGTAAGTCCTGGAAGTGTATCAGCATATTGTTGATAGGCACTAGGCTTGTCTGTGTATTGTTTTTGTAACTCAGCTAAAGGTGTTACTTTTGGAGCATACTTTTGTGATAAAGCTAACAATCCAACTGGAGTATTTGCTAAAGCGTTTAATCCAGCTATTTGTTGATTTACATTAGGTACAGTACCTACACTCAACATAGCTGTAGGTTCGTTTTGCATCATTCTAGCCATAGCTTCCATTTGGTTTGCTTCACCAATATTCGGTGCAACTGGTGATTCTTCACCTTCATCAGCATCTAAACTAGCTATACCACCAGTAGATTCTATAACTGTCATAATGGGTTGCACTATTGTTAAAACCGACTCCGGAGTTTTGTCAGCATCTGTTTTACCGACCAACTGCCCCAACTCAGTACGACGCTCCTCCACCGAGGCTTCATCACCTCTGATAGCATCCATAATTTCCTTTGGGCTTTCCGCACTATCAATGTTTTGAAAGAGTTCTTCAATACCAGACGCGATGCTACCGAGAGCCTCAGTTGATTCCACAGCCTCAGCTTCATCAAGTCCCGACGTAATACCACCCATCGGTTCATTTGTTTTAGGCATTTGAAACATTTGTCTTTGTAATACATTCATTAAAATAACCCCAGTTTACTTCCAGCACCGTATAAACCTAGACCAGTAATTCCTGCTCCTAATGCTTGTTGGAACATAGGCACTTGTGGAGTAGCACCACCTCCGCCAGTCAAAGTTTGTATTTGTGTACTTGGCACACCTCTTAATATATCGCTATAAAAACTTAGTCTTTGTTGTGGTTCTAAAAATTTAAACCTTTCTCCAGATAGTCTAGCTTGTTCATCAGCTTGTCTTTGTGCTTGTTCTATACCACCTAATTGTGTCAATACATTAATATCTTTTAAAGCTTGGTTTTGTGCTAATTCACCTAATCCAGCTTCCTGCATGGCTAACTGACCTTGCTGAGAACCAATCCCTGCTTGTTGTCCTGCTATTCCAGCTTGTTGTCCTGCAAGTTGGCTTATTAAAGAAGCTTGATTGGCTTGACGTCTTTGTTGATTTTCAAATGATGTCATAGCTGATTGTTGTGCTTGACCAAAGTTTCTAGCTAAGTCTTCAAATATTCTTCTACTTGCTACATCGCCTAACTCACGTTGAGCAATACCTTCTTGAACACCTACACGAGAGCCACCAAACGCTCCAGCACCTACAGCTTGTGCTGATCTTCCTGCTTGTTGTTCTGCAAATTGTTTATTGAGTTGTGCTAATGCGGATTCTGTAACAGCTTTTTGATATGGGTTCATAAACTGTTGCGTCATACTAGGGTCAAATATTCCAGTAGACAACGCTCCTGCTTCTTCTGCTCTATCTATACTACCTAAACCAGTATCTAATGTACCTAAAGCACCACCTAAAGTAGTTCCTGCTGTATCTAATCCAGCTCCAGCATCAGCTAAAAACTGTTCATAACCCCCTATACCTCCAGGAATATCGGCAAGAGCTTTATCAATAGCTTGTTGTTGTATTCCAGACATACCTAATTCTTGTGGAGTAAGGTTAGCTAACATCTCAGCAGTAGGCGGAGCTCCTGCTAAAGCTTTAGCTTGTTCCATCAACCCCAGTTTATAGGCTTCTATTTCAGGGGCTTCTCTTTGTATAACGGTTTGTGTTTCTGCCATTATGCTACCTTCTCAAACTTTTTCATCATTTGATACATACGTTTTGCACCTTGTTTTCTATCACCACCTCCAGCACCTTTTACAGCTCTTGCATTCATTACAAATTCACCATCACTTAACATTGCTGGAATAGAATCAGAGGTTGTTGTTCCAGGACCAACTATTTCACCACCATCTGCCGCTCTATATTGATAGTATGGGTTGCTACCATAAAAATTAGCAAATGCAAACCTATCTGGATCTTGTCGTAATAAATCTAATCCAGTTAGCGGAGGTGGACCCATTCCTTCCTGCTCTTCATCTTTTACTGTAAATATAGGTACTCCTGATTTATCTAATCCATATAAGCCTAATGCAGTCAAACCACCTAATGGAGCAAACTTTTGGAAAGCACTTGGGGCAAGACTTTCTTTAACTGCTTTAAAGTCTGGTTTAAATTCTCCTGGAGTAAATTTAAGTCCAGCTTTTTCGAATATTTCTTTTCTAACTTTTTCTGACTCTGCAAAAGTTTTTGCTTCTTTTGTAAGAGCATTAGTAAGTTCTTTTTGTGTAGGTTGTATACTTTCACGACTTGGTGATAAAAATTTATCATAAAAACTCGTCGCTTTATCTTTGACTTTACCTACACCTTCGGAAAGTGTGTCAAGTATGCCTGTAGAATCAGGTGCTTTTCTAATAGTTTTGTCTATTACTATAGATTCATCAGGTATAAGCTGACTAGCCGATTGTGATGACACTGAAGGAGTTTTTACTACTGGAGCAGTTTCGCCACCACCAAAAGCTTTTGTAATATCAAAACGATCTGTTAGTCCAGCTTCTGTTCCAGTTGCACCAAAACCACCTTGACCAAATGCCATATTACCTAATCCAGCTAGACCACCTGATATAACGGCATTACGCAAAGCATCTTTTGGTTTTTGTCCACCAATTAATCCTCCTGCTAATGAGCCTATACCAGTAGATAAAAATAAAGGCATAGTAGGCAGTAAAAACGGAGCGGCGATTGGAAGCACTATCGGTGCTACTTTTTTGACTACCTTTTTCAAACCCTTGAATAATTTTTTTAGAAAAAATTCAGGTTGACCAGTATCAGGATTTATTGAATTTAACTCATTACCAACAATATAACGATATGGGTCTAAGTCTAACTCACGCATTTGCTTAAACAGCATATCCTTCAGCTTTGGATTATTATCCAAAACTTCCATAGGAATAACAGTTTCACCTTCTTTTGCGTGTACTACATAAGTATCACCGTTACGACCAAAGTCCGCCAACATTTTAGAAGCGTTTTCTAATGTTGCCAAACCGATAGGTGTGGAGTTTGTTACTTCATATGATAGACTTGCAATACTCATATCACCATCTTAACAGATAAAAAACTTTTATACAAGTGTGCAGTCAGTTATGAAACTGAAACTGTTACAGAACCTAACGATATAGTTGTACTAATACCATCAACTCCTGCGATATTTAATAAAGATACCTTAACATCATTTCCTATTCTGTACAAGGTTCCTGCTTCTAAACCAACATCACTTGTTGGTAAAGCTGTAAAAACTATTTTTGTATTTCTTCCCTCTCCGGGATTATTTTGCTGTTGTATAAATACGTCTAGCACAGAAACTAAATCATACATATACTCTATTGATAATTCACCATTTGGTTGTGGTAATCTTGGAGGTACAATTGATGACATTATCTTCTTCCATCTTGACGTATGTCCACTCGTGGTGTACCTAATTTCCAAGTAACACCTTCTGCTGTAGATTCTAATTTCATATTAAATGATCTACCTCGCAACCTAACATTGATTGTGTCAGTAAATTGTTCAATAGGACTAGTTGCTGTTCTTGTGCTAGTTCCACCAGAATTAGTAGCATAAGTGCTTCCTGGACCAGTTCTAGCTTGTAATGTAAAAGTTGCTTGTGGATTGGCTAAAGTAGTAGAGCCATCAAATGTAATATCAGGTATTAATTGTTTAATAAATGTAAAATTATAACCATCACCGATATCTATTTGACTAGATTCAATTGATGCCGTCATTGCTGAACCATCATCATCTACACCGTTTTCATGTTCAAATAAAACATTAGATCCAGCCGCGATTGGATATCTTCTTGCACCTTTATCATGCCATGCTGTTCTTGATAATGTTCCATAATACCATGTTTGATTAGCGTAATTATAAATAACATATTTATTGTTTTCATCACTATCAGCAGTTGGGTAAAACCACCATATTTCACTCCATTGAGAATTAACTCCAGAAACTACTCTATCTTTTTGTGAAAAATTAAAATCTAAAAATATTTTATCTCTTACAGTACATGCAATTTGTTGTGTACGACCAGTATATACATAAAAATTTTCTTTACCCATCCAAAAAACTACATCATCAACAGCAACAGCAGAGTTAGGACTCATTATAGTTATGTTTTTAGATAATTCTTGTAAACCAAATGTAAACGGTGGACCAATAAATCGCATTGAAAATAAACTTTTATCAGTAAAAACGAGTATTTGTTGTTTAGTTTCAACGGCTTGTATAAACTCAGAACCACTACTCAACCTTAAATCTCCTGCTGTGTTTGTAGTGTCAGGAGTAAAATTAAATGATTCTTGTGATGCAAAACGTATAAGCAAAGGATCTTGATCAGTACTTCCTAAGGGGTTTGCACCAAAAGCAATAACATGTCTATCAATATCAGATACCATAACTTGTTTTGCGATGACTGGCACATCTGAAGCATTAGGTTCTGCACTTACTAAAACTGCTCTTACTGTCAAAGCATCTGATCTATCCCAATAAAAAAGACCACCATCTCTAGGGCATAGAAGTAAATCTTCACCAAAATTATCGTGTGTCCATAATCTTATATTACCAACTGTAGCAATATTTGCAGATTCACCCCAACCAAATTCTGACAAATCAGGATTAATACCACCCCAACCTCCAGCTCCCCAACCACTTCCACCAACAACAGTATCTAAGCCAACATTTATTTGATAAGCACCATCTACAGCAGAACCACCATTACCAGTATCTGAGCCATTAGCTGTAACACTTACTGTAATGGTGTATGAGTTTGCATTTACAATAGAAGTTATTTGGTGTTCAGCATTCAATATTGTAGCAGTAACAAGACCACCTAAACTAACAGCTTCGCTAAATGTCACAAAATCATTTTGTACTGCACCATGAGAACTATCTGTAACAGTAATTACGTCAGATCCATTTGTAGCCGAAAAAGTAATTGAGTTTGTAGAATTTTTTCGTATTGGTGTAATGTCAAAAAACTGACCACCTTCTTCAATATAATATTTTAAATGAGTGCCAACTCCCATGTAATTAGATCCATCAAGAGCAATCCAATTATGCAACGCTCTAGCAGAACCTAAGTAAGTAGAGGAAGATTGTTTTGACCAACCTCCTATTTTTTCTGGAAAAGCTGTGTAAAACCTAACTTTTTCACAATCAAAATATCCACCTTCGTTTGAGTATGAAGTTATCTCTCTGTTAATTCCAGGCTTGAACTTTAAACTGGTTATAGGCATTATTAAGTCTCATCAGGAAAATCATAAATAGGTGGATTACCTGTTACTTTACCATCACTGTCTACTGGCACATCAAACAAGGCTTTAAATTCATTTAAGTTACTACAATTATTTATTTTTGTTTCTATTGTATCACAAGCAGTTCTAACTTTATCTCTATATGTAGATGTTGCACTAGCTATCGCAGTTCCTTTTTCGGCTTTTCTCGTAACTTCCCAGTCTGAAAAAGAAAGTAAATAGTTAGTTTGGTCTTTTGTTTTTTTAATCCATATAGATTTAAGACCAAGTGCAACCATTTGTTTACTAGTAGTGGGATCAATAACTGCCTTACCATCAGCATCAACTACGTTTTCATCTGCAAGTTTTTTCTCAACATCTTTTGATTTGTAAAATCTTTCATCAAAAGTCTCTACTACTGGGTCATCTTCCCAAACAAGTCCAGCCGACTTTTTTTCTGCGTTTGTAAGATTATTCCATTGTCTTGGGTATTTAGTGTTATCATCACTCACCCATGCTTTACCTACTTGTATAATTCTTCCATTGTGTTTCCAAGCCATTGCTTTCTCCTATCTTGCGTTTGCGTACTTAAAAGGACTATTCGCCCAAGCCATGTAGATAAATGTGCCTCCACTTCTGTTACTCTCTGTGCCATTATCTCTTACTTTAAATCCATTTGATAAAATGTCATAGTGAGCATAGTCTCCATAAGCATCAGCATTATCAGTATTGTAATATCCAATTGGATTATTGTCTCTAGTTGCATCTACCATATGCCAAGAACCTGAATGACTACTACATTTGGCTATGATGAGTTGGGGTCTAAATCCTAAATAAACATAAGCTCCATTCGTAGAACCATTCCCAGTAAAACTACCATACTTTGAATAACCTTCAACACTCTTAAAACAATAAGCTATATATGATTCTCCACTTTTATTAGTTGTAAAGTTATATCCTAAACTAAAAACAGATGCAGTTGGAGCTACTTCATTCATATAATCAGCATCACCATGTTCTAGATCATTAGTATCTAATTCTACATGAGTTGTTACTCCATTAGCTAATCCTATATGATGAATATACCAATTCTGACTGGCATAAGTTCTACTTTTGAACATTATTACGTCAGGTTTAACACCTAAACCATGACCAATAGTTTGTTCTGCTCCTGCTCCAGTCGCATTACCAGTATACAAAACTTGCGACATTCCTACAGTTGTATTTACTTGTACTGTTGAATCTGCTGAACCATTTGAATTTGTAGCTGTTGTTCCACCATTTATTCTCCAAGTCCACAAAGAAACACTTGTACCACTTTCATTTAAAAAAGCATCAGTTCCTATTTTTAAAAGATTACCACTATCATCAAAATCAAGGACTCCCTCTGAATTTGTTACTTCTGTTCCAGTTGTATTACTGCGTAAATACTTTTGTACACCTCTTGAACTATCATACATTTGATGACCATAACCACTTGAATCTCCTTTAAACCAAGCCCAATCACTTACAAATCCTAAATCAAAAGTTCTTGTTGCATCATTGTTTCCTGCATAATAAGTTGTTGTATGAAAATCAGTTGTGTTATTATCAGCAGTAGGACCAATAGTTGCATAATTATCATCATCAAGGTTAGAACTGCACAAAGCCAAGTACCCACTAGGCACAGACTCATGAAATTCACCTATGCCATTTCCATCAGAATTAGTTGCCACAGTTTCATGACCACCAAATGTGCTATCTTGCCCAAAATTCCAAATAGCAGTATTAGTATTATATAAATTATTTGCAAATACAATGTGATCTACAAAATTTGCAGTTAAATCTTTTGAAGCTGCTAAACTGCCATTCTTATACCACTTTATTGTTTTAGTTGAGCTATCTAAGTCTAGAGCTAAACCAATAACATCACCATCTCCAAAACTTGTGCTACTAGAAAAAGTTCCTGCCGCAATATTAGAACCATCAAAATATCCGTCTCCGTATTGTGTGTACCATGCAGTTCCTGCTGTAGTGTGTGGGTCTACAGAGTCACCAGTTCTATATGTTTCCATATTTTGTTCTGTTATGCCAACCATAAAAGTGTTTATTGTGCTATCCAATCTACATTCAGCATACCATTTACCAGTTTTTACACCAAATGTTGATTGAAAATAAGAATAAGTTGTGCCAGTTTTAACAATAAGTAAATTACCATTTGTATAAGTTGACGCACTTGCACCATTTGTTTGAACTAAAGAATTTATTGTAGGAAAATTGTTTTCTGGACTATCAGGCA
>Ga0208159_1000186_pt1 | contig 25872 bp, 20 predicted proteins | sample 9_EtaG_FD_184082 | JGI IMG/M metagenome (GOLD analysis project Ga0208159, IMG submission 184082) | Marine viral communities from the Subarctic Pacific Ocean - 9_ETSP_OMZ_AT15188 metaG (SPAdes) (version 2) | ecosystem: Environmental > Aquatic > Marine > Oceanic | place: Pacific Ocean | collected... | reverse complement strand
TATGAGAAAGGGGGCTTCGGCCCCCTTTTTTATTGTCGGTATATTTGTAATATGAAATTCTTCTTGTTCCGTAGAGAGGCTGTCACACCCTTCAGCACTGCAAAATCTAACACTGGGGAGAACTTGTCAGTGTTTGGGGTACCAGCAGAAAACCTGTCTCATATGACCGCTGAAGAGGGGAAGGTAAACTTCACATTCAAAGACGCAGGCGTATATGAGCACAGCAACTTGACGTCAAGAGAAGCGATAGAGCGCACTAAGGTTGCAGTGGCTTGTGAGGAAGGTCAAGAGTTTGAGTTCATGCGTAATGTCATGGAGTTCATAGGTTCCGATAGCAAAAAGAATGTCATGGTATTCGATACTGTGAGTGGGTTCTCTACTATCTCTCAGGCTAAAGTGTCAGATAAAACTGAAGTCAATGCTGTAGTCCCTGTCCTCCCTGTTGTTATGTCCACTCAAGCAATCAGCAATGACCCTGCATCTTCTGACTTGACGCAGACTACTACCACCACCATCGCTGACATCACCTTTCCTGCCCCGTCGTTGATGCCGATCATCGACTACAACGAAGCTGGACTAGCTGCACTCAGTATTAACGACCAAGTGGGGGCGGCAAACACTTGGGCCAACGCTGGTACTGGGGGCGCTACATACAACATCACAGGCGACACAGGCACTCCAGATGTACAGAGGAACAACGGGATTATGGGGAGTAATGATGTTGCTGTACAGTTTGCTACCTCGGAAGATTTGCACTTGGCTAATACTTTAGAAGTAGAAGGGGCGTATACAGCATATGCAGTTGTTGGGACTACGGGGCCATACTCTGTGTTTGCAGGGAGTCTGTTTGCGCATGACTCACTTGGTACTAACCTTGGCTTTTCTGGGGCCGTAGGAGAAGCTCCTGATGAGTTTTACGTAAATCACGCTATAGGGTCTTCGTATCGACAAGCCTTTGTAAACACAAACAACACAGCCGATGGGACAGTTTCGTACAGAATACCTGACCCGCTCTTAGACCGCCCTGATGTCAACACAAGTTCGTTTGAAGGTCAGCAGACATACGTGTTTGTTTTGCGTAGAGATAAAGAGAACAACCTTTACTTACACAATCACCTTGGTGATGTAGTAGGGTTTATACCGAAACAAGAAGAGATAGGTTCGTTCCGAACTAGCGGAATCCTTTCTGTAAACCGCATTGGTGGCGGGGACTTCAGGCATAACATCGCTAGGGTTGGGATAATCACTGACGATATTGGGGCGGTATTTGCGGCAAAGCTTGCTAAAGACTTGTTCGAAAAGTACCAATTCCAAGTTTGATTATATTTGATCAAGTTTAATTCAATACATTATGACTGAAACAAAGCGTAGCCCTGGTCGGCCTAAAAAGACCTTGTCCGATGCGACCAACAAAGTCGCCCCCCCAACTAAAACGACGCGAAGGAAGCCTACTGTAGTACGCCGCAAAGAGCAAGTGTTGCAGCATGCAGAGTACGAAATCATCAACGCAGGTGGTATCGTCACTATGCTCCCACAAAAAGGGGTTACAGTGTACGATGAAGAGAACGATACAGTTCGCGAAATCCGATATTGCCCCAACGAGCCTAGCATTTGGGCCGACGAGCAAGGCGACAAAGCAAGGAAAGAGGCCGTCGTATTCCGTGACAAGAAACTGTTCGTCCCTCGCGATAAGCCCAACATGCGTAAGTTCATGGATATCCACCCCATGAACGCAGCCAACGGAGGCAACCTTTTCCGTCAGGTTGACAAGAAGCGTGACGCAGAGAAAGAGCTCGAGCAAGAGTTCCTGCTCAACGACGCTATCTCTATGGTTCGCGACAAAAGCATCGAAGAGTTGCTCCCTGTAGCTATCTTCTTTGGTTTCAATGTTGATTCCCCGACTAGCGAGATTCGGTTCAACCTACTGAACATCGCAAAGAAAAAGCCAGGGGAGTTCATCCAGTCCTTTGACAACCCGCAAGTGCAAGCACGATCTATCGTAAAGCAAGCAGGGGACTACCAGTTCATCAACCTCAAACCTGACGGGGCGTATTGGTTCGATAGCAACTCTCTTATCGTGTCTGTCCCTACTGGTCAAGACCCAGTCGATGTGATGACGCGATTCTGCCTTACAGAGAAAGGGGCTTCGGTACTTAGTAGCCTAGAGGATAAGCTCTCTAGACTAGGTTAACAGCCTAGTTCACAGAAGAGAAGGCCGCCTCGAGCGGTCTTTTCTTTTTTATATTTGTAATTATGATTAGCGTACAGCGGGTATACGAAACCGTCAGGGAGATTTGTAACAAAGACCAGAAAGGGTTTGTTACCCCTTTGGTTTTCGATACCTTGGCACGCACAGCACAGCAGAACGTCTACAACGAGATGTTCAACGAGCTGAAGATAGCCAACGCGCTACGCGCTTCAGGCAGGGATGCGGGTAGAGACAAGTCTGCCTACAAGATGGTCGAGGAGGATTTGGCGATGTTCATACGTCAAGTAGGCATTGAGGTTGCCGACGGTTCTGATGTCTATGAAGCAACAGTTACAGATGAGGATGGCAATGAGACTATAGTGCCTGTAGACCCAGAAGACGGGATTGGATTTGCAAAGCCCCTTGATTTGTCACGCATCATAAACATGTATGTTACGGGGACAAACACTTCTGTAGAGCTTATATACGACGCAGAGAAAGCCCAGAGAGTGTTGCAGAGCAATCTCTCTACCCCTACTCAAGAGTTCCCTGCGGCTTTGGTTATGGGGAACTACGTTCAAGTGTTCCCCGAAGCAGTAGAGGCAGTGACGATGGTGTACTATAGGCAGCCACGATCTCGAGTAATCGCAACTGACGCGGTGGACTTTGAGTCCCACCCTACATACTCTACGATATCTGTGGACGCTGCTACAGGGTTCACTATTTTCAACGAGTTCGACTCCCGCAACTTCGACTTACCCGAGCACTACTTCAACGAAGTGGTATCAGAAATTGTCAAGATGATCGGGGTCAGGCTCAGAGATACTACGCTGACCTCCTATGGGTTGCAACAAACGCAAGCTGAATAATGGCACTATCTGACGGACAAAACTTTGTGACCTTGAGGCAGGTGGTGGATGACTTCATCATCACCATGGACAGCGATGACTTTATCAGCAACGTAAACGACGTAGCGATCAGGAACATTGCACTGCGCGGTATTCGAGAGTTTGGTTTTGATGTCAGCTCTCGCGTGCGGTCTTTGAAGCGCACAGTGGCCAGCAACAACACTGTCACTCTTCCTGACGACTATGTCGACCTAGTAAAGCTTGGTGTCGTAGGAGAGGATGGGGTGCTGCACGTACTCGGGCAGAACAAGAACATCAACTACTCTCAAAAATTAGAAGACCCCACGGTTACAACAGACAGTCAAGGGGGACCGTTGAACATTGAGGCAAACTTAATTGATGACCGCGTAGACGATAAGTCTTCGACCTCAGGCACGGATAGTACAGACAACGACTTTGACTACTACGTCTTCCAGAACTACCTGTATCAAGGTGGTTTGGGGAGGTTGTACGGTGTCGGAGGTGGTCACCTGCGTGGTGAGTACCGCCTCAACTTGGATCAAAACAGGATTGAGATAGATACTGAGTCTGGAGTGGCAGAGGTAGTAATCGAGTACATTGCTGATGAGGCTCGCTCTACCAACCCCGTCATCCACGTGTATGTAGAGGAGGCGCTGCGGTGCTTCATGTACTACAAGCTGTGTGAGCGCAAGTCCACTGTCCCCGCTAACGAAAAGATGCGGGCTCGAGCAGAGTACTACAACGAGCGCCGCAAGGCCAAGGCACGACTAGGCAACTTCACTAAGGACGAGGCACTGAAGACCATCCGTAAGAACTTCAAGCAGGCTCCGAAGTACTGATGATTGAGAAACTACTCCCAAGGGTCTTGAACTCTTCTAGCGATAACCGCTTGAAGAAGAAGACCGAGATGAACGACGCCTTAAATATCGTCGTCACTGAAGATTTCGAGAACTTTAATAGCTCTGACGACACGGGTAACGAAGGAGTGTTGAAGCCTGTAAAAGGCAATCTGCATTCAACAAAAGTGCCTGACACGCTGTTCGCCGCCGAGGGAAATAGGAGGGTGATAGGTAGCGTATCTGACGCTAAGACTGGGGTGGTTTTTTTCTTCGTGTATTCTACTGTAGCAGAAGAGCACGGTGTGTACGCATACGACACTCAAAACTACTTCGGGGAGGGAGCCGATGTGTACTTAGAAGTTTACTCTACAAGCGAGTTCAACTTCCAATCAAACGGTGTTGTACAAGGCACAGTGGTCCATGTGGCGGGTGATGCGGGCGACTTCCGTCCGATGCTGTACTTCACAGACAACGTCAACGAGCCGCGCAAGCTAGATGTTTTGCGTGCCCGTGAAGACAACCCATACCAGTTTGACACGTTGCAGGCAGATCGAAAGGACTTCATTACTGCTTGCCCAAAGACTCCTATGCACCCAGTTGTATTCGAGTTTGGTACGGACCCCTCTCGTGCAGTCAGTGACTTTCGAGACACCCAAGGTTTTCAGTTTGCTTTTCAGTGCATTTACCGCAGTGGAGAAGAGTCAGCTTTGTCTACATACTCAGACATTGCCATCCCGCCGCAGTACCTGCAATACACCTCTAACTCTACCCCCCCGTCTGTTGCTAACGTCTGCACTTTGCAGATAAACCCAGAAGTTTTTGGAGCCCCCAATTTCACTGATGAAACTGAGTCAGTTAGAATCTTGGCTAGGCGCGGAAACACAGGTGCGTTTTTTGTAATCGAAGAGATTGACAACCTTGGCGCAAACAATGTTATCACCTACAGATTTTACAACGACCAAGTTGTAACAGGTATCACTACAGAAGAAGAACAGAAACAGTTTGACAGCCTGCCTAGAGTGGCTGAGGCAGTTGCTGTAGTAGAGGATAGGCTGTTCTATGGGAACTACCTCGAAGGTTTTGATGAGCCTAACATACAGGCTAAACTCACAGTACAGTACCAACAAAGGCCCACTGACCTTCTGTTCGTAGACGTTGATGTGAAATCAACGCTCATTACCCTAGACCCAGAGAGCACAGATTTAGAAGCCACACAGCTAGCGCAGCGTGTCACAGGGATGACAATCGATACTAGCGAAGTTCCAAACAACTTGCCTGCTGGTACCTCTATAGGATTTGAGGTGACCTTTAGCCCAGGTCAGAGCTTCGACTTGTACAGCGCACAAAACTCTTATCACTTAAACCGATTTACTGACGCAGGTACGCTTCAGTCTTCCGCAGCTACTGTTTCTAGCGATATCCCCACTACAGGGTCTAACATCAACAAAACTTTTCTTTTCTGCAGAAACTCAGGGGTGGGGACATCAGATTTGAGGTGGAAGAATACTGAACACCCAGGCAATCAAGCATCTGGCATCAGTCGAAAAGTAACGGTTGGGAGCTCTCCAACTTCTGCCTTGAAGTTTTCTGGTCAGCCTGTCACTTTTTCTTGCAACTTTGGTGTCATAGAGGCTATCGACGATGGCCCTAGTTTTGTTTTGAACGCTATAGTTCAATACCTCACGGGTGGTGGTGTGGTCGCTGTAGAAAACACGCAGCTTAACGATTTAGTATTTGCTCCTAACTATACTTATAACTTAGGTTTTGTCGACCCCAATAATGAAGAGGATCAAGACGACATAGATTTTAGCAACCTGTCTTTAGACACAGACAGGTCTAAAGGCCCCACGACAGCTATTATGCCAAGGCAAGGCGGGTTAGATAACGCCAGATTAATCTTCCCTGTTTGCGATGATAATGATAACACATCAAGCAGCGCCACTCAACCTCAATATAAGCCACCCACGGGGTATGCGATTGTAAATCAGGCCAACCTGTCTTTCGGTCTGCGTGACTTACCTCACCTTTTTGCAGACAACGGATCGAAAAAAGCCATTGCTTTAGAAATAGCTGATGTAAGCGCTTTAGATGTGAGGAGCTGCATCCCTGTGATAACAGCAGAGAAGCTAAAATTGCGCGGATACAGAGTGTTCAGTGCAGACTACTTAGAGACTCATAACATTTTAGATGTAGCTGAAGATGGAGAAGAGGTAGAGCCAGGCTTATTAAGTTACGTATTGCACAACGCTGGTGGGGCAGAGACGACTAACGGAGATGATATTTACTCAAATCCAACTAGCGGAGAACGCAGAAGGGTAGTTGGGTACTTGCACTCTGTTGGTCAGACAGGTTTAGATGAGACAGACCTATTTACTACGAATCCATCTCGAAGGAATGCGCTTTTAGAAAATTTAGAAGGTAGCGCGGCGGACGTTATCGCTGTAAATACAGCGGGGGTCTCTATGGTTGATGGTGAAGCGGGGTTGCAAGTGTTGGAGAAGGCAGTGACTATTGATGAAGAGTTCACACAGTCTGAGTTCCCAAGTGTTATTGGTATAAACATTAGGCCAATCCACAACGAAGCAGACGCTGATGATATTGGTTGCTTTGGGTTTGAACAAATATTTGGGGGACTTGCTGCGTTTAAAAAATTCAACACCGACACTAATTTTAACGAGCTTCATCACGAAAATCAACTTTTTAATCACCCAGATGATTCGATATCTTTAGGTCTGCGTTTAGATCGTGGGGGTAGGACTATCAGTAAAGCAAGATGCCAAACCTTTGTTGACACGTTGGATTCAACGACGGGAGAGCTTATAAGTACTTCTTTGTCTTTTTCAAACTCAGGCGATTTAGCAGAACTTTCTTTTGTTCGGGCCTCTGTTGACTCTTTTTTTGCTGAAGGAGATAGTGCAGGAGACTACAGAAGTTTTAAAACCAACGCTAATCACGACTTCGGGGTCGTGTACTACGATGAGCGCGGTCGCTCGGGGGTAGTCAATAGGTTAGGATCAGTGTTTGTGGGTGGATATAACCCATCTGACGGGGCTAGCGCAGGCTCTGCAGGCAGACAAGGAAATCAAGGGAGGGTAGAGGTAGAGGTTCAGCTTGCACATACCCCCCCACCGTGGGCTCACAACTACCAGATTGTCTACGCAGGCAATAGCTCAGTGCGAGACTTTATACAGTTTAGCACAGCGGGGGGATTTTTCGCTATTGATGGGGAGTCTGTAGAGAACGACAACATCTATGTTTCTCTGAATTACTTGCAAGGGCACCCTACAACATCATATACGAAAGCTTATGGGGCCAAGGCGAATGACGGGACACAGAACCTGTACGTGTATTCAACAGGCGACTATTTACGGGTCTTGTCATACTATGGCAATGAGCTTTCCGTTAGCTACCCCTCAAACTTAATATTTGAGATTGTAGATGTCGTAGATTTTGGTAGCGATTCCGATGAAAACCCACTAGTCGCAGACGGGTCTGACGTACCCGAACACCTGCAAGGACAGTTCTTAGTCCTTAAAGACAACATAGATGGGTTAGGTAAGTTTGCGCACGCAGATGTAGTAGACGGCGCTAACGACGCCACATCATCTGCTCACGCTTGGAACAGCCGTTGCATTGTAGAAATCATTTCTCCCCGCCGAGTAACAGACCCCGAAGAAAGGGTCTACCACGAAATAAGCGAGGTGTATAACGTAGTTAGGAACGAAGAGGGAGAGCTTTTGCACCAAGCCCCTGTCATCACGCTCTCTCGAGGTGACGTTTGGTGGCGCCAAGTGCCCGTAAATATTGCTGAATGGAACGCTCAGGATGTGGTGTTTCAGCACCTTATAGAAGAAACAGACGGGAGTCCTATCGGACCTCGTTTCCGACCTTATTATTTAGAGAGCGACAGGTTTAACGATACGATTGTCAACTCAGAGGTCAACGGATTCGGAAAGCGCAAGTTTGTGAGCACCCTACGCAACGAGGTGAGGCGTTTCTCTTCAGTTACTTTCTCTGACAAAAACGACTACAGTACGAAGAGACTACGGTACACGTCTTTCAACGCTTTTAACGCCCCGTTTAAAGACCTACCAAACGAACACGGTAGTATCAACGCTTTGTTGAACTACTCTGACTCGTTGTTTGTAGTGCAAGAGGACAAGGCTAGTGCAATTCCTGTGTCTCGCAACGTGCTGTCTGACGCTTTGGGTCAAGACACTTTGATTTCCTCTGATAAAATTTTAGGCAAGCAAGTGTTCTATGCTGGGGCTTACGGATGTGACAACAACCCTGAGTCAGTAATCAAAGTAGACACTAACGTATACTTTGCTCACAAGTCTCGGGGGGAGGTGTATAGGTTCAACCCCTCTAACGGACTGCAAGTTATCTCTCGTAAGGGGATGAACTCTTTCTTCCGCGATGCTTTCGAAGATGTTATCGAACAAGATGGAGAGATTCGCATTGTCAGTGGTTACGACCCACTGAAAGACGAGTATCTAATTACCATTGCAGCCGTGCAGTCTATTTCGCAGACGGAAGATGTGCAGTATACGCAGCCTGAACTAGAGCTTATAAGCGCGGAGGCCGAAATCGAAGTTGACTTGCCTTCGGACACGGGGGGTGACATCCCTGATGTAGAGGAAGAAGATGACGTCCCTGACGATACCGAGGACGACACGACGGAGGTAGACGAGCCAGGTTCTCCTGCCGTAGAGGGTCTATTTGAGCAGCAGCTATTGGCTACGTACTCCATGCGTAAGGTCTTCAATGTGCCTCTTTCCATTCGTCTACGCCACAGCTTTACGGAGGCTGAACAAGACATCGGTTTTGGAGAGGATGGGTATGTAGACGCTGCAGACATACAGGCGTTTATCGACGCCGAGGGGGTGGGGCCTGCTGCCATTCAGGTCATCACGTGGTACGATCAGACGGGCGGGGGTAACGATGCTTATCAAACTAACCCTTTGAGAGCGCCATTGGTAGCTACAGAGGATGGCATTGTATATGGGGCTAACGGTCGGGTAGCTATGTTGTTTGACACTCACGACAATAAAAATTCGGTTAACAAGAAGTACTTGATAAACGAACTGAACACTACGGCTGTGAATAGAGACTTCTTCTTCGCGTGGGAGAGAAGCCATGCAGGAAGCAACTATAACGACCCATCCCATCCCAACCCTTTCCAAGCGGGGGGTAATATGGGGACGCTTACTAGTCACAGCGCCATACCTCCTTTGACTCTCGATAATTTTAACGGTGGCAGTTTTAACCCAGATACTGGGGATGTCATGGAAGATCCATTTTTTCGAGGTTTTATTCAAGTTCGACGAAATAAAATAGATCTCTTTGCGCAAGGCGAAACCGAGTCATTTGCAAACTTTGGTCAAGATGTGCCTGAAGCTAGGGATGGGTTTGCGACGGCTATGGGGCCTGCACTAGTAAACGTGCACGTTAGTGCAGATGGGGCTAGCAAACAAGCTACTGTAAACCAGCACTCGGCAGACTTTACGGGTCCCATAAACGTAACTACAAATTTCAATTTTGGTATAGGGACTGCTAGACCAACCCAACATAACTATGGCGTGCTAGGGTTCATGCAGGAAGTAAGGTTGTACGAAAGCCTACCTCCATTTTCTAGGGATACTGTCAGAGATGAAATGAACGCGGCTTGGGACTTGTACAGCACGGAGACAGATACAGACAACACTGAGGCAGCAACGTAATGGCAGGGAAGACACTAGCATACAGCAATAGAGGGGGGTTTTGGAAAACTCGATACTCCTTTGTCTCTTCATGTTATGGGTTTATCGATCGCTGCTTGATTTCTTTTGCAAGCAACTTTACATCTGATGCGGTGTGGAAGCATGATGAGAACGAGAACAGGTGTACTTTCTACGATGCCACGTACACTAGTGGCTTGAGCGTAACCTTCAACGAAAACCCATCTGTAAACAAGGTGTACAAGGCGTTCTCTTTGGAGTCCACCAACAACGTGAACGGAACCAATACCTTCTTGGTAAACAACAGTTCCTCCCCCTCACAAGTGAAGACGGGGACGGCAGGGCCACTACAAGAGAAAGGTGGGATTATGTACGGGCACATTGGACAGAGTCAAGTCCCGAACGGGACTACCATCAACCTTGTAGGTAGGATTACTAGAGTTGACAATGATGAAGCTGCAGGTATTGCGATACAGTCAGCTATAGCTAGTCAACCATACCGCATTGTTTTTTCTGAAGGGGGGAAGAGCAACTTGAGCAACGATGGTATTAGCAACACCAAGTTCTTTATATACAACAATGACCCCTTAGCTGACATCCAGTACTTTACTGTCAACAGCAGTTCGCCTGTAGATATCAGCCTCGGGTATGGTGGGTTGCCATCAGACCTTACTCTCTCTAGCGCTAGCAATCTGTTTAGCAACACTGAGCCTGGAATCATTCGATTGAGAGTGGACTTTGAAAGCGCGGCGACCGACTCAGAGGGCCTATCGCCTGCAGATATGTACACTACTTGGTTCAATGAGACTGAGACCGCAGGGGGAGACATCTATAGTGCAGGTGAATACTTGTTGTTCAGTGTCACCCCTGCAAGTATCAATGGAGATGACTTGAAAGGTCAGACTGCAGACGCTACTGTCCTTCTTGGCAACCAACCATATGAGCTGTATGCCTTGAATCTAGAGTACTCTCCGACCGACCTCGATCACAGCAAGTAACTTATTTCGTATTTTTGAATCATGGCTCTACCTCTCGCACTAGCATTAGCCCCTTCTCTTATCGGCACTGGCGTGGGCCTAGCCCAACAGAGCAAGCTGCGCAAAGACCTTGCTGACAGGCAGCAGCAAGCTGAGGGACAGTTTGATCGCAGCCTACAGGCCATCCGCGACATCAGCTTCGACCCTAGCCAAGAGCTGCGTGCAGCACGCATGTCTCAGCTTGAAGCGGGGAGGGCGATTGGGGATATGGCTTCGCAGAGAACTGACGAGGCCCAAGCTCGGGCCATCGCAGCTTTGCGTGACTCCCCTCGGGCTTTGCAGTCAGCAGGGACTAGAGTAATAGACAGCGCTTTGGCTGCACAGCAACAGGCTGATGTAGCAGGGACGCAACAGACTTTAGCAGGGGAGATGGGTATGGCGCAAGACGCCGAGCAAGCACGCATGCAAGCGCTACAGCGAGACCTGTCTCTAGAACAGATGCTGATGAACAGGGCTGCTCAGGCTGGGGATGTGGCGCAATCAGGTATCTTCGCTAGCAAAGCCGCCACTACAGAGGGGGTAATGGCTATGGGTAATGCACTCACACAGGGGCTGTTGCAGGCAGGAGACTTTGGACAACCAAAAGTCATGACTGAACAACCCGATGCAGCTCCTGAAGCTATGACTGCAATCCAACCCACTCTTCTCAGTCAGCCCGTCACTTCGTCGAGCATGGGCTTGCAACCACTGAGGAATACAGCGGCTATCCCTAGGAACATTCCCGCCCCAATCATATCAGACCCTGTAACCGAGCCCTTCTTGTTGCAACAACAGATTGGGGGCCCAATGGCAGACCCATTTGATGCATACAGGAATTTGAATATACCTAGTAATATCGGTGGTCTTTTTGGTGAAGACGGAGGGTATATCGGTAAGGAAGGTGGGGTGACCGAAGGGGAGTTCGACCACGATACCAACAAGAAGGCAATCGTAGACGAGGAGAACGGACAGAAAGAAGGGGAGCTCACAGGTGGGGAGATGGTGCTCAACCCAGAGCAGACCGACGGCATTACCACGCTAGTAGAGAAAGGGGATGCAGAGGCACTGCTGATGTTCTTGCGTGACCTCCTCAGCCAACCGCAGTTCCAAGAAGCATGAGCAATCTACTGTTCACAGGTCAGGTCGCAATCCCAGATATCAAGGGGAGCGTAAGGGATCTCAGCACAATCCTGCAGAACAACACCATTCTGCAGCAGAAGCAGCTCGAGGCACAAGCCAAGCAAACAGCAGCCACACAGAAGCTCAGGTCAGAAACCATGAAGTCTCTGTATGGGGAGGGGCTGTCAGGTGTTCACGAGGCTGCCCTCCCGTTCGTTCGTCAAGCTCTCGACGAGGTGGCCTTGCAAATAGACCCACTGCTCGACCAAGACGGTGGGGACTTGCTTGCACAGCGCATGATTCGCAATGCCATTGACAGCGTCGCCCGATACAAAGACGACGATGCGTGGCACGATGCAGAGCAGAGGTACATCGCTTTGGGTGATACCACCACTGCAGAATATGCCAAGGTCAAAGGGGAGCTCGGCCCAGGCATGCGCCCCGTTACCACCACTGACGCCACCATGCTCGGAGATATCGCTAGGGGTAGAGGGGTGCGAGGTATGCGCAGCGTAGTCAACCCTGACGGGACCTTTAGTATCCGTGGGTTTGATAGTGATGCACTAGAAGAAACAGATATATCGCAGATGACATGGTGGAACAGTGAGAACCTGTTCAACAACTCTGTGCAATACGCTGGTGTAGAGGTGGCTTCTTTACAGGAGCAGGGGGAAAGGTGGAAGGTCCAGGCCGAAAAGGATGGTCCCTACGATGCTGCCTCTGCTCGCAGTCACTTCGAAAACTACGTGAGGCGAGACGGGGAGTTCTTTTTCCAAGACTTCCTTGGCGCCACCCCTGATAGCGAAATTTTTCAGCTCAGGCTCTCTGCTTACGCACGAGATAGAGAAAAGTTGTTAGGTCAATTCACAGAGCTTGATGACAGGTCTCTGCTTGATTTGTATCAGCTCCGAGAGAGCGACTTCCAAGGTAGAGACACACTGCGTAAAGCAATCACAAAGTCTTTAGATGACGCGATTGACGAGGCTGTTCGTTACACCCCGTACACAACAGATGACGATGAAGACGGTGACGGTGAAAACGCTTCAAGAGTTTACAACAACGCTCAACAAGGAAAGACTGAAGACATAGATGTTTTAAGATTAGTGACGCCACTATCGGCAGGAGGGTATATGACACCTCCTACGTTTGCTCCTGACGCAAAAACAGCACGGTTCAACTTACGTGCGTTAGACCCGAATGTACTTAACCCACTCACTATCTCTAGGCCAAACCCAGAGTACCTTCAATTAGTAGAGGCTTTGACTCGCGAGGGGAAAAACCCCGAGCAAATACAAGCAGAGATTCAGGCGATGTTAATTGATGGAGAAAATGTCCCCGACAGTACCAAAACATTTAAGATAGATGACATTCAGCTGATTGAAGGGGCTGATGGTTTAGCTTTCCTAAACCTTTTTGATTCCGAAGATGTAGTCATGATAAACTTCAACTCTGTCAGACCCGAGGACGAAGCAATCATAGGGTACTTGAAGCAAGCTTTTGCGGAGAGCGGATTGACTTTTGAGGGCTTTCAAGATGCAGCCAATCAATTATGGGGGGCTACATCAGCGCCTGTAACCACAGGCAGAGTGGAGGCGCCAAGTCCTAGCGGCAATAATAATCGTATAGATTACTCACAAAAATAATGGACGACGAGGTAATTAACGATCTCTTTGCTCGAGCGCAAGGTTTGGGGTATAAAAAAGAAAGACAAGATTTTTTGTCTTTGCTTGCGACAGACTCCGAAGTTTTTGGTGACAACTTTACCTATGTTCAACAGCAAGGGTATAAGAAAAACAGCGATGCTTTTGCGGAGCTACTCGGAATAAAAAAAAAGTTCCAACCACAGGTCGCACCTTCCGTATCAGTTTCGGATGGGAAGGAAACTTCTGCGGCGTCACCGTTCATATCGGAAGGGGAGCCTACCAGCTTGGACTTACAAGGATTAAACCTTGAAGGTTTATTTCAAAAGCACGATTCTTTAGAGCAGGCTTGGACACAAGCAGACAGAGAGGCTTTTGAATTATTACAAAGCATTGGAGAAACCACACCTTCTAAAAGTCAAGTGCAAGAGCTTGACTCTTTGGCGGCTACTCGGGACCGAGCGTTTTCTCAATACCAAACAGTAGCGGAAAAAATTGTTAGTAATCAAGATATATCTACAGAACCACTACCAACAGACAAGTTTGCCGCCGTAAACGCAGAGGAAAGTATACCTGGTGCTTTAGGTAGGGCCGTCCGCTCAGTGCCCCTAGGTGGTGTTATAGACGACATGTATGGCATGGCAGAAGCAGGGGGACTCGTAGGTGCCTCTGGCGATGAAATCTTTATGTCTGTTTTTGGAGAAGCGACAGAGGAGAGGGCTCAAGACTTGTATGAAAATATGGTGCGCGAAATAAACCTTCCCGTACCTGAAGGCGTAATTGATTTTCAAAGAAAAATGGATGCTGCCGAGTCGATAGAAAATCTACCCTTGCGCCGAGCATCGCAACTATATATCGCACTTACAGACTTGCCTAATATGTTAGGGACACTGTCGCAGTCCTATGCTACCCTAGCTAGAGGGGCTCTGACAGAAACTGGTTTTGCTGCAGGATCGGCAGGGGGGGCTGCTGCGGCTCCTCTTGGATTGGTGGGTGGGCCTTTGGCTGAACTTACCGTTCCTGTTGCTGCTGCTAGAGGTTTCTTTGGTGGTTTAGCTGCTAACGCAGACGTAACTGCTGAGTCATATGCGTTCTTAAAAGAAGAAATAGCCGATCGTTTGGGAGTGGAAGTGCTTACGGAAAAAAACCTGAGCCCAGAAATTATTCTTGAAACCTTGAAGGATGAAAAAGTTCAAGATGGAATCATGGCGATTGCCATGGGACGAGGGCTACCTACCTACGTTATAAGCGCGGCTTCTTTTGGAGTTATTAAAAGTGTATCTCAAAGGGCAGGCGCCAAAGGAATCTTAGCGAAGAAGGTTCAAAAAGTAGCAGGGGACAGGGCAGCTCGTGTAACTCAACGTCAAGTTGCAGCTAGGGTACCAATGGTGGCTACCGAAACTGGTCTTGCTGTCACTCAAGAAGCCACAGCTCAGATAGGTGAGCAGCTTGTCCGAACAGGCGGGGTAGAAGGGTTCGAGGGAAGGGCTATTGTAGAGGAAGCTTCACCTGAAATAATTATTTCCGCACTGACAGGCACTAGGAGATACAGTGTGAACGGGAAGTTTCACACCGCAGAAGAAATAAAAAGCTTTGCAGAAAATGCCACCGATGAAACACTTGTGTCTTCCGAGATTAACATCAAGAACGACCAAGCTTTATCTAAAGAAGTATCAGCAAAAGTAGAGGCATCGAAGGCTCGGGTCGCTAAAGAAAAAATCAAACAATCAGTTCCTGACGGAGCAAATGAAGCTCAAGTAAATGCGATTGTAAACCTTGAGACTCGACGTGCAGAAATTCTTGCCGACACGGAGGTATCAAAGACATTGATTCGAAAAATTGAACTAGAGCAAATAGACAATGAGATTAGAAAAGTCTCAGATCAGATACAATCTCGAGCGGATCAGTTGTCAAAACAGTCCGATCCAAGCCCTGTAGAAACACCCCCCGAAACAGAACCAACTGCGCCTTCTCAACAGATGACGTTAGAGAGTCTGTCTCAAAAGCCTGAAGTGATTACAGTGCTAAACAGAGAGGGGAAAGAACCTATAGAAGGGGTGGTAAAGCTCCATGACGTAGAGAAAGAAACCTTGGTGTTCGAGTCGGCTACAGAAATTATTGATCTTGGAAACGTAGACGAAGTCAAGGGTATGATGAACGATGAGTTCGGAATCTCCTTTGAGGTGTCCGATGTCGTGGCTCGCCCTGACGGAAAGGTTGAGGTGGCAGGTGACGTCTTCGAGCTCCAGTCCGACCTCCCCACACGAGGAGTAGAGGTAGACGAGGATGGCAATGTCACCCGTGTATCACTGCGTCGCACTGTAGAAGAGGGTGGGGTAGAGGTGGCTCCTGAAACACAGATGTTTGAAGGCGCTCAGGCTGAAGAGATAGCATATCAAATTAATAGGTACGAAGCTCTTACTGACGAGCAGAAAGTAGAAATTGCACAAGCCGCATTCGATGATGAAGAACTCACAAGACAAGGACAAATCGAAAAGAGACGTTCTAAACCAAAAAGAAAACCCCAACCTGAAGACCCTGCTGTCACTCCCGAGGAAGGAGTACCTGAAGTTCGTGCTGAAGTACCAGAATCAGAAGGCATAGACTTAGAATCAAAACTAAATTTATCCGAACCTTTACCTCCTCCCTCTATAGAGGAACAGCCAAGCGTAATGGTTTTGGAGGGTAGAGAGCCCGTGAGCAAACCCCTTCGTTTGGCTCAGTATGTTCAAAAGCGATTTCAGAGCAAGTTTGCCGACTTCTACAGACTGCAAGAGCAAGTAAGAAAGAAGCAGGGTAAGCTTGACCAAGATCAAGATTTTATCTTGGCTCAAGAGTTGATGGAGGGTAAGGCTCATAAAGAGCTCAATGAATTAGAGGGATTGGCCGATGAGTTGGTCGCTATTGGAACACAGAACAAGCTCAGTTTTGATGCGATACAACAGTTTGCGTATGCTAAAACAGCACAAGAAGCAAATGAGCAGACTGCTAGGAGGCAACAAGAAGAGCTTGATAAACTCGAGAAGAAAAAATCTTTAACTGCGGCGGAGAAAAAACGAATTTCTAAGCTACAAGAGGATGTCAAATCTCAATCAGGCAGTGGGATTACCACAGAAGAAGCCAACTTCATACTTGATTCGTACCGCAATTCTGCGAAAGCAGAAGCAATGGAGCAGGCTCACAAAAAAGTCATGGAGATTGCAGCCTTTGGTAGGAAAATACAAGAAAAGTCTGGGTTGAAATCTGCCGATGAGATATCGCAATTTGAATCTGATAGACCAAACTACGTCCCCCTTAAAGGTTTTGGAATGGAAGAGAAGGGTGATAAGCCTGCACCCAAGAAACAAAAGCGGAGAGAAAGCAAAAAAAGGTATGACACCAGAGGTGCTGAGGGTACATCGCGAGCAGGAAGAAGAACGTTGGCTGCTGACCCTGTTGCCCAGCTTCTACACGATGTATCAGAGAAAGTTATTCGAGGCAGGAAAAATATCGCCTTACAATCTTTATACAGATTCGTCCAAGAAAACCCTGCTGTAGATGCCAAGGGAAATTTGTTGTATCAAGTTCTGACGCCGTCAGAAATACGCGCTGCAGATTTCGAGTCTTTAAACTCCGATCAGAAAAGAGAAAGAGAAGATCGTAGGGTAAGAGTAAAGTTTGACGGGAAAGAACATGTCATCGAGTTTAATGATCCTGCTTATGCAAATACCCTCAAGGGATTGGATGAAGAAGAACTCGGTAGAGTGGGAAAGTTTCTTCAAGTACCGAACAACTGGCTTCGTAGGTCTTTTACTACGGCTGACCCAGGCTTTATCTTTCGAAACTTTGCTCGTGACCTACCTACTGCAATCATCAACGCTGCTGCAGATGCAGACCTTTTAGATTCTCCAATCTATCAGAAGCCTGAGGTTGCTTTGCGTATGATCACTAGGGTTCCTGACGCTATCAGGGGGTTACTACGCGAAAACTTTACAGATACTAAGGACCCAACACTAGGTAAGTATTTTGATGAGGCAGTAGAAGACGGAGTATACATTTCCTCTTGGGGTAAGTACACAGCAAGTTTACAAGCAAACAAAGAGAAAATTGAAGGGGCTCTGAACCTAAAGGAACACACCTTTGCAGATAAAGTTACAAGGTCCCCAGGGAAAATAGCGTCAGGATTTTTAGGGTTTATCGAAAACATCAACGAAGCCTTTGAGCTTGGAGTTCGTTACTCAGCATACGTTGAGGCTAGAGAGGCGGGTGTAAGCAGAGATAAAGCTGCTCAGTTTGCAAAAAATATCACAGTCAACTTTAGCAAGAAAGGAGAGGTTTCTAAAACAGTAAACGCTTGGACTCTTTTCTTCAATGCTAGCGTGCAGGGAACAGCAAGATTTGCGAGAGCTATGAAAAGCCCTACGGGGCGAATTATTCTTGGAGACATTTTTGTTTTCTCCATCATGCTAGACATGCTGAACAGGGGTATGTCAGATCAAGAAGGGGATGATTTATGGTACGATAAAATATCCCCTGATGAAAAGATGAGAAACATCATAATCATGACAGGTGGCAGCACCTACACAAAGATTCCTGTACCGTTTGCTTATGGACTATCTAGCAACTTCGGCACCGTTTTCTCTGAGGTCTTTCATGGTAAAAAAACTATCCCTGAAGCTTTATTGTTTATGGGGTCGGCTACAGCAAATGCGCTCAACCCATTCTCGTTTGGAAACTCGGATCGGGCGGTTGTAAACGCAACTCGACAGGCCATCCCGACTGCGCTTACTTTTGCCTTTGACATGTTGGTAAATGAAACATACTTTGGAAACGAAGTCTTTCGAGATCAGCCCGTGTTTGGTCCCGAAGTGCCTGAATCTGAATTGTCTAAAAGGTCGCCCGAGTTCCTTGATGAAATAGCAAAAAAAATAAACAAGTCGAAGATTAGTGGGGGGTCAGAGCAAGTGCCAGGCAAGCTTGACTTCAACCCAGACATGGTTTGGTATCCATTAGATTACGCTGCGGGAGGGACAGGCAGGTTCTTTTTAAGAAGCGCCGAACTAATACAAAAGATTTCTGAAGACGCTCCAGTAAAAAGAAAGGACATACCAATTTTCAGGTCATTCTTTGGAGACGCTAAAGAAGGAGCCTTTTACGTGGACTTTGACGAGTATTCTGAAAATAGAAATACAGCCTTGCAACTAATCGCAGAGCGTAGCGCTCGGCCTGCATCACAAAGAGAAACGAAAGAAGCAAAACAAAGATACAGGGGGCTAGGACAAATTGCTCGAGATCTTCGGCGCACAGAAAAGAAGAATAAAGATTTGAGGGATGAATTAAAAGAGGCTAGAGAAATTCAAGACTACACGAAAAGGCTAATAAAAGTAGATCAGTTACGTGAGGAGCAACGTCTCTTGTATGTGAAGTTCAACGAAATTTTTGACAATGAGCGAAAAGAAAAAGATTAAGGATACCGCCCTCGGGGCGTGGCTGAGCAGCAGAGTACCAGCCCTAGCCGCAAAGGTCGGGGACCTACTCCCAGAGAGCGGGGTGCTAGGCGTAGTCAAGAACCTCGTAGACAAAGAGCCAGGCGTATCTACTGAAGACAAGCTAGAGTTCGAGAAGCTCAAGCAGCAGCAAGAGGTAGAGGCTCAGAAGCAAGTGACTGAGCGCTGGAAAGCAGACATGGGGAGCGATGTGAAGCTCGCCAAGATGATACGCCCCGTCACCTTGATCGCACTGATGTCGATGTTTATGGTGACGATGGTGGCAGATAGCATGGACAACTGGGCCTTCAATGTAAAGGACAGCTATGTAGATCTACTGCAGATACTGATGCTCACGGCCTTCGGTGCGTACTTCGCTGGACGAACTATCGAGAAGGCTAAGAAGTGAGTGTTAGGCGCTGATGCCGAGGGCGGCAAGGGTCAGCATGAATACGATTAATAGTGTCATACGTACAAAAGTACGTAACATTCTCTTAACATCAAAGAAGGGGGAGTGCCGTTGCACCACCCCCCTCTCGCTATCAATCATGAAGCTACCGAGGATAAAACACAGAAACCTCTTCGTCCTTGCGGACTAGCTGGGTAGCCAGCTGAACCAAAATCCTGTTAGCACAAATATAGTCAGCGCTTGAATACGCTACAAACTTTCTTTGTCTCAGGGTGTATGTATGTATTGCAGTACCCAACTAGCTGATAGCTACTTAAGGTTTGTAGGTCATCTAACACCAAGTAGGTGATCAAATCCCCTCTGTCTTTTCGGCTGTAACACTTCTTGTACGCTTGGCTCTTGCTAACCAAAGCATCGAAGTCTACATTGACCTTGCAGTATTCTTTCAACTCCTCTCTGTCAACAACCACGAATGCGGCTAACTCAGGCATGTCGAATGCAATGCTCGTGGCCTCACCAAACAACCACCCGTGGTTGCCTTGCACGTTCTTAAACTCCACCCAAATCTCATCAGGGAGGTTGTTGCCTTTGACATCGACCCCCTGATCGTCATGCCAATAGTCGATGTGCATGTGTATGTCTTCGTCACGGGAGGACTTCCTCACCCCTGGGTAGGCACGTTCGTACCTAGTGGCGGCCACCCCACCATCGCGCCATGATGCTTTCCTGCGTGCGTTACTTGGCTTCATTGTATTGCTTCACTGCCTCGCGGATAAGGTCAGCCTCGATAAGCATCCATCGCCTGTACTCGCTGATGGTGTCGTACACCTTGTCTGTTTCGGTCTCGACCTCGCCGCTGCTAGTGTGCAATGCTTCATACAGTTCCCTACACGCCTCTTGCATGCGACTGCAAGCACCGTAGTAGGTCTGGCTCAGGTCTTTCTCCGAAAGCTCAGGCATCCGAAAGCTTCTTGATATCCTCGATCACTTGATCAATTTGCTGTTTGTTCTTTGCAATATAAACAGCACAGGCTTTGTTATTTTCCACAAGGTGATGTAGAAAAAGCTTCCATCGCATGGGGAAGTCGTGGTGCGAATGCAAGTACCCCTTGGTCTCTATTACCCAGCTCTCATCCTTGGCTACGAAGTCAGGGGTGTACCTGATGGGGAGCTGCATAGAATCGGATCGATCGGTCAAGTGTTTGCGCTTGGCAGTCATCTTCAAGTACCTGTTGGGATACCTGAACTTCTCCATCAACACATACTCCTTGCCTTCGTACTCGAAGTCCAACCCCGCAGCACGGAGCTGGTCGTTGCAGTACTTCTCTATCCCGCTCTTAAATTTCCCAAGGTTCTTCTTCCGACTCGGCCTGGTCCCAGCTTTGCGCTTCTTCATCTACTTGTAATTTAGATAAGAAGTCATCGTTCTGAGACATAGCGTGAGATAATTTATCAATAGGAATTTCTTTCTGCTCACCCCCAGTAAAGACCTTTGGGGTCATCAACGCTTTTTGTTTCCCCCACTCTATAAAACCTGTATGGCTTGTGTTCATGATTATCTTGAATGGATCGTCGAGTGAGGTTGGTTTACCCCCTGTCTCTGTCTCTCGCACCTTGCGCACATGGACCTCGGTCATACTTGCTGTGTGAGGGTCAGGGGCCTGTACCTTACGGTGTATCGTCAGGAAGCAGTCGGCTCGGTTCACAAACTTACCACCCCCCTCTGTGTCCTCCGCATACGGGGCGCTCGGCAAACCATCTGACCCCTTCCTGCGCTGCGCCTCAGTTACTGCATGCATGTTCAACCACACAGCTACGTTGTGCTTGTTGCTGAACGTAAGGAAGGCCGTAGCAGCCTCGTAGTGGTAGTCGTGAGTGCTCTGTAGTTCAGACTTCCGCATGTCAAGTCGGAGGCTGTTGTAGGGGTCTACAAAGACTGCGTCGACATCATGGTAGAAGTGTGTCTTCTCCATAAACAGAAGCATGTCCATATATGAATACACCTGACTAGTACTGACGATGTAGAAGTGTTCGTTGACCCAATCGTAGCTGCACTTGCGCTCGTGGTAGGTCATGTTCCCCACTTTCTTGTCGCAGACCATCTGCATCAGGTTCATCTTCACGCTAGATGTCCTGTTCTCAGCCGAGTATATCATCCACTTCCAACCGTGACGTACAGTAGAGTTGACGATGAGGTACAGAGCCGTGGTGGTTTTACCTACGTTGCTGTGTCCGTTCATAATCAAGAACTCTTTCTTGTATCGAAACACCTTGTCCAGCTCCTCACTGCCTGTATCCAACCCCTTCTCTATCCTCCCCTGGGCATAGTCTTCAATCCATTGGAAGTCATCGTCAGGGTCGACGAGGAAACTAAGGTCCCCGTCTTCGATCCTCATGTGCCTCTCGGCCTCTTCTTCTTGCTGTACTATGTCACGTATGGGGCGGGTCTTGCCATGCTCGATACCCTCTCGGATAGCGGTAATCGCAGAGTCTATGCTGTCTATGTCGCGCTTGGATATCTCCCTAGAGAGGACGCGCACGACCTCCTCCTCCTCCATCTTCCCGACAGCGATGTACCCACCACACAAGGTGGCAGCCTTAATCAATACGTTGTGCTTCTCCCCCTCTTCGGCTCTGCGCACCATGCGCGCAGCGATGTTGAGTTTGTCGTAGTCTGTGTGCTGAGGAGTGGCCTCTTGTATTGGGGCTTCAAACTTCTCCTCAGTGACAAACTTCCCGAACTTCTGACATGTCGTTTTGATTACGATGTCTGGGTCGTAGGACTCGAAGCAAGCGCGGCTAATGTTGATGCCGCTCTCATCGAGGTCCAACCCATACCGACTGTCGAAGTATCGGACGAGGGCGCGAAAGTGATCTCTGTGTCTTTCGGGGTGACTAATCTTTACTAGTGCCTTGACCCCATTCCCTGACGGGGATACCCAGCAACTGTATATGTACTCGTCACGAGATAAAAAATTCTTTACCGAACCAACATCTACTTTATCGAAGTCGAGAACGATATAACCGCTGTGCTCTTTAATTCCAGAGTCGACGCGAGATGAAAACTCCCCACTGAATAGTACAGCGGGGAGCTTCATTTTAGACTCCTTGTCGCCTGATCTTACCTGCTCAACTGTGGTACGAGAGGCCCCTATCTTGATCCGCTGTAGTGCTTGTGGCACTGTGATCTCCACTGGGTTCCCCTTCTCGTATATGCTTGTGAAGATTGTAGCCTTCATCTCTAGCGATCATAAGCAGGATGAAGTACCCTGCCAAGTCGAGTAGGGTATCTTCCGTTCGATCATCCAAGCCAACGTTTTTGATGCGCTTGAGCTTGTCGTCGATGCGGATTCGTATCCCATACTCGGCGTTGGCAGAAGAGAAGATGTTCAGTGGGGACAGCGCACTGTCTCCGTAAGCATCATTCTTGTCCAGCAACAGCTCCCGCACCTTTGCGGTGGCTGCTACTATCTGGTCCTTTCTTGTCATCCGTAGGTTGATTTTCCCTACCCAACACTGTAACGTCGAGAACTTCTGTGATGTTGACAGGCTTCTCTTTCACCTTCCTGTTGCCATAGTACTCTCGCCGAAGCCGCTGCATGGTTTTCTTATCATGCAACATGATGTCTATGGGGTCCAGGTATCGCGTGATTACCCACGCTTCGGTCGTCACTTTCTGCTTGCTACGGGTGTAGGTCAGCTTGACGGTCAGGTAGTAAATCGGATCTTTAGAACGGTAGGTCACTGCTTACGTTGGCAGCGGCTTTCTTCTCCCGCGCTTCCTTGGCCCCTTCGCTATTAGGGTCGTAGACGCGGCAACAAGCCTTACCGCTGCGGCTCATGAACATCGTGAGGTATACGTTGCCTCCGCCGCGCTCACTCTTTTGTGTGAGATACTTGTCTAGCATCTCCTGCAACTCATGGTCTTTGAGCTTGAGCCTCCAGCTCATCAGCTCATTGTTGTCATTGAATTGGGGGTCGTCGGCCCAGCCGACCAGCACACTATCGGGCTTTCTTTCAGTCATTTTCTGTGTGTTAAAGAATGTGTATGAGGACGAATGTAAGCAATGCAATTACATACAGCAAGTCAGACTTCGAATTTTGCATAGCCTTCTAATTCTGATTCGGGTGTCTCTAACCACTCTTTGATATTAGAGACTGCCTCGTTGAACTTCATCTCCCCTGCGAACAGGGTCTTGTCAGTACACTTCACTACGCCTGGGTAGTAGGGGTCTGTCTTCTCTTGTACCAGCCAGTAGAAATCTGACTTGCCCGTGACCAACGTATATATGTACGCTTGGATATCGTAGCAGAACGAGTTGACATCGTATCGGAACTTGTCCATGGATCGTGTCGACTTGCTATCGCAGACATAGTCTGGGTGCAGGTAGTCGATGAACCCCTTGAGGGGGATGTCGTCTACGTCAGTGTTGAACTCTACTTGCGGTTGCCCACCTGTAAGCACAAAGTCTAGCAGCCCTTCGTCATCAAGGCGAGTAATCATGTCCTCGGCTTTCTGCCAATCGTCGCTGCTGACGATGGTGCGTCCAGACTCGGCGGCTGCATCCTTGAAGGTCTTCACTCGGTCCTTGTACTCCTTGGTTAGCTTGACGTTCTTGGACGTTATACCCTTGCTCAGTTCCTCTTCGTTCATCACGATGTACTGATCGGGAGCGAGGCTAGGGGTCAAGAGCAGGCAGTCGTAGAGGGAGCCGAAGCGCAGGGCATCGGACTCTTTGAACAACTCTCTGCGCATGTACTTCTCGAACTGTCGCATATCCCCAAGGGCATACTTCAGTGAGGAATAGGATAGGTGCGGCTTACCGTACCGTTCTTGTAGTTGGTCTCTCATCGTACAAACTTGAATAGTCCGCTAAGTTGGTTCTCTGAGAGCTGATCCCCGTACTTGCTCTCGATTAAATCGTATGCCTTACGCTTGTCCTTCGACCCTTTGACGTAGTTCACCGCCTTATCCATGATGTCCTCGACAGGGGCCTCCTCTTTCTTCGGAGCGGCCTTCTTCGCAGGGGCCTTCTTAGCAGGGGCCTTCTTCTTCGCAGCGGCAGGCTTCTCATCTTGTTGCTCGATGGCCGTCTCTACCTCGTTGGCCGAAGCTATACTGGTGTCGATACCAATACCGAGCATAGCCAGGGCACGACCCACGGCAGAGGTCTCGCAGTTCTCTACGTAGCTCGTCTTGTTGATGTTGCTAGCCGCACGGTTTTCGTGAGCGTGACCGACAGCCACTACCATACCGTCGTTGTCGGTGATGGTTGCTCGACACAGACACTCCTCGGCGGTGAGCATGGGGAACTCTGTGTTTATCCCCCAGTTCTTGTACTGCTCTTCTTGGCGGAAGAACTTGATGCGTTCGTTGACTTCAACGTACTGCTTGCCACGGATGTTCGTGGTCTTGAATTTGTAGTTGCTCATGTGAATTGTATTTAGAATCCGTGTTCTACTGCCCTAGATTTTAGATCGTTGAAGGCTTCGATCAAAGGTTGGTTGCTCTCGTGGTATCTCCCGACTAGTCGCTCCCCACCCCAAATGATGATGAACTCATCGAGTAGTTGTGCAGCTAACTTACCGCGCTTCATCTCTTCTTGGTGAGGATTCATGGTAACCTTAGACATATCGTGTTCCCCCACTTTATCGGTGAGTTTGTCGACGCACACTTGGAACATAGCCGAGTATTTCAAGTCTGTCTCTCTCAGGTTGTTGCACTTCCTGATGCTGTTGAGTATCGTAGCGTGGTCCCTACCTATGCTCTTCCCCGTTTTCTCTAGCGTAGAGTCGGGGTCTAGGTTGTGACACAGCATACAGTATGTGTGGCGGGCGTATACAATGGGACGCTTACGTGATCTGCCTTGTATCTCTGACTTCAGAACTCCGAACACCTCTGTGATAACGTCGGTGATATCGTTGCGTATTTTCTCTGAAGACATAGCCTGGAGGTGGATGTTGGTTGCCACCGCCGTAAGCTGCTTCTGTTCTTTTTTCAGTCGGTCGGATACGACCTTAAACTTCTTGATTGCTGACGTACTCATACTGTTCGGGGATTATGATTAGCCTACCGAAGGTGGCAAGCAATTTGTGTTTGGTGTTGTCTATGTCTTCTCTCTTGTTGTCGAACCAGTGCGCTCTGCGCTTGGGGTTGTAGTGACAGAAGGTCTTGACCTCGGGGATGTAGTGTTGGCCTCGTGGCTTGACCACTAGCCGATCGCACTCGACCCAAGCACATACAGTCTTGTTCTCCCCATTGAGAATCTTCTCCGCCGTACCACGTTGGTTGCGCAAGGTAGCGTTGTGCATCTCTAGGATGACATCTTCGGGGTCGTAGTACTCTGGGTCGGTGTCGCCGAAGCGCACTTGCCATCTCTGAAAGTTCGGGCCTCGACCCAAGTGGAATCTAACTCTAGTCTTCATGGTTGTGTAGTTCAAGGACTTTGTTGATGGTGACAGTGCCGAACTGGTTCTGCCTTTGGATGCGCTTCTTGTGGTTGACGGCATCGGTCATGTCATAGCAGGGGATCCACCCTGAAGACATCCCCTCCTCGTCTTTACCTGAGAGGTACGCCACTACATATTTAACTCTGTTGTTCATTGT
>Ga0208159_1000185_pt1 | contig 25879 bp, 47 predicted proteins | sample 9_EtaG_FD_184082 | JGI IMG/M metagenome (GOLD analysis project Ga0208159, IMG submission 184082) | Marine viral communities from the Subarctic Pacific Ocean - 9_ETSP_OMZ_AT15188 metaG (SPAdes) (version 2) | ecosystem: Environmental > Aquatic > Marine > Oceanic | place: Pacific Ocean | collected... | reverse complement strand
TCCGCCACTTGTTACATACGAACCCGCTACACCACCTCCATCGTTACCTTGACCTGCGGGTGTAGCTGTACCTCCTCCGCTTGCGCCTGCTTGAGTTTCTCCACCGCCACCAGAGCCACCGTCCGCTCCTGCTCCTGAAAAATACACTTGTCCAGCTCCACCGCCGCCGCCTGCGGCTGTTATGGTTGAGCCTCCTAAATTTGTTACTATAGAGTCTCCACCATTATTACCTCTATTTTGAATACCTACACCTCCTGCACCCACTGTGATATTAAGTGTTGCGCCTGGAGTTTGTTGAACTGTTCCTGTTAAATAACCGCCAGCACCGCCGCCACCACCACCATTATAATAGCCTCCACCTCCGCCGCCAGCTCCACCGCCAGCTACAATTAGATATTCTAAGCTATAGGTGTTAGCTACGTTTATAAAATTTTTCCACTCATTATTTCCTGTATAATGTTGCATTGTGCTTGCAGATGATTGTGAAGTTTGTGTTGTATCATTTCTTATCATACCCTCTACAGCGTTTTCGCCATTAGGGAATGCTGTGCCACTAGGCATTTTCAAACCTTTTGTATTTCCTGTCGTATTTAAATCGACCATTTCTCCACGAACTTTACTTAATGCCATTTTATATTTTTTTCCATGTTACATTTTCTTCATCCCAAACATACTGTTCGCCTTCTTCCATTTCTGGTTTTTCTACGGGGGGTGTCCAATTACCGTTTCCGTCTTGAATCCAACTTGCGGGTGGTTCCCAAATACAAGTATCCTCATTTAGTGTCCAATAAGAGTTGGGAGACTCTTCATAAAAAGCATCTCTGACAGGGTCGTATATCATTCCTTTTCCTGCGTAATTTTTTCTAAAAGGTGTACCTCCTTTTATATGAACTCCAGCTCTTGTATTATATGATGTTCTTTTACAATTTCCATATTCACTCTCCCAATATTCAGTATTATCTTTTTCATCAAAATATTCATTTCCATTAGATGTATATTCATCGACTCCAGTTATAACTCCTTTTACTCTACAAAGAGCATTTTTAATAGTTTCATTAAGTGATTCTATTTCTTCATCTAAATCAGATGTTCCTTCTAATTCTTTAGCATTTAAATTAGCCAAAGCTTCTTCTTGTGCTGGGACTAATGCTTTTTTTTCAGCATCTATTTCTGCAAGTTTATCGGAAATATCTTCCAGTAGCTGCTCGTTTTTTTCATCTGGATAATTTGGAGAAAGTTGTGATTGTAATTCATCCAATTCTGATTGTAATGTTTCAAGGGTAGGTGAGGTAAAAGTATTGTCATAAATTTCCTTCAAATCTTCATATTCTTGTGAAGAAATATTATTTTCAATTATAACATTTCTTTCTTGGTCAGCCTCTAAAAGCCTAGCTCTTTCTGTAGTTGTAAACTCTGCATTTGATATTTTTGCGTAGTGTGCCATATTAATTAAATGTTATTGTATCTGAATTACCAGCAGCAGTTATTTCGTAAAAATAAACTCCTGAAGGCATATTTGTTGTGTCTCCAGCTCTAGTTCCAGCTCCTGACTGACCATTAACTGTTACTCCTGATGTAACTGTTACTGTTGCCAATGAACATCTTAATATTATAATTCCTGACCCACCAGCTCCTGAAGTAGATGTCCCTAAAGAGCTACCGCCTCCACCGCCTCCACCAGTATTAGCTTGTCCATCGCCAGCTGGGCCTGCTCCCGAATTTGCTCCATAAGAAACTGCGGCATTTCCACCACCACCGTTTCCACCTGTTCCTGGAGTATCGCTGCTTACATATATACCGCCGCCGCCGCCGCCGCCATAAAAATTACCAGTGCCGCCTTTTATATTTACTTCTAAACCTACACCTCCTAGGCCTCCCACATGTGCAGTTGGAACATTGCCGTCACCTCCTACAGCGCCAGCACCTCCACCACCACCAGCAGAAGCATCTCCACTTCCACCTCTTTCACCACCAGCAAAACCTTGGGTTGGACTGACTGCTGCTCCACCTATTGAACTTCCTCCCCAACCTGCGTTTCCGCCGCCTCCAGAACCACCATCAGCTCCGCTAATGTTTCCACCAGAACCGCCGCCGCCACCAGTAGATGTAACGTCAGCAAATACAGAATTACCGCCGTTATTTCGGTTTGTGTTATAACCTCCAGCTGTAATAGCAGCTCCACCAGCACCAACTTCTATATCATAGGCAACACCTGTAGATACAGCTTGTGCAGTTTCAGCACTACCACCGCCACCAGTAGTTGCAAAAGATGTTCGTAGCCCTCCAGCTCCACCGCCGCCGCCTCCAGCACCAGATGCTCCACCAGCTCCGCCACCAGCGACTACTAAATAATCTACAAGGGTAATCAAGCTCTCTTCTTTTAGTAATTTCCATTTAGAGCCATTATAAACCTCTACTCTCTTTGAGTCTGTGTTTTCTCTTAAATCACCTGCGTTTGGTGAACCAGGTCTTTGAGCTTCTGTTCCTTTAGCCCATGTCAATCCTCCTGTGTTGCCACTCAAGTCAATTACATCAGTAGTTACTTTGGTTTCTGCCATTGAGCGTTATTTTATGAGATTACTATTATCTGTATACCATTAGCTGCTGTAACAGGTGGGTTAAATGCAAATGTTAAATTACTTCCTGATACACTCCAATTGGGGTTATCAGAAGCATCTAGTAAATTTTGTGTTACACCACTAATACTAACGATACAGTTTTGTGCAGCTGTTGGAGTTGAGTTCAAAGCTAACGCCCCTAATGAGGAGCCCGTTCCTGTAAATTGATTTATTGAACCAAATCCTCCACCACTGCTAGCAATTGTTATTTCTGTGCCTGAAGTTTGTGTTAAAGTTATTCCTGAACCTTCTGTTAGGTTTACACTAGAATCACTTCCACTTAATGCGTCTAATTGTAATGGTACACTAGAACCTGCTTTTGCTCCAGCTTTCAATTCGTAAGTATCTCCTGCCGCTGTTGAAGCAATAGTAAATCCATTACCTGCTCCATCCTCGGTTAAAGTTATATTACTACCTTTTGTTATAAGTACTGAGTCGGTTGTAGAATCCGAACCTGTTAGCGTAACATTTACGTTGTCTCCACTTTGTGATGTAGATATACCGTATGTGGTGTTGGCAGACACCAAGCCTATTGGTATTTGCACATTATCGGAAGCTTTATATCCTACTAAAAAATCTATATCTCCTACCGTTGAGCCCGATGTAAATTGTGAAAATTTTACTGCCATATTATTCTGTTATTAAATTATCTAATGTTTCACTTACCATTCTTGAATTTTGTTCAGTTACTATTTCTTGACTACCAAATGGAATATTTGATGATTTAAGTCCATCAATTGCATTAGTAATCCAAATTGCTATCATATCTGAATACTTATAATTATTACCATAATGCTACAATATTAGTGGCGCTTGTTCCTGTGCTATGTACTTTTGTAACCTGTACAGGTATAAATGTTCCTGAACTAATACCATTAAATGTAACTTCATCTCCGCCTACCGTAGTAACTTTAATATTTCCAGCTCCTCCAACAAAAAGAACGCATCCGTTATTTCTGTTAGCTCCAGGGTCTGTAGAAACACTAGGTATATTAACCGTGTCACTTGGTGTAACAGCTGATGCTCTTCCTGCTTGTAATTTTTGATATGACATATTTATTTTTTATAGGGGAATATTCTATTTAATGTATCTCTTCTTTCTTCACATCCACATGGTCTACCAGTTATTTTAGAAACCTTATCCACTACCGCTTTTATGCCAGTTGCTGTTGTAAGTTTATGAATACTATCTCCAAATCCAATTGACTTTACCTTTTGCATGTGCATATATTGTTTTTACATGAAGACATGGTGAAGGATAAAAATAGTAGAACTTTATTCCAGTTACATTTAATGTTATACAAAACCTCTTTCATTATTTTAAATGATTATGTGTTTTAAAATGATAAGTGTGCCTGTAAGACATACCGTCATCACTTCCGTAAGCATGTCCATGTCTTTTCTTTTCCATAGCTTTGCTTTCGTTTCTTCTATCTTTAAGACTTTGAGAGTGTGGGCCTTTATGTTTATTTCCTAACGACTCATCAAGTCTGTCGTTATATCCTTGTTTATAAGTTACTGTAGGCATAATTTTTAATTTATAAGATTAATAAGTACAAATATACTAATATTTTCCTTGTCTATTTTTTGGTGAACTTTTTGTTGAGCCTCCTGGGCCTGACCATAATTTTTTACACGCCCAATACCTAGCTGTAAATTTAGAACTAGCACTACTGCATTTGTGTCTAGCACGAAATGATTTCCTCGCAGCAGCAGAATAATTGTGACCATAGCCTTTAGCACCAAAGTGTATAAGTTTTTCTTTACCACCCTGACAAGCCTTGACCATTTTCTTTTTACCTGGTCTATCACTGCGAGTGACTACATTACACTTCATTCTGCTTTTATCAGCCATTGTTTTAGTTTAGTGAAACCCAAGCAGTTCCATTATACCCTTGAAATTGTGGATTGCCACCACCATCACCATCTGAAACGAAAACAACCATACCTGCTTGCGGTGAGGTGATATCTGTGTCTCTTGCAGTTGTATTAGCGTAAACTTGTAACTGTAATCCTCCTGCAAAGCTTTTGTTGCTTAATGTTTGTGTGCCTGTATCGGAAACTAATGTTGCGTCCGCATCACCTATTGTTGAACCGCCTGGTAAAACAAGTGTGTTGTTTGCTGATGCAGAGTGCGGTTGAGCAGCTATTTTTTGCCCATGTGAGTTCACACTGCAATTCAACTGTATTTTACCTACAGCAGATGCATTATCTCCTTTTACCTCTACGATATGTGTGGCGGGGTTTAAAATTAAATTACCAGCTGCGGTAATAATTTCACTAAAAAAAGGTGAAGACAATAATTCTTGAATTGTATATGCTCTCCTAAGAGAATTTGTTAGTTCTGAACCTTTATCTTCGGTATTAACTGTGGAACCTATTCCGTGAAAGGTTGTTCCTTGTGGTACTGTTGACATAATTATGCGTTTTTAACTGTTTTTGTATTACTTATAAATTGTTTTTTGCCTCCAGAAGCTTTCTTCTTTTTGGCTGTTGCTGCAAGAGCTTTTCTACTTAATCTTCTAGCTTTAGATAAAGGCAAACACCTGTCAGGGTTTTTTTTATTTTTACTTGTTCCACATGGCCCTTTGATTTTACCATCTGTTCCAATCCTAACCCATTTTTGGTCTCGCCATTTTTTAAGCTCTCCCATATTTTTTCTTCCTTTTCAAAGCTTTGAAATCAGCTCCAGTAATTTTATTATATGGTGGAGCTGCTTTAGCTATTTTTTTTTGCCTATTAGTTAGTTTACTCATTTCTTTTTAATTTTTAGTTAAACAGTATTAATATATTTTATAGGTGCTGACAATATTCCTCTCTGATAAACAGACTCATTTACTTTTTCCTTTATAAAGTTAGGTAGTTGTTTTTCTTTAGGTCGCCCATAAGTTGGGTTTTTCTTTTTCCTTCTATTATGCTCTGCTTGTAATATAGCTTGCCTAAACTTTCCATATCTTTTCGGTCTTTCGGTCTTGCTTAACTTACTCATTTCTTTTTAGATTTTAAATTTTTTAACATTTTGTCAATCTTAACAGCTTGACCTTTGTGCATAGCTGAAGCTTTTCTAAGCTGCGAAGCTATCTCTCTAAGTTTTTTTGCATCCATTTTATTTAGATTTTTTTGCGTAATTAGGGTCTTTACAATATTTACTTGCGGCCATATTTGCATAAGCAGAAGGGTACTTGTCAAAAGTACGCTTGGCCCATGCAATTCCAGCTGGGCAAATTTTATTTCCTTTTTTTTTTCTTCTTTTAGTAGCCACTTTCTGTCATTTTTTTATCTGGGTTCATACTTATTTTCCCGTTCATTGTTTTGGCAAATTCCACTGCTTGTGGAACTCCAACTGCATTATATGGAAATGTCTTAGTTTTTAATTTTCCGCTATCCATGCATTTATATTTTACTGTAGGCATAAATTATTTTTTTTTATTATAGATTGTGTCAAAAGCCGAAGCTCCTAGAAGTGTAAGTTTATCAATAATATCTTCTTGTATTTTAATAATCATAGCCTCTAGTTGGTCATTTCTTTTTTCCATTTGGTCACACAAAGATTGTAAAGATTGATTTTTCTTTTGTAATTGTGCTACCTCATCTGGATTTTTTCCAATGACTGCGTATATAACAACAGACAGTGAGCCCACTATCATACCTGTAATAGATACAAAAATGTCTTTGTTGTCTGCTGGTATTTGGTGAAAAGATAAAAACAATAGTAGTAATATTACAAGTAAAAATACTCCTACTGCCCCTATGTAATGTCTTATATCCCTATTTCCGTTCATTATTTTCATTGTCAATATTAAATAAATATCTTTATGCAAATTTAATAAATAAAATTCAATGCAATCTGACTACCTGAAGTACTGGAGAGTAATAAGATATTTTATTCGTGCTAAATACAAATTAACCACAGCAGATATAGAAACATTGCTTTTTTTAAAGACGGAATCTTATTTTGGTAAAGATAAATTTTTAGAGTTCAGCAAACTTCTTAGTTGGAATAAATCTAGATTTGAAAGACTTCTACGAGATGGGTGGATACAGGTTTTTAGAAAAAGAACAGGTAAGTCGAAAACTTTGTATTGTTTGTCTTACAAAAGCAAACGTGTAATAAACTCTATTTATAAAAAACTAAATGGGGAAGAAATACCTACTTCCCCAAGTCAAAATCCATTGTTCCTAAAAAACGTATCCTATACGGATAGAGTTTATAGAAGCATGATTAAAGATATGAATAAATTTATAAAACAACAACGACATCATTCTGAGATATGATTGTATAGGCTTTACCTTCAATCAACATAGTATACCCAGCACGTTTATCGTAATAAATATTATCTCCTTCTTTTATAACATCGACATCAGTCCCTGGTTTTACCACTATCCCTTTTTTGTATCTTAATTGATTTGCGTCTTCTGAAGAGAGTAAAAGTCCAGATGATGTTTTTATCTCCTCTTCTATTGTTTCTATAATTATATTTCTTCCTATTGGTTTCATTCATTAGTAAAATTTAACATCGTAGTATTTAAAATAAGGTGCAACTTTTTTAACAGAACTTGTTTCAATCCAATCACCAAACTTATCATAAGATTCTACAGAGGTAATAATTATTTTATGAGAGTCTCCAGGCCCATACTCTTGATAAGAATAAGAGCTAGGAGACACCTCAAAATGTCCAACTGGTTTACCTTTGATGGCTAAAGTTGTCTTCATAAATTTTTTCCATTACCACCAAGAAAGCTCTGTTGTATCCGTCTTTATACCCAGTCATAAAAGGGTCGGCAGGAAGAGGGCATGGGGGCACAGGCACTAAAGATGATGGATACGTAGCTCCATAGGCATAATCCCATCCAGCGATGTAACCATCCTCCCAGCCTTTACAATAGTTTTTTTCTGATATAGATGTGAACGAGCCACATAATATAAATATTAATAATAAATGCTTCATAGTGTTGTTGTGGGTTTTTCTTCTACTAACTTAGTTACTTTGTATCCGTTTTTTTCTAACAAAGTTTTTGCTTCATGTATTTTTCTAAGGACATTGCTTTTATCGTCCCATATTTGATTATGTATTACCATTTTTATTTATTTATTTGTTATTTCTCTTGCCATAGTTACTATAGCGTTGGTTGATAAAATAGTTATAGCTACAGAAACAGCATTTTGAAGTGCGGTCTTTGTAACTTTCATAGGGTCTATAATTCCCATTTTAAGCATGTCTCCATAGACATGTTTCTTTACATCGAACCCTTCATTCTTTTTTTCGGGTGGATATATTTGTTCTTCCTCAAGTCCAGCATTTTTAAGTATCTGAACAAGTGGAGCACGAAGTGCACTTGACAAAACTGCGTAAGCAGTTTTTTTTGCCGAATAAACACTTTCGTGTCCTGACAACTGATTATAATAATCGTAGTAATTGTACAAAGCTAATCCGCCACCAGGTAGTATTCCTTCTTGTAATGCGGAACGCACCGCACAGACTGCATCATCGACTCTATCATAAAGTTCCTTCTGCTCTAGGTCAGTGTTTCCGCCAACGTATATAACACCAATCCCTCCTGTCAACGATGCGATTCTCGACATTATAAAATCTTTATCAGCTTTTTTTGTTGCGAGCTTGTTTGCATCCCATAATTGTTTTACTCTCTCTTTTACCTCTGGGGTTTGTTTTTTACTATCTTTCAAAACAATTGTACTGTCTTTCGATACAATCACTTTATTGGCATGACCTAAATCATTAAAAGATATTATACTTAAATCATCTCCTGTCTTCTCTGAAAAATAAGTAGCACCAACTGAGAGGGCTATATCCTGCATCAGTTCATGTTGTTTGTAACCAAAGGAGGGTGGAGTAATGTTACAAATTTTCAAACTATTCTTCATGACATTAGCTGCCAACGTGTTTATCACGTTTGTAGAACAGGGTGCTACTATTAATAATTTCTTACCCTCCGCTATAATTGGTTTTAAAACAGTCTCGATGTTAAGCAGGTTAACAATCTCCGCATCTGATACCAAGATGTGCACATCATCTAAAATACACTCATCTTTTTTGTGGTTATTGATAAAAAGAGGAGAGGTGTAGCCTCTATCAATTTTCAATCCATCTGTGGTTTCATTATACGTTTCTGAAGTTTGTGAACGTTCTACTGTAACGATACCATTTTTGCCAATCGAGTTGTAGGTGTCTGCAATAATCTTACCAACATCTTGGTCGTTGTTCGCAGATATAGTAGCTACATCTTTCAGCATTTGTTTTGTAACTGGTTTACTATCTTTTTTAAGTCTTTTGATTAATTCTTTTGTTTCATTCAAAAGCTCTCTCAATATTTCTGTTTTATTATCGAACTGTCCGATGAGCTCCATACCTGATTTTACCAGTGCCTCTGTTAGAACAATCGCAGTGGTTGTTCCATCACCTGCATTTGTTGCTGTTCTATCCGCAGCTTCACGCATCATACGAACAGCTAGGTTTTCCACAGAATCTAAAAGTGCAATAGATTTTGCAACTGTTACTCCATCCTTGGTGACAGTTATTCCGTGTGTGTGTTCTGGTGATTCAATTATGACAGTATTACCCATCGGCCCAAGCGTGCTTTTTACAGCCTGCGCCATTTTGCTAATGCCATTGATTAGCTTTTGTTGCGCCTCAGAACTAAAGTGCAGTTCTTTTGGCGAATATCCCCCTTGCTCCATTTTACTAATTTATGTAAAAGTAGAAAAAAAAACAAAGAAAACCGAAAATGTCAAAATATATTTTCTCTATTATATATATATATATATATTATTATTATTATTATTTAATAATACTGAAATGGTTTTTAAATTGGTATATCGACATCTTATTGATTATCAATTACTTAATTGACACTAAATCGACACTAAAAAAAATATATCGACACTAAAAGAGAAAAGGCAGCACGAAGCTACCTTTCCATATAAACCAACTCAAAACAAATATTTAGAGAAGACCTCTAAATTTCTTCATATCTTCAGCTCTTTCGATTCCGTCTGCAATTCGTTTAATTTTTCTGTCTTCCTTAATTATTCTTTTCATATTAGCTGCTTGCTGAATACCTGTCATAGAGTTCATCCTTCCATTTATCAACCTGCCATTCTTAATATAAAGACCATCAACAAAATTGTCTTCAGAACCTGTTCTCAAATGTGTGTGTCCGTGTGCCATATCAATACATTATTTTAATACTTATAAGTCCAAGATAAATTGTTATCTCAGAGTAATCATAATCCTTGTCGCTAGAATAATATGACCACCCAATTGCAAATCCAACACGTAGCCTGTTATGAATCTCTAGCTCCATACACAAAGGTAGTAAATTTTATTAGACACTTAGAGTGTTTGGGTTACTATATGATATACGCAGCGCCTGGGCAAATCCCAAACCGATTTTTTTTTACACTGGGGTTGTTGTTTCCTGTTGTTGTTTGTGATTTTTTTAGCTTTTTGTATTGTAAACTATGTCAGACCTTGTATCTGCTAGTAAAAACCTAGGTAACAGACCTTCCCTCAGCTAAGATTTGAACATCTAGAGATGTTAGTTAAGGCACGTTCCAGTTGAAAAAGTTATTAACAAAACTAAAGTAATTCATTCAACGTAAACTCTTTATTGATAAGGGATAAGAACATCTGCTACTAAAAACGCTAGAAACAAAAGAAAACTTGCTTGTTTTATTGCATTAATATGTATAACTTACACAATGTAAGCACGAGGTTTACACAAATACTAACTTAAAATTTTAAATATGGCAAGAAATTTATTACAAATCGAGACAGACTTTATCCGACAAGAGGACATCGCCGAAGGTCTGCAATTGCGAAAGGTCAATCAGACTATTCGCACTATGAACAATCATGGGTTTACTAGATTCAATAAAGCATTGGGTCTAGCAAAACTTATGCTAGAGGTCAAGACATGGTTTGAGACCGATACTACACAAGCGAAATTCAGCGAAGCTGGAGTTAGCTGGACAATTGGAGACTTAGCCGACAAGATATTCCACAAGGATAGGTCATGGTTTACTAGAGGTTGTCAAGTGGCTACAATCAATGAAAACACAATTGAGGCCTACATTACGACAATTAAGAATTTACAAAATCTAGGTTTTACTTGCAATCCATCAATAGAGAAAGCAATAAAATATAGTAAATTTATATCTAACGCTGATACTTGGACTCCGATATTACAGGCCTACATGAGCCAAATAACTCCATATGCTGAGCATGAGAACTTAGCTAATGTTCTTTATGCTCCATTAAACTGGAAAGAGATTGACAGAGTTATAGCTGAACACAATGATACTGGGACTTCAAGTAGTAATTCTGAAAATGTGCTCTCCAGAGAAAGCAATTCTGGAAATACCAATGAAAACGCCGAGTCGAATGATGCGCCACGCACAAGTGAAAGTCAAGATTTTGGTAATGGCTTTACACATGAAAACCTAGTGACTTTAAGAGGTCTAGAAACAGATTCTAAGGTTGATGTAGTAGAACTAATGATGGATAACATGACTAATGAGGAGAAGTATGAAATGATTGAGAAGTTGTGTGAAAGATTTGAATTAACCTTAAATATTGAAGCATAATGGGACTAATATATACTTTAACTGGAGAGACTGCTAGAGCAAGAATACGTAGCTATGGTAACTCTCCTAGAGAACTTGCACTTCATAGAGGTGCTATGGAAGGAGATGTTAAAAACATCAAAAGCAAAGTTCACAAATGCAATGGTGCTGGGACAATATACCAGTCAAACTTTAGCATAGGCTTTGAGATTGAGAAAAACAATTTTTTAGGTCGTAGCAGAGTTTCTGCGGGTGTAACTGAATATGAAATGTTCAGAGGATACGAAACTGATGGTAGTTGTGGAGTTGAGGCAATAACACACGTACTACCTCTTGTACCGCCATCTCCATGGAGAAACAAAGTTTTCGATATGTTCCACAAAGCTAGACCAATTATTGAAGACTCTGAGTCTCCTAGCAACATCAGTTGTGGTGGTCACATTACGATTGGATTATCTCCTAATTGCGAATTGTCCACAAACGAGTTTTGGACTCGTTTAAGGCCTTTTGCGGGTCTTTTGATGTCCTTGTACCGAAAGAGATTAAGAAACTCTTATTGCAATACTAATTTACGTATGGGAGGACATGATACTGGTGTGCCTAATAACATCGGTGGGTTTCACTACAAATACCAGTTTGCTCTGTTAAAGAGTAGCGGTGTAATTGAGTTTAGAGTACCTAACCGAGTACAATCGGTAAAGAGTTTGTTTAGGAGATACGAGTTGATGTATCAGCTGGTTGACTTTGCGGTCAACAGACCTAATGCAAGATTCAGTACTTTCCTTGCGAAAGTAAGACCAATAATCAAGGGTATGTATAGCGGAGATGATGCCAAGGTCGATGAGATTTATGGATATGCTAAAGACTTTAGAAAATTCATAATGAACGGAACAATGACTGAAAACATCAGACCATTCTTTACAAGGAGAGTATCGGATGACTTGAGGGTAACTAGACAAGGTTATGTGTCAAGAGGTTAGGCAGTAATCATGGGAGGTGTCAAAACCTCCCTCTGTCCATGGATGTGTGTCCATGCTGATGAGAGCAAAAGCTCGAAACAGATTACTAATTTAAAATTAAATAAAATGACAAAAACAAAAAAAGAATTTAAACTACTTGACAGAGTAGACGATGGATTTAATTATTTCCTGGATTACAGATTGGAAGAACTTAAATCAGATGACAAGCATTATATAAAATCTTTTATAGATTATATAGAATATTTAGAAATAAGAGTAGACAGATTATCAAAACAATTAAACACTAAATAAAATGAAATACTTAAAAACTGAAATAGATAGACAAATGTGGGATGATATTTGTGAATTACTGATTGATATTTTTGACAGAATGGAAATGGATACGACAGATAACTTTGACAAGATAGTAGAGTTTATTTATTTAGACATTCACAAAAAAGAAAGCCAATATAATGTCAATGATAGAGTTAACAATGATGCATTGGTAAATTGGTCATTTAGAAAATGGATAGACAGATAAACTTGACAAATCTTAAATCGTAGACTAAGACAGAGGGATGTGAAAATGTCCCTCTTTTTTTTGCCCTGCGTCTCTTGTGCGTGACGCACAAAATGACGATTTAAAAAAAATTATATACATTTACAACATGAAACTAACGACAAAGCAAATCGGGAAAATCCTAAAAAGGATTGCGTGGTTCAAGGAACCACAACCCTTAGAACCAAAATCTAAATACAATTTTAGTAAACCAATTAAAGAAACAAAACCGCTAAGATAAATTGCGTTTAAAATTTATTTAACTAATACTTATTTATGGATACAAGTAAATCAAACATCGTAAGACCAGTGTATTACAATGGTAAGAGATATTGGAATTTAGAAGAATATTCAGAAACACAAAGACAGATTGGATGGAAAACTTTAGTAGCTTTTCTAGTAACACTCATGACTTTGTCTGGTCTGATTCTGATGTCAGGTTTTTATTTATTCTGCTGGATATTTATTCCTGAAATGACATCACAAGTTTAATCATTAACAAATCAAAAATACGGGAGGCGACATAGAGCCTCCTTTTTTTTTGCCCCTCAGTCAACCCTTATAAATAAAGGGATTTGGATATGTGTAATAAATGTGTTATCTTTGTGTAATCGTTTAACTTAAATCTAATATTATGACTAAATATATTTTAATAACCACTAATGGTGGTGTAAAACTAGACTATCAAGGTGATGGTTTAGCAAACAAACAGAAAGCCGTAGGTGGACTAATAGAGTATGTTGGACTACAATACAACAGACATAACCCACGGACTAGTGAAAGGATTTTACTCCGAGACAATATCAAGATATCAGATAGAGTCGCAGATGCAGATGGAGTAGCTTGGGTAAATGAAAATGGATTGAGTTTAAATTTGGCTAGAAACTGGAGAGCTACCGAATTAATTTCAAACATGTTTGAAGGCGCATCATTTGTAGGAGATGTTCTGTTTGAAATTTATAACAAAGACATGTATAACCATCTTAAATATATATCTCGAAGGTCACGATGGAAAAACTATCTTGTCAATTAATTTTTTTAGACACTGAAGAGAGGGACATTGTCCCTCTTTTTTTTTGTACGAACTATAAATTCGCATAAAATAAATTTGGTAGTCTGCAAAAAATGTGTTATCTTTGTGTAATATAAACCTGTGGTCAGCATCGTTGGATGCTCCACGTAAATTTAAAACAAATGTGTATTATTATAATCAAGCAACGTAACAACGTTGTACCCATGGGCACTCTGAAAAATTGTGCTCGTATCAACCCCCACGGATTGGGGATTGTTTGGCTCGATACCTTCGAGGTAACCAAACAGAAATCCAAAGATTACAAACAACTTCATACAGACAGACCTTTCATAGCACACTTCAGATTGGCAACTGTTGGGCTTGTCAACAAGTCTAATATCCACCCCTTTGTGTGTGGTCAAAAGTCTCACGAGTTACTTATGATGAATGGTACTATACCTAGTCTTGGCAACCTTACGACCTGCGACACCAAAGTCTTGGCTCGTACTCTTGGCAATATACCTAGAGAGAACTGGAAACTACATCTTGAGAGACACGACTGCCGATTTGTTACAATCAACAGACACAGCAGAACTTGGCAGATGTACAACCGAGAGTCTTGGATTAAACAAGATGGAGTTTGGTATTCAAAAGGTAACGTGCTCCGCAACAACTATGTTGCGGTGTATGGGACACTCAAAAAGAATTGCGGTAACCACCACTTGCTTAGCGACTCAACGTTCATAGGCAAAGGTGTAACCAAAGATAAATACCCCATGGTAGTTAGAGGCATACCCTATGTAATAGAAGACAGAGGCAAAGGCTACTACATAAACGTGGAGGTATATCAAGTAAGCAATGACACCCTATCTATGTTAGATACACTGGAGAGACACCCCGACTGGTATGAAAGGAAAGAGATTGAGATTCATGCTGGAGGTAGAGTCTACACCTGTTGGCTTTACTTTAACAACACCATCAAGTATGATGGAGAGAAACTCGTACAAAACTTTATAAGTGGCTGGTCGCCCAACTTTAACATAAACAACTATTAAAATTATGAATTTGACATACACTATTCAGTACAAAACTCTTAGCGGTAAATACAAAACTATCTCGAAATGTTTTGCAGATGAAAGACACTACAACAACTGGAGAGATAAGATGGAATCGTATGGTCACAAAATTATTGGAACTCATGATGAATAAGTATTGCTCCTGGTACTTGCACCAGGGAAAAGAGTATAAATGTATGCAGTGTGGAAAGATTTTAGATACATCCAATGGGACTACTAAAATCAAATGCACTGGCAAGAGAGAAACGCTGATGCAACTAAAAGCATTAGTGTTGAGATTCAAAAATCGAAAGCTGTTTACAAACGACAGCATTCTGATGGATGGAGATTTAGATAGATTAATTAACCTAGTAAATAAATTGACATGATAAAAATTGTAAATCAAAAATTAGATGAGGCATATAATGTTTTATTTAGATTCATTGAGTCTGATAATCCTTCCAATCCAACAGAAGGAACTAAAAAAATTAAGAAAGTGTTGGATAAAATAGATGAAATACAAAATGAAATTGATAACCTAAATTTAAACCTATGACTTATACAGACAAAGAGATAGTCGATGTCCTGCACACCTACTATCCACAACTTTATAACGAGATGTGTGACCACTTGGATGAAAGTAATTCAGAATAAATTTGGAACTTTGCAAACAATGTGCTATCTTTAATATTGAATTTCATATTTCGTTTGATTTGAGTTAGTAATGTAAGGAGGAGACCCTAAAAAGTTTCCTCCTTTTTTTTGTTTATCTGCATAATATGTGTTATATTTATCGCTAAATTATAAACCATGTATAAACATATATTTGAGTCTTTAATAGACAACATCACACAACATTACGGAATACCAATAACACAAATGTTTTCTAAGAATAAGGATTATGAATCGGTAGAACCGAGGCATATGTTTTTTTATTTGTGTAACAAAAAAAATATTCCGACAATCACAATCCAAAGACATTTAGATTCTCTTGGATACTCCATTCACCACTCTAGCATCCTACGAGGTATCGCTAAGATAAATGATAAAGTAACTGAGGTCAAAGACTTTGACCCTCTGATTAGTAAACTTGAAAACGTAACTTCTAATGTTCAGTGAACTGCATAATGTTTTCAGAGAAGCATATAAAGATGAAAGTGCAACTAAAATCAATGGAGAAGATTACAAAGCTGTGCTTCTGCTGGGCATCAAGATTATTTTATATCAAGATGATACCCTCACAATATTTAACACCTCTAAAGGTGGGGACTACTATCAAGAGATATCAGAAGATGAGTACACTCTATTCATTGAGAAAGGTTGGAGGTATGCCCTCTACACTATGGCAATTGATAGGTACACAGCTAAAACGGAAAACATCCGTGAAAAAATACGAGAGGAGATTAACACAAGAAACAATACTCGTTACTTAGATTTTTTAAAATCTAATTTAGAATTAACAATGAACAAATATTATAAGATAACCCAAAAATTAAATCAACTATGACTTTAGAAACAATTAATTACCAAGGGAAAGAATACTCCGAGGTATCAACAAGATTAAATTATTTTAGAAGAGCAAAACAATATCAAGGTTGGAGATTAAAAACAAAAGTAGTATCTCAGACTGAAGATAGCGTTTTAATGAAAGCAATGATATTAGATGACAAAGGCAGAGTAATGGCTACTGGTCATGCTATTGAGAAAAAAGATGGTAGCCGTGTAAATCAGCGTAACCACGTAGAGAACTGTGAAACATCTGCTGTGGGAAGAGCTCTTGGATTTTTAGGAATAGCTTCTGATGGAAGTATAGCTACTTACGAAGAGGTGGTTAACGCTGTAGAGAACCAAAAGAAAGATAACGTGAAGCCTACAAAACCAAAGGAGGAAAAGAAAAAAGAATACATTCTAGAAACGGACAACTTTAAAAAGGTGCTGTTATATATGGCAAAGAATAAAGACAAGATGAATTTGGCTGATATGATAAAGAAGTTTGAGGATGAGAAGTATGGTAAACTAACAACTAAAGAAAAGGGTAAACTGAAGGAGGCATATGAAGGAAAGTGAATTAATAAAAACCCGCAACAAGGTCGAGTCACTGCGAAATGTAATGCAAACTGTAATTAACAAAATTACTATGTTAGAAACGTTAGTGTTTAGCATGACTGATATAGTCAAAAGGCTCGACCAATATGAATCAATAATAAAACAAATACAAAGTGAAAGAGAAAGAGATACTAAAAAGATTAAGAAATGATGAGGAATACTACGGAGATTTTGGCAAGCAGTTTTTATCCAACTCTGATATTAGAGCCTTAACAACTAGACCTCGAAAGTTTCATGCTCCTGTAAAAGTTACACAGGCGATGACTGAGGGTAGATATTATCATCAGTATATATTAGAAAAAGAGAAAGCTAAAAATTTTCCAATCGTAGACTGCACAACAAGAGCAGTAAAACTATTTAAAGAATATTGTGCTGATAATAATTTAGGTAAATACGAAGTGCTTTTGAAAAAAGAAGCAGAAGCTATTGAAGATATGGCTAACTACACTTTACAGAATATTACTTTTTTTGATTTTATAAATGACCCTAGTGCACAGTATGAAGTGCCAGCTATTGGCGAGATAGGTAAAGGTGTAATGTGGAAAGGTAAGGCAGATATTCTGACAGACAAATATGTAATAGATTTGAAAACATCAAGTGATGTGTGGGAGTTTAAAAATAGAGCAATGAAATATTTTTACCACACACAAGCATACATATATCAAATACTATTTGGCAAGCCTGTGATTTTTTTGGTTACCCATAAATTTGAGGAAGAAGATAAGAATAATAAATTTTACTATGACTTAGGGTTGTTTACAGTAAGCGAAAACACTATGGGACTAGCAGAACAAAAAGTCGGGCAAGCAGTTGCAAGCTGGAGAAAATGGCATGCACCCGATTCCAAAGAAGATTTGGAGAACTGGATTATTAACACTGAAATTTAAATTATGAATAAAGATATAAAGAAAGAAAAAGTATGGGCCGATGGATTCAGCTTTAAACGAAGAGAAGGTGCACCCGACTTTGTTATTGGAGAAATAAATGTAAAGGTGGAGGATGCAATCAAAACCTTAGAGCAAAACAAAAACGAAAAAGGCTGGGTAAAACTAAAAATGGCATACTCTTCACAAGGTAATCCTTACGTTGAGGTTGACACATGGAAACCGCCAGCAGAAAAGGAAGAGAATCCATTACCGTTTTAAAATTATGGGGTAGAGTATTTGTCATATTTTTGTTCGGTTAATAATAGAGAGAGGTCTTACCCCGCCTCTCTTTTTTTTCCGAGTCATCATGACAAGATTAATAATCTCTATTTATATATATATTATTATTTATTTATTATTATTTATTTATATATATAGAAAAATAATTAGCATAAGCGACAACAATCTAATTTACAACAACTTAACTGACATAAAATCGACACCAACATGACACAGAACATCACAATATTTAAAAATATCCAAGAGATTGATACTCCTTTCTATAAAGATTTAGAGTTTGTACTAGATAGAATTAAGAATGGTGCGTCCAAAGAAAAGGTAAAGGATATAAGGAAAGAGAAGAATAAAAATGAAAGAAATGATTTAAAGAAAAAACTACCATCTATTTGTTTCAGTGGTAGATTTTCAAAAAGGTCTGACAATAGTTTACTAGAACACAGTGGATATATTTGTTTAGACTTTGATGGATTTATTAAAAAGAAAGATTTAATTGAATTTAAAGAGAAGTTAACCAAAGACAAGTACACCCTTTGTGTTTTTATATCACCATCAGGCAATGGTCTAAAACTATTAGTCAAGATACCAAACGATGCTGAGAATCATGTGAAGTATTTTAAATCATTAGAGAAGTATTACGACACAACTTACTTTGATACAACCTGTAAAAATTTAAGTAGAGTTTGTTACGAATCATACGACCCCCTCCTACACTACAACAAAAACTCTATGTTATGGGACAAAATTGAGGAGACAGAATACAGGGAAGTAGTAGTGCATAGAGATGCACCTACTCTACGAATTACAGATGAAAATAAAATAGTAGACATCCTGGTTAAGTGGTGGACAAAGAAATATCCTATGGTAGAAGGACAAAGAAATCACAACGTCTATGTTCTGGGTATGGCTTTCAATGATTATGGAATCAATATGAATTTAGCGAAGTATATATGCAACCAGTATGCAACTAAAGATTTTACTGAATCAGAGATAACAAATACAATTGAATCAGCGTACCAGAATAGAGCTAAGTTTAATACTAAATATTATGAAGATGAAGAGTCTATATCTGACATCAAACAAAAATTAAAAAGAGGTGTATCTAGAAAAGAAATAAAGAAAGAGCTCCAGTCTTTAGATTTGGAAGAAGAGGTTATTGATTCTGTTTTAGATAAAGCAGATGAGGAAAATAAAGTAAAGCAATTCTGGACTAAAAATGATAAAGGTATTGTGAAAGTAGACCATAAACTTTTTAAAGAATTTTTAGAAGACAATGGATTTTATAAGTATGCACCAGAGGATAGTAAGAATTATATTTTTGTAAGACTCAACAGTAATTTAATAGACCACACAAGTGAAAAAGAAATAAAGGACTTTGTTTTAAATCACTTGGCTAGTAATGAAGACTTTTCTATTTATAATTATTTTGCAGACCAGACAAGATTTTTCAAAGAAGAGTTTCTAACCTTGCTAGGTACGATTGACATAGGTTTTATTAAGGATACCAAATCAAAAAGTCATTTGTATTATGAAAACACGGCTGTACAGGTATCAGCAGATGGAATTAAACTCATAGATTATTCTGATTTAGATGGATACGTTTGGAAAGACCATTTAATAAAAAGGAACTACAAAGAGGAAAAGGTAAAAGAATGTGATTACAAATCTTTTATAAAAAACATTTGCAATGGAGAAGATAAAAGAATCAAGTCGATGGAATCAACCATTGGTTTTCTTTTACATGGACACAAGAGCCTTAGCTATTGTCCAGCAGTTATACTAAATGATGAAGTTATTTCTGACAACCCCGAAGGTGGGACTGGTAAGGGTATATTTAAGAATGCTTTATCTCACATGAAAAAACTTGTAACAATTGATGGTAAGTCTTTTACATTTGAAAGAGCCTTTGCTTATCAGTTAGTTTCTGCTGACACACAGATACTGTGCTTTGATGATGTAAAAAAATATTTTGATTTTGAAAGACTATTTAGCGTTGTAACCGAGGGCCTTACTCTGGAGAAAAAAAACAAAGATGCTATACTAATTCCTTTTGCGAAATCACCAAAGATTATTATAACAACCAACTACGCAATCAAAGGAGCTGGTAATTCATTTGCCAGAAGAAAGTGGGAACTGGAACTACACCAACATTATTCGAAAAACTATACACCACAAGATGAATTTGAAAAAATGTTTTTTGATGACTGGGATACAGAAGAGTGGTCAAGGTTTGACAACTACATGATTAACTGTTTGCAACTGTATTTAAAAGATGGATTACAAGAAAGTCAATTTGTAAATCTAAAGATAAGACAACTATCTGCTGAAACATGTCATGATTTTATAGAGTGGTGTGGATTAGTAATCGGTAGTGCACCTAACAGACATCTGGTGACAGAAGTAAAATTATACAAACCACATTTGTATTTAGATTTTACAACAGAATACCCCGACTATGCAGAACGGGCAAAGTATAGCGTATCACGTGCTAGGTTTTATAAATGGCTGGTCGCCTATGCTTTATTTAAAGAAGGGATTCAACCAGAAGAGGGTAGAGATGGAGAACACGGTAGATGGATTATCATCAAGAAGCGTGAGAAACAAAAAGAACTAGAATTTTAAAAAACATCTCAAAAAAAAGGTATCTAGGTATCAAGTGGTAGGAGAAAGTCTCTTAAAACGCATCTATGAAAGCCAATTTTTTATAAAAACTACAAAATAATGGAATTTAGACCATATCAAGAGGAAATCATTAAAAAAGGAACAGAGGTAATAAGCCGTTACAGCTTCTTATATTTAGCCATGGAAGTCCGTACTGGTAAAACTTTAACCAGTTTTGGGATAGCAAACAATCTGAAAGTTAAGAGTGTTTTATTTATAACAAAGAAAAAAGCAATCAGCTCTATTAAGAATGATTATGCTTTGTTAAAACCAAATTATGAATGTGAAGTAATTAACTACGAAAGTCTGCATAAACTGTCGGGCCTTTTAGTTGACCTTATTGTAGTAGATGAGGCACATTCCTTGGGAGCTTTTCCTAAACCAAGTAAAAGAGCTAAGATGGTCAGGGATTTGATATCTATAAACAACTGCTATGTGATTTTATTATCAGGAACACCAACACCTGAATCTTTTAGTCAGATGTATCATCAGGTTTACGGAATAAAAAACAATCCATTTAATGCTTTTAAAAACTTTTATCGTTTTGCCAAGACATACGTTAGGTTAAAAACTAAACACATAAACAGTTTTTCCGTCATGGATTATTCAGACGGTATGAAAACTATTTTAGACGCAATGAAACCCTACACGATAGCTTACAGTCAAAAAGAAGCTGGCTTCAAAGTTAAGACAGAAGAGAGTGTTTTAGAAGTAGACATGAACAACTCAACATATGTAGTAGCTAATATGCTGAAGAAAAATAGAGTCGTGCAAGGAGAAGGTGAAACTATATTAGCAGATACTCCAGTTAAACTTATGATGAAATTACATCAACTTTATTCGGGAACAATAATATTTGAAAGTGGTAAATCAACAGTGCTAGATTATTCCAAAGCAGAGTTTATTGCAGAGAAGTTTGGGCATTTAAAAATAGGAATCTTTTACAAATTTAAAGAAGAATTAAAAGCCTTGAAACATATATACGAAGATAGATTAACTACCGAACTAGAGGATTTTGACAACACAGATAAATCAATTGCCCTACAGATTGTAAGTGGAAGAGAGGGTATTAGTCTTAGAAAAGCTGATTGTTTAATTTATTACAATATAGATTTTAGTGCAACCAGCTATTGGCAGAGCCGTGATAGAATGACAACAAAAAACACACTGTTAAATAAAGTATATTGGATATTTAGTAGAGATGGAATAGAAAAAAATATTTACAAAGCAGTCACAAACAAAAAAGACTATACTCTTAGTCATTTTAAAAAAGATTTATTAAGTTTATAATTATGGAATACAACAGTGATTTTAAATACGATTTAATAGTGGGGCAAAGAGGGGAGAAAATAGTTGATGATATATTTAAAAAGAAAAAAATAGAAGTGAAGAGAGACTCTTGGGTAGGTAAAACTGGGAACATAGCGATAGAGTATATGAGTAGAGGCAAGTTGTCAGGAATAGCAACTACTCAGGCTGACTACTGGGCTTTTATACTCTCTGGAAGTTTTGCAGACAAAGTCATACTAATGTTTGAAACCGAAAGATTAAAAGATATAGCACGTGAATATGGAAGGAAAGGTTATCGTAAAGATATGGGTGATAACAACAGCTCTAAATCAGTTCTAATACCTATTAAAGAATTGTGTAATTTTGCATATAATGACTGAACAACAAGTTCAAAAAAAAAGAATTGAAGAGTTTGAGGCAGAAGGTTATTACGTAATCAAACTTATTAAGACAAATAAAAATGGTATACCTGATTTGATTGCGATACCTCCTAACAGTAAAGTTGTTTTTAGTGAAATAAAAAATAAAAATGGTAAAGTTTCACCTTTACAAAAATATAGATTAGAAGAATTAAATGGATTTGGATTTATTACAGAAGTTTACAGAGGATAGAAAGTTTTATGAATTAGATGAAGCAATAATAGATAGCCTTGAAACAATGCATGTTAAACAAGCTATGTATATTTTGCTTTGTTTGGAAAAAATGATTCCTTATCTTGAAATTAAAAACAATCGTTCTCAATTAGTTGCATCTGTAATACCTGTAGATGACCCAATCTATTTTGCCGTTCGATACATTTACGAAAAAGACACAACCCCATATTTTTTTGATTTACAACCCATCACTGTTGATGAATATTTAGATTTATATAACTTAAAAAAAACAATAAACTATGACGCTTGATTTAATAAAACAAACTGTTGGACATTACTTTAATATAAACCTGGAAGATGAAACAAATAATAAAAGCAGGAAAAGAGATAACGTAGAATCACGCATGGTATACTTTCACTTGGGAAGATTGTTTACACAAAAATCTTTAGGCGACTTAGGTCGTAGCATAACACCAATAAAAGACCACTCTACAGTGCTTCATAATATAGTGCAAACTGAAAACTTACTGGCTTTTGACAAAGACTTTAAAAGAAAATATAAAGATGTAAAGTCTATGATTGAACATTATCTTAGAAATACAGAGTATGAAGACATGAGTCAAGGGCAAAAAGAATATGAGATATTAAGACTACAGAAAGAAAATTTAAAACTAATTAAAAGAACTAGAGCTTTGTTGAATGAGAAGAAAAAATACAAAACAAAGTTGGCTGCTCACCGCAGGTATCTGATAGGTGTAGGCTATAAAATAAATCATGAACGCAGTTCTGTGTTTGACATCTTAAATTAAATATCAAAAAAAAGTTATAACTTTATATTAACTAACGCCATCGAAAATTGAAACTGATTACAAACATTAGTTAATGGCAAAGTTGAAGTCTTTAGAAAAAAATAGATTACAAAATATAAACTTTGTAATGGAAGACATTCATAATCTCACAAATGAAATTTATGAAAACTTAGTTGATAAAGACTACGACCCTTTGCGAGGCTCAATAAAAACACTAATGAAAACACTTAAAAGCCTAGAAGATTCAATTAAAGATGAGTTATAACACCATCCGACCACGACTGCACGGAAACAGAAAGATAGCATACGACAACTTAAACACAAAAGAAAAAAGAATTTTAGTTGTTGGTGATATTCACGCACCATTTAATCACCATGCATATTTGGAGTTTTGTTCTGATGTTTATGCCAAATGGAATCTAAACCAAGTTATATTTATAGGAGACATAATAGACAACCATTTTGCTTCTTTTCATACTACAGACCCAGATGGTTTGGGCGGAGGAGATGAGCTTGATTTAGCTATAGACGAAGTTCAAAAATGGTATGCAGAATTTCCTAAAGCTGATGTAATGATTGGGAATCATGACCGTATGGTGATGCGTAAAGGTTTTGAGTCACAAATACCAAAACGTTGGATTAAAAGTTACAATGAAGTTTTAGGCACACCAAATTGGAAGTGGGTAGAAAATATTGTTTATGATGATGTTTTGTATGAACACGGTGAAGGTGGGCAAGCACAGATGAAAGCCAAAAACAACATGATGAGTTCAGTGTGTGGGCATACGCATACTGAAGCGTATGTTCGATGGTTCGTTGGTAAAAAGTTTAGAGTCTTCGGCATGCAAACTGGCTGTGGTATAGATATTAAAAGCTACGCAGCAGCTTATGCAAAAAATTTTAAGCGTCAGTCACTAGGATGTGGTGTGGTTCTTGGAGGACATACAGCATTTAATTGTATGATGAACTTATGATATTTGATACAGACCAAGATATAAACAAAGAGAAGGAGGCTATATCGTTATATTTAAAAGTACAAAAAGGTACATTTAAAAAACTTAGTCCGCAAGACGTAGATTTTAGAATCTTATCAGACAATGATAATGTTATAGGTTATGCAGAAATAAAAGTATTAGACACCACAATGAAAGATTCTTTTCCTTTAAAAGTTGAAGCTAGAAAGATTATAAAATTAAGAGACAAAAGATTGTCAGCTGTAATGATTTGGTCATGCTTAGATGGAATATTATATTTACCAATTGATGGTTTGTCTGGGTCATCTTACTGGGATGAATCAACGGGTGAGCTGATGCTTTCTTATTCTAATAAAAAAATATTTAAATATGTCAGAAAATCCTAATGTAGATTTAGCAATAGCTATCCTGGTAAACTTGTTGTTATTTTATTATGCGTACATAATATTTTTTAACTAAGCCTTCTCCTTAACCTACGAGTGCGCATAGCTGAACTAGTCTTACCTTTTTTACCAATACGTTTAGGTAGCTTTTTGTTTTTTGTATATTTTTCCCACTTTGCCGCTATCTCTGGCAGGTGTTTATACATATATCTTCTTTGTGCTTGACTTTTGAATGGCATATTAATTTTCTAAAGATTTTAATACTTCTTTTTCTATCTCTCTTTTTATTTTTCTTATTTCTTTTAAATCCTCATCATTTTGAATTTCTTGCAACTCATTATATAAATCAGGTGCAAGTGCTTTCATTTGTTTTTTAGTCATTCTTTTAGGCTTTTTTTCTTTTTTAGGAGGCCCTTCAATTTGATATTTAGAATAGTTAAGTAGTCTTCTTAAAAATGTAGCGAAGTCTTCGCTTTCTAATAGCTTTGGATAATTTTCTGCATATCTTCTTAATTGGTCTGCTGGCACACCTACAGTCATAAGTACCGCAGAACCTAATTCAACAAGTTTTTCTTGTTTTTTTATAGGGTCTTTTTCTTTAACATATTCAGCTGTTAAACCCATTATATTCAGTGGTGATTTTAAAATAGGTATACTTGTAACATCTTTAGCCCATGATTTACCTTGAATATAATCAGCAGCTGATTCTAGCAAATCACCAATTATAAATAATCCGTTAAAATTACCCAGAATACTAGCTCGTAACATGTCACTAGAATCTTCTTCATCCCAATCATCTACAGGTGCACCGTTAGATATCCATTGAAAAAACATTGGCATGAAAAAATGATACATAGCAAGTTGTCTAAGATTTTGTGTTATATCACCTTTCCCCGCAGTTCTATCCCATTTTCTTAATTTTAAAGATAAGTTTCTCATCGCATTGAGCTCTTTTCTTAGATATTGTTTAGGAGTTGTTTTAAACATATTTAAACCTCTATAAAAAGCACCTCTTTGTTGAAACAAATCTCTATCTTGTAAATCATAAGACTGCTGAGTTTCTTTTGTGTCTTTTTCAAACTTTTTTATGGCATGATTTATAGCTTGCTGTT
>Ga0208159_1000184_pt1 | contig 25902 bp, 26 predicted proteins | sample 9_EtaG_FD_184082 | JGI IMG/M metagenome (GOLD analysis project Ga0208159, IMG submission 184082) | Marine viral communities from the Subarctic Pacific Ocean - 9_ETSP_OMZ_AT15188 metaG (SPAdes) (version 2) | ecosystem: Environmental > Aquatic > Marine > Oceanic | place: Pacific Ocean | collected... | reverse complement strand
AGTTCGTTTCCTTCAAAATCAAAGTCTACGCAAGAAAGAATATATTCTTTGTAGTTCTCTTTATATTTTGTGTGATGTAATTTCATTGTTATTACTCCTCGTCATATCGAGGTAGGAAAACTGTTTGGTAAAAATTGCCTACCCTATGCTCTTCCGCAACTTCTTCGGTTTGTTCATCAATCCACTTTGCAATATGTCTTGATAATGACTCTTCGAGTTTTTCAATGTCACTGCTTGGGTCAATATTTAACTCAACTTTGCATTGATAATTTATTGTCTTTTCCATTATATTTTCCTTAATTATTAAGCTTGCAATATCTCTTAATTATATTAAGTGTCGTTAAACGTCAAGCTAATTTATATTAAATTGATGTTATACGTTGACTTAATGTACTGAAAGGCTTAATTATTTGGATATACTAGGCGCAATGCGCCAACAACAATTATCCGAAAATATAGGTTATGTCGAAAAAGATTTCAAAAGAAATGCTTAATACTCTCTTTGAGGGGATAATGGATGGCTTAAGCTTAGATGCCATTATTAACGCTCAAGAGGCTTGGCCAAGTAAAAGAACCTTTCAGCGTCACATACAAAAGCATGATGAGGCTTATGAGGGGTATTCTAAGGCTAAAGCTATACAAGGTGAGAATATACCACACTTAGTTGAAGAGCTACTAGCAAAGCCTTTGCCAGAGGATGCAAAGCTTGCCAATGCTCACGTTAATTTGACGAGGCTTAAGGTAGAGTCATTGTGGAAGCGTCAGAGTCAGCTACAGAGCAGAGGAAGCATGAGGCATAAGGTAGAGGACAAGCAAGCGGTGAGTGGTACGATAACATTGAATTGGGAGGGATGATGTATAAGAAGAGAAAAGGCAAGAAGAAGTAGTGAAAGTCCTGTTGTGTGTGTTGTGTCTGTCACAAGTCGCGCATGTAACTCACCGGATAGGGCAAGGCATCAATTAAAAGTTTAATATCATTTCTTTTTGCAACCCAAATTGCAACCCATTAGAGAAAACCTTTTATATACTAGATTTGGCCGTAGGGGTTTCACCTAAAGCTTTTAAATTCTGTGGCAAAAACGCGAACCCCACCTACCCCCAAAACCGCCCGCGTGTGCTTATACGTTATAATCCGGACCACAAGACACTCACTTGGAGCCTCAATGAATATTACTATACCGTACAGTCCAAGACCGCTACAGAAGCAGTTGCACACTGCTCTCGCAAAAAAGCGGTGGGGTGTAGTCATTTGTCACCGGAGATGGGGTAAGACTGTTATGGCTATTAATCATCTTCTGAGAGATGCTATTCTCTGTGATAAGGCGAAACCGAGATTTGCTTACATTGCTCCGTCTTATAAGCAGGCTAAAGCGGTCGCATGGGATTATCTGAAGCAGTTTTCAGAAAATATACCTATGGTTCGCTTCCATGAAACTGAGTTGCGCTGTGATCTCCCTAACGGTGCAAGGATACAGCTCTTGGGCGCAGAGAATCCCAACTCTCTGAGAGGGATATATCTGGACGGCTGTGTATTAGATGAGATGGCCGATATGCCTGAGAGTTTGTTTCCTGAGATCATCAGACCTGCGTTGTCTGATAGGAAGGGCTATGCGCTCTTTGTAGGCACTCCTAGAGGCCAAAATGCGTTCTATGAGCTCTATGAAGAGGCTAAAGGGCAGGAGACATGGCATACGGCTATTTATAAGGCTTCAGAGACAAATATTTTGGATGATGAAGAATTAGAGGCAGCCAGAACTATGATGACTGCTGACCAGTATGAGCAGGAATATGAATGTTCCTGGGTAGCGAATGTACCTGGTGCTATATATGGGAAGGAGTTACAGGCCGCAGAGGAGGCAGGGAGGATATGTAATGTGCCTTATGATCCTACGCATAAGGTTGATACCCATTGGGATTTAGGTGTTTCTGACGCAACATCTATTTTCTTCACCCAGAATATAGGTCGTGCGGTACATGTTATTGATTATTACGAGGCGAGAGGAGAGGGCTTGCCGCATTATGCGAGGGTTCTGCATGAGAAGAATTATTTATATGGTATCCACAATGCTCCGCACGATATTGAGGTTCGTGAGTTGGGTAGTGGAAAAACTCGTAGAGAAGTCGCGTATGATCTGGGTATTAACTTTCGTGTGGTGCCGAAGCTTGGTCTTGAAGATGGTATCCATGCTGCGAAGATGATTATTACGAAATGTTATTTTGATAGGGATAAGGTTAAAGAGGGCTTGGAAGCACTAAGGCAGTATCATCGTGCATATAATGAGAGGATGAGGACATTTAGAGCGACACCAGTTCATGATTGGTCTTCCCATGCCGCAGACGCTTGGAGAACATTTGCTGTCGGTTTTGACGAATATCAGAACCATATCAGGCCGCCACAAGCATTAGCGGATAATAAGTATAACCCATTACAGGTAGCGATATGAGTGATTTATTAACAGCCGATGGTTTAGATGATGCTGTAATTGGTGTGGCATCAGACAACAGCAAGGTGGTTTATAGTGCCGATAAGGTGATTGGTATTTTGAAGGATAGGGATGGAATGACAGATGACGAGGCTTTGGATTTCTTTGAGTACAACATTGCCGGAGCTTATGTTGGTCCTTCTACACCCCTATTTGTTTGGGATATGGATATTAAAGAAATAGGAGATGATTATAATGGGATTTCTTAAACCCCCGAAGCCACCCCCGATACCTCCTGCGCCACCCCCACAGGTGGTAAAACCCCATACGGCAGTAACAGAAATGGCTGAAAAGAAGGCGAAAGACCCTAAAAAAGTAAATTATAAGACCACTATCTTAACCAGTCCAAGAGGATTGCTTGCAGGTAGTAAGGTTGTGGAGGATTAATATGGGATTTTTAAGATCAAAACCAAAGACACCACCAACATCTCCACCAACAACGACACCTGCGCCTGTGGCACCTCAAGAGCCAGTAAAAGAGGCGGTGAATCCTAATGAGGTTGTTTATGGTGAAGGGGAAACAATGCAGGGTGGTGGATCGTCTTCTACGATTTTAACGAGCACAAAAGGCTTGAATGAGTTGGCACCGATACGAAAGCCAATTTTGACTGGCTCTAACAATAAAAAGAAGAAATTGGGGTAATAATGCCTGATGATGTAGCGGTATCGCTTTTAAAAAGGCTAGGTACACTAGAACAACAACGCATAACTTGGGAAAGCCATTGGCAGGATATAGCTGATTTTATCGTACCAAGAAAGGCGAACATCAGTAGAAAGCGGTCTGCGGGCGATAAGATGACCGAATATATCTTTGATGGTACGGCTATTCACGCTGCGGAAATGTTATCGGCTTCTCTACACGGTATGCTGACGAATATGAGCGTAAAGTGGTTTTCATTAGAGTATAGACAAACAGATTTGAATGGAGATGATAGCGCAAGGGAATGGCTGCAATCCGTTGAAGATGTGATGTATAAAACCTTTGCGCGGTCTAATTTCCAAGAACAGATACATGAATTATATCATGATTTGATTACTTTCGGTACGGCTGTAATGTTCATTGAGGCTGACCCAGACACCGACATTCGCTTCTCCACCCGACATATCGGTGAATGTTATCTTTCAGAAGATGATAAGGGCAGAGTCGATACAGTCTACCGGAAGTTCAAAATGCCTTTAAAAGCAGTAATAACCCGCTTTGGCGAGGATAAACTGTCGAAGAAGTTAAGAGATAAGTATAGGGAAAATCCTTTTGAGACTACGGAAATTGTCCATTGCGTCTATCCTAGAGATGACCGCGATCCAACGAAACTAACGTCTGAAAATAAGCCTTATGCTTCTGTATATATTGAGCCTGATGAGAAGATTATTCTCTCCGTAAGTGGTTTTGACGAGCTTCCTTATACCTGTCCTAGATGGTTAAAGAGCAGTTTTGAGATTGGTTATGGCCGCTCCCCTGCCATGACCAGTCTCAGCGACATCAAAATGCTGAATAAGATGTCTGAGGTAACGATAAGGGCAGCACAAAAGCAAGTTGATCCACCGCTTCTTGTACCTGATGATGGGTTTATATTACCTGTACGAACAGTTCCAGGTGGTTTGAACTTCTATAGGTCCGGAACAAGGGATAGAATAGAGCCCTTACAGATTGGCGCGAACAATCCTTTGGGTCTGAATATGGAAGAGCAAAGAAGACAGGCCATAAGGTCTGCTTTCTATGTAGACCAGTTGATATTGGCGCAAGGTCCACAGATGACCGCAACGGAAGTTGTGCAGCGAACCGAAGAGAAGATGAGATTGCTTGGCCCTGTGTTGGGCAGATTGCAAGCGGAAATGTTGCAGCCATTGATTGCAAGGGCATTTAATATTCTGGCAAGGGCAGGGCGGTTCCCTGTAGCACCAGAGTTTATGATGGATATGGATTTACAGATTGAATATGTTTCTCCACTCGCTAAAGCACAGAAACAGGGCGATATTACAAGTATTAATCAGTTATTAGAGCTTCTTGGGCCTCTTGGCCAACTTGATCCAAAGATAATGGATTATGTCGATTTTGATGGGGTCGCAAAACATCTAATCAAAACACTCTCTATTCCTGCAACAACAATCTCTTCCGATCAAGAGGTGTCTATGAAACGTCAGGATCGTCAACAACAGATGGAAGAGGCTCAAGAACAACAGCAAATGATGGAAACAGCAGAGGCAGGCGGTAAGGTTGCACCGTTACTCGCTGCTGCTCAGAACCAACAATGAAGGAAATTGAGAACTTAAAACAGAATTATAAGGAACTTTTCGGTGCAGATGCAGGAGAAAAGATTCTTGAGGATTTAAGATTGCGGTTTTGGATCGAAGGTACGACCTACACACCAGACAGCAATGAAACAGCCTACAGGGAAGGGCAGCGTTCCGTAGTGCTATTTATTCAACACATGCTGCGTGATGATAACAAAAGATTAAAGGAGATGCAGAATAATGAGTGAAGATCAGGTAGCGGATGTCGTAGCAGAGCCAGTAGCTACGGAAGCACCGTCTGAAGGATTTGATTGGCGAACACATATCCCAGAGGAGCTAAAAGGCAATACAGCGTTTGACAACCACAAGGACTTAGGATCACTTCTTAAATCCCATGCAAACGTACAAAGTTTAATTGGTGCGGATAAATTACCTATCCCATCTAAAAATGCCACGGAAGAACAGTGGAACGATGTCTGGTCACGATTAGGCAGACCCACAGAACCAGATGGGTATGACTTTAAGGTAGAAATGCCAGAAGGACAGCAACCAAATAATGATTTGATTGGTTGGTTTAAAGGTGCCGCGCATAAAGCAGGTCTTAATCCAACACAAGGTCAGCAGTTATTGGATGGATATTTGCAGCTTTCAAACGAAAGTGGTCAGCAGGCAACAGGAAATATTGAAGCATTGGCGCGGGAAGGGCAAGAAACCTTGCAGAGAGAGTATGGCAACGCATATTCGGACAAAGTAGAAGCCGGAAATGCTGTACTATCTGAGTTTGGAACAGAAAATCTAGCGACTATACAGTTAGCAGATGGCAGAAACTTGGGCGATCACCCTGATTTTGTCAAAACAATCGTTAATGTTTCTGATTTTATTCGTGGTAAAATTGGAGAAGATACTATTGAGGGTATTAAATCCAGTGGTGCAATGACACCCAACGAAGCACAAGAGAAGTTAAACCAAGTTAAACGTATTAATGGACCTTTTTGGAATAAGTCCGACCCCGAACATAATTGGGCGGTACAGGAAGCCTTACGTTTACAACACATGATTACACCAAGTTAAATTCTGACAAGCTTTTCGCCCAGAATTTACCGTGTAGAAACCAAGATAACCTTCGGGCCTTGTAGGAGAAGTCCTTATACTACCAAACCTTTCGTCCGACATTCTGTTGGGTAGCGAGTATCTTTTAACTTTTTCAAGGAAAAAACTATGAGTACACAAGTAACTACAGCTTTTGTACAGCAGTTTAGTTCCAATATTACGATGCTTGCTCAACAGCGCGGAAGTTTACTTCGCGGTGCTGTTTCTGAGGAAAGTGTTACTGGTGAGAAGGCTTTTTTCGACCAGATTGGTTCTACTGCTGCTGTCAGAAAGACTACGAGGCATGGTGATACACCCCTCGTAGAAACACCACACTCAAGACGAATGGTCACGATGGACACATACGAGTGGGCAGACCTTATTGACGATGCTGATAAGGTAGCAATGTTGGCATCTCCAGAAAGTGTGTATGCACAAGCCGCAAGTTATGCGGTTGGCCGCGCTATGGATGACGCGATTATCGCAGCAGCAACAGGTACTTCCAAAACCGGGAAAAGCGGTTCTGGGTCTACCACAATGCTTTCTGCAAACACAATCGCACATGGCTCTGCTGACATGTCCATTGCAAAGCTAATAGCAACTAAGAAGGCTATGGACTTGCTTGACGTTGATCCGTCAATTCCAAGATACATTTGCGTTGGTCCTAACCAGATCGAAGCTTTGTTGAACACCACTTCAGTAACATCAAGTGACTTCAACACCGTAAAAGCTCTGGTTCAAGGCCAAGTGAATCAATTCATGGGGTTCACCTTCATCGTGAGCAACAGACTTGCAGTCGCTTCAAACATCCGCACATGTTTTGCATGGGCACAGGATGGAATCAAACTAGCTATGGGTAAAGATGTCATGGCAAGAATTGATGAGCGTTCCGATAAATCTTACTCAACACAGGTATACTATTGTGCAACTTTTGGCGCAACTAGGATGGAAGAGGAAAAAGTTGTTTCCATCGCCTGTGATGAATCTGCATAAGGAGATTAGAAAATGGGTACTGTTTATTCTGTTCAAAAAACTAAGTGGGATCAAAACGATCCGTCTGAAATGATAAAGCCTAATGAGACAGGTGGTCGCGTAAGAGTGGCATACGGTCTTTATGAAGCTTCATCGTTATCGGCAGATGAAGTGATTGAAATGTTCAACTTGCCAAATGGTGCAAGAATACTCTCCGGAGAGCTTGTTCATGACGCGATGGGTTCATCCACAACATTAAGTGTTGGTCATGCGGCTTACAAATCTAGCGCAGATGCTACTGTAGCATTAGACGTAGATGAGTTTAAGGCTGCTGCGGCTTCCACAAGCATTACAACCGTAGCCGTTGCCGCTACATCTGCATTGGGTAAAAATACCGTAGTTGATGCAGATAAAGACGGCATGCCAGTTACGGTAGTTCTCGCGGGTGCTGCCGGTACAGGAACAATAGAGCTAACCATGCTCTACGTTGTTGACTAATACACACCTCATAGAAGGGCGGCATTTTATTTTTATCATTGTGCTTTCATAATAAGCCGCCCTTTTATTCCCCAAACATAAGGATTTATCATGCCATCAGTCGTTGATATTTGTAATTCTGCGCTTAATCAGATAGGCGCAAGTAATATTGTCTCTCTCACAGAGGACAGTAAAGCCGCCAGAATTTGCAACCAACGATATGATAGCATCAGGGATGGTGTCTTTCGCTCTCATCCTTGGAATTGTCTTGTAACAAGAGCAACCCTTTCCCCCGATAGTGCCAGTCCTGCATTTGACTTTAGCTATCAGTTTACCCTCCCAACAGACCCCTATTGCCTGAGAATTATTCGTCTGGATAGTTCTGCGATCTCCTTTAAGGTCGAAGGCCGTAAGATTTTAGCCGATGAATCGACTATTAATCTAATTTATTTGGCAAGGGTTACAGACACCAATCAGTTAGATATGTTATTAACCGAAACACTTTCCGCAGCTATGGCTGCCGATATTGCCTATCCTTTGATTGGTTCTGTTTCATTAGCCTCTCAAATGCGTGGTTTATACGAATTGAAACTGAAAGATGCACGATTTGTAGACGCAACAGAAGGCACAGCAGCCGCCCTAACAGGTGGTACGGAAGCCGGAGGACTGGAAAGCAGTTCATTTGTAGATAGTAGGTTGTAATGACGAAAGCTTCCTTTGCTTTTACAAACTTTACAGCCGGAGAGCTCTCTAGTCGGCTAGATGGCCGGACCGACATTAATAAGTATTTTAATGGCTGTAAAACTCTTAAAAACCTTCTTGTGCATCCTCATGGTGGTGCAACACGAAGGCCAGGTACAGAGTATATTGCTGAAGTCAAAGCTAGTGCTAATGCCACAAGGATTATTCCTTTTGAGTTTAATGTAGAACAGACCTACATTCTGGAGTTTGGAAATAACTATTTTCGGGTTTATAAAGATGGCGGTCAGATTGTAGACTCTGGTTCAGCCGTAGAAGTCACAACCACATATACCTCTGCACAGGTCGCAGACCTTAAATTTACGCAATCTGCGGATATTATGTACGTTGTACATCCTTCGCACCCACCTAGAAAAATATCAAGAACGGCTCATACAGCTTGGGCCATTGCAGATGTAGACTTTAGGCGCGGTCCTTTCTTGGATGAAAACACGACAGCAACGACTTTTACATCAAATGGAAGAACAGGAAGTGTAACGGTAACGGCTTCTGGAAGTACCTTCGCAAGCACAGATGTAGGAAGGCTAATTAAGTTTTATGATGGATTTGCAAAGATTACAGCCTATTCAAGCGCAACATCAGTTACCGCAGCCGTACAGGAAAATGCAGACCTTAGAACGGAACTCATGCCGTCCTATGCGTCAAATACGATTGCTTTTAAAGAGGGCGATCCGGACTCCACAGGTCTTGAGCACAATGATAGGATAACCGATAGTGCTGCTCAATTTCTAATACAAGGCTTTAAGGTTGGTCAAACCTGCACAACGACAGGTGCAGGAACAAGCGCAAACAATCAGACAGGTCTGGTTATTGTGCAAGTTACCTCTGACACAATACTCTTTGCACCATCTAATGATCTGGTTGATGAGGCAGCAAGCAATACGATTACATTAAGTGGCAACCTGGGTGCTACAGATGATTGGAGTTTGGGCGCATTTTCAGCAACAACAGGCTATCCGGCTTGTATTACATTCTTTGAACAAAGGCTTGTATTTGCCAATACAGAGACACAACCACAAACATTATTCTTTTCTAAATCAGGAGATTTTACGGATTTTAACACTGGCACGGCTGACGGTGATGCGCTGATATACACGATTGGATCAAATCAAGTTAATGTTATTCGCTATCTGACAGCATCGCGGGCCCTGCTAGTGGGTACATCTGGCGGTGAATTTGTTGTGAGAGCAACGTCAGATCAGCCCATCAGTCCTACAAATACGCAGATATTGCGTCAGGCAAGTTATGGATCAGCCAACATACAGCCAGTCACAGTAGCTAACGTAGCCTTGTTTGTACAAAGAGCTAAGCGAAAAATAAGGGAATTGGTATATTCATTCAATACCGACTCTTATACCGCACCGGACATGACCATACTGGCTGAGCACATTACAGGCGGTCTTATAAAGGAAATGGCACTACAGCAGGAGCCAGATAACATTGTATGGTGCGTTCTTGAAGATGGAAAACTGGTAGGCATGACATATCGAAGAGAAGAAGAAGTTATTGCGTGGCATCAGCATGAAATAGGTGGCGCATCAGGCACAGCGACAATTACAGTAACCGATTATGGAAATATTGCGGTTGGCTCGACAATAACGGTTACGAAATCAGACGGTACAGCCATTACATTCACAAGTGAAGCTGCCGGAAGTTCGGCTGCATCAAGTTCACTAGGGTGGCGACCAAATACAAACAACGATACAACGGCTGATAATATATATACTATGCTTAATGCCCACGCTGATCTAACGGTGGCTAATCCGGCAGCTAACGTAGTAACAGTTACAGAAACAACACCTTCAGCAACAGGATATATAACACTAGCATCATCAGACTCTACACGATTGGCCGTAACAAGTCAGACACACGCTTTAGTAGAAAGTATAGCAACAATCCCATCATCCTCCTCAGAAGATGATGTATATATGGTTGTACAGCGCACTATTAATGGAGCTACCAAAAGATATGTAGAGAAAATGAAGCCAATGGATTTTGGCACCTCTGTTGAAGATGCGTTCTTTCTTGATAGTGGCTTAACTTATTCGGGAAGTGCAGCCACATCTATTTCCGGTCTTTCTCATCTGGAAGGACAAACCGTAAGAATATTGGCAAATGGAGCGACCCACGCAGACAAACAGGTAGCAAGTGGTGCAATTACACTAGATAGAAGCGTTACCAAAGCACATATTGGACTGGCTTATACAAGTACACTCCAAACCATGAGAATAGAGGCAGGAGGCGAAGAGGGTACATCACAAGGAAAAACAAAACGTATTCACGATGTTACACTCAGATTGTACAATTCTGTAGGTGTAAAGGTCGGAGCTTCAACTTCTGATCTTGACATTATTCCGTTTCGTTCCTCAAAAGACGCTATGGATGAGCCATTAGCTCTCTTTACAGGTGATAAGGAAGTAGAGTTTAGAGGAGGTTTTGAGACAGATGGGCATGTGGTCGTGCAGCAGGAACAGGCATTGCCACTAACGGTTTTAGCTATCTATCCAAGATTAATTACATTCGATCAATGAATATAGTTCAGTTTCAGCCGGATCATGCAAGGGAGATACTAAACGGTGAGATGAATATTGGTGCGCCTGCCAATCCAAAGGATTTTCTAAAGTTCGTTGATGAGATGGTTGTGAACGGTATGAGCTTTAGCGGTGTTGTCAATGGAGAGGTTATCGGCTCTGGCGGTATCGTTCCTGTTTATAAACACATGGCTGAAGTCTGGTTGTTGCTATCTGGAAAGGTCTATAAAAACAGATTAACCACCATTCGTAACATATTGTTAAACATGGATAAAATGCAGAAGGAACATCAGTTTGTAAGATTACAGGCTGCGGTTAAAGCCTCCTGGCCCGAAGCGGTACGCTTTGCGTCTTGGATGGGTTTTGAGAATGAAGGGCTTATGCGAAAGTTTGGGCCCGACCACGAAGATTATTATAGATTTGCAAAGGTAATATAATGAATCCACTTAAAATGTTTTCTATGGCAAGCACCGCAATGAGTGTTATGGGTGCTATAGCCGAAGGTAACGCAAAAAAAGCAGCACATGATTATAATGCTCAAGTATCAGAAAGAAATGCAAAGGTTGCCGAAAACGAAGCACAATCTATTTATGATGCTGAACAGCTACAAATAAGTAAGTTTCTAAAGGAATATGACAATCTTGCATCTGCACAGAGCTCAGCATTTCGATACAATGGGTGGATAGCAGAGGGTGATACACCCTTACTCGTTGCACTGGCTTCCGCAGCAGAGGCAGATGAAGAGGTAGCTATTCGTGATTTAAACGCAAGAACTGGAAGACAAATGAACTTGGAAGAGGGATTACAGCAGAAGATGAACGCTGATCTCCAAACCATGTATGGAAAGCAGGCAAAGAAAGCGGCCTTCTTTAACGCAGGCTCATCATTAATGGGTGGTTATGGCAATTATCAAATGATTAAGGCAATAGCATGAAGGTTCCTACATATACTTCACAATCAGCATTATCAGGTAAATCCGGTGGTAAGATGTTGTCTGTACAGGCAAGTCCGGCAGGGTTTTCACAAGTTGCGAGTGCATTTAAGAACTTTGCTGATACAACCTCAAAGGTTGCGTGGTCTATGTATGAGCAGGAAGTTAAGGCAAAAAGAAGTTCTGATTTAGCGGCTGCTCAAAATACTTACGACAAACAGTTAAACGAGTATGCACTTGCGTCTTTAAGTAACAATGATCCGAAATCCATTGTTTCAAACTGGAACAGTAGCACAAAGTCTAGCATGGCAAGTATAGCTAACGGTATTGAAGACCCTGTTGTAAAAAGGCGGTTTATGTCTTGGGCTACCGATACGACTACAGACAAGACGCTTGGTGTGATGAAAGTTGCCAGAAGCAAGGAGATTGATCTTGGCAAGGCGCACATGTTTGAGAGAGTAAATAATCTAAAGAGAACAATGGCCGAAGGTAGCCAGGTTGAAAAGACAGGTGCAAGTAGGGAATTATTTGGTTTTAGTGGTGTTGGGCGAAGTGGTGAGAAAATTACGTCACTTGGTATTTACGATCAAATGGCAAGTCTAGGGTATATTACCAATACCGAAGCGGTAGGATTAAAAGAGGGTGCAAAAGGTGATATAGATGAATTGGAGGTACGCACTTCATTGGCAACTATAGGAGTAAATGAAGATGAGCAGGCGGCTACGGATTTATTAAACTCTCTTCTTGATCCGAAAAATTATTCTGATTTACCTCCGGAAGTAAGAAATAGCCTTATAAACACTACTAATACGTTACAGGATTCTATTATATCCTCTAAAATCTCCCGAACCCGACAGGAACAGGCAGCAGCAGAAAAACTTATTAAGTCTAAGCAAAGAGAAGGGTCACAGAAATTTTGGGCAAGTATTGAGGGTGGAAAGCCTATAAACCCTACTGAGTTGCTTAGAATGTATACCAATGATGAATTAACAGAAAAGAGCTATACCGCGTATAAAGATTTTGTACAGTCGGGTGCATGGGCGAATGTTGACGATGAACTGTTACGATTAGAGCTAACTAATGACATTTTAAACGCACAAACAGATTTAGAATTAGAGAACCTCCAAGAGAGGGTAAATAGCAGTTTTGAAGAAAAGCTGTTAGAGGGAGATACAGCCGTACAGCTTCAAAAGGAAATTACCGCAAGATTAGATAAAACAAATATTTCTAAAGAAAAGAAGTTTTATGGAAATTTGGTTGATGAGCTAAAGGTTGAAGTAGAAAACGATAACAGAAGCTATGACCAGTTAGCTCTTGATGCCCTTCTTTTAAGTGATGCAAAATCTACATATAATAGGATTATAACCGATCCAAATTCCAACATGTCACCGCAGGAAGCTTACGAGTATGTGCGCGATCTTTATGTTTCGGGTATTCAGTTAAAAACAAGAGATTTACCATTGCAACCACAAATCTTGGAATTTTTACAAGATAAGGGTTTGGCTACTAACAGCTCAAAAGACGGTAGAATATTAGATTTAGAAGCCTTTACACAAGAAAACTGGATGGAAGTAATGGATCACATTGTCAGTGACGATATTATGGATGGTTATGAAAAGGCTTTGGACTTACAGACATTGAGGGAACGGTGGGATGACTGGAATACCTTGGCGAAGCGTAGACGCACTAAATTTTCTCCATTTGGCAAGAAAACAGATGAGGATGGAAGTATACGATTATTGACACAAGAAGAATATAACGAAGAAAAAAATGAAAAAGAATATAGAAAAAAGCTTCTTCTTAATAGTGTTCAAAAGGAATTAGGCCAATGATGAGTTATAGCGATAATCCGGAAAATGACCTTATTAGCATTGGTTATAAAGCAAACAAGGATAGAGAGTTAAAAGGCATCTTTCGTGAAGCTATAGCACCTGTGTTAGAGGCAAAAGGACAATCTGTAGATGATTACGATACCGATTATATTGTCGATAATAAAATACAGACCAATTTCTCCGAAGAAAATCTTTTAGATATTAGTTCAGAAGAAGGAAAAGATTGGGTTAATGCAGCTAAAATATTGTATGAGTCACAGGCAGGTGGGAAAGATCAATCTGAGTTACCGTATGGGCTCCAAAAGATTATGGAGGAAAACAAGCCAAAGACTGATGAAGAGTTTGCACAATGGGGTATAGAACATATTGGATGGTTTCAATATAACTTTCCAGTAATGGGTGCAGATATAGCCAATGTTAAAGCGCAATCTGATGAAAACCCAAGAGCCGCGTTAGCTTTATGGCACATGACACAGCAATACGAAGAATTGCCTAAGATGACTTGGAAGGGTACAAAACGCTTTTTTAAAGGTGTCTTGAGTGATCCTAGCTCTTATGTAGGTATTGGAACTTTCGGCTATGGTTTGATTGCAAGAAACTCCAGTAAGGAAACGCTTAAAGGTGGATTTAAGGAATATGTTAAAAGAAAGCTTCTATCTCCTAGTATGTTACTTGCTTACGAGGCAGGTGGTTATTCTGCATTAGATAATACCTATCGCCAACAGTTAGGCATAACAGCAAATGAAGCTGCACAAAACATGGCACCAGATGCAGATGTTTCAGAGATTGGTCAGGAATCATTTAATTTTGGTGAGTTGGCTGCAAGCACAGGAATAGGTGCCGCAGCAGGAGGAACGATTGGTAAAGCCGGAGAATTGGTAGCAAAAGGTGCTGAAATAGCGGCTCCAAAAATAGGTGAGGCTGTAAGTACGGCTACTGATGCCACCAGACAGTTTTTCATTAATCAAGGCAAATTGGCAGATATAAGAATTAAAGAGCAGGGTGAAGGCACTAAACTGATGTCAGGTTTTGATCCTACAGATTTTGTGAATGAAGGTCTTTCAAAGCTTGGTAAGTCACTTGATGATACCGTAAAGCCAGATAATCTTGGATATATCTTTAAATCAGAGAAAGCTGTTTTGGAAACACCACAGAACAAGGGCGATGTATCACAATGGAAAGGCATATTTAAGAAATCTGGAATTAAAGAAGATGAGATGAAATGGCTAGGTCTTAATGAGTTTTTTGAAGGCAAACAGACCGTAACCAAAGAGGAAATAGCTGAGCACATAGCGCAGAATAAGTTTCATTTAGACGAGGTGGAGCTACTAGACCCTGATAATGTAAACCGCAGATTAGTGTATGATGATGCGGATTCAGATGTTATATCATCTTTGGAGAAGGACATCTCAAACCATAATCAGTATTTAAAGGATAATAGCAGCGAGCATTTTCTTGGTGATAATTATGAATATGTTTTAGATACAGGTTTTGACGAAAATGATGCATTAAACAATGGCATGGTTGCAGATATTAATGGCAATAAATATATTATCGTTAAGCAAAAGTTGCTGAAAAATGGTCAAGAAGTTACATATAAAGCAGATGGAAGTTTAATAGCACCATACCATGTTCATCGTATAACAGCTAATGCTGATGGAACTGAAAAAGTAGAGACTCATGGTAGTTATCAAAGTGTTAATGAAGCTATGGTACAAACTGAATCACTTGCCATGCGGTTTGGTGATATGGTTTCAGAAAATAACAATACAAAGTTTCAGCGTTTTACAGAGCCAGGTGGTACAAATTATCGTGAGATTATCCTAACCAATCCTAACTTTAATAAAAACAAAGAAGGTGAAGCCTCATATACTTATAATTCTGAGCCAGTAATTCCATTTACTTATAATTCTGATCCAGAGTTGCGTGATTATAGTGCAACAATGGCTCCATTTACTGCGGAAATGGAAAGACTGAGTAAAAGGATATATGAAATAGATCACCGAATGGCAGAGATGGGTATTCAGCCAAATTCACAGAACCGAACTTTATTACAGCCTACTGGTAGCACTCCGGAAGGAATTGAGCGTAATAATCTCGTAAAAGAGCGTAGGGAATTATTGGATGAACATGATAGTGTAAGCCGTGAAAAAACTCAGACAGGAGCTAGAATACTTCAAAGGCAGAACTTTACAGCACCAAGCCATTGGGGTGATATAGAAAACCCAGTAGTGCATGCCCGCACCTCTGACCGTGTTGCCGAAGATGGTGGTAAGATACTGTACATCGAAGAAGCCCAAAGTGATTGGGGTCAGCAAGGCAGGAGAAAAACCAAATTTTTTGAACATAATATGCCAGAACAAGAAGTTTCTGGATTTGAGCAAAATATACCAAGAGGGCCGTTGGTTGAAAAAACAGAACAGTTTACAAAAGCCATTGTGCGTAGGCTTATAAAGAAAGCTGTTGATGAGGGTTATGATTATGTATCTCTCTCAACCGGACAAGTGCAAGAAGCAAGATGGGGTGAAAAAGGGTTAGTACCCTATTATGATGAAATTTTACCCGGAATAATGGATAAAGTTGTCGGTGAATTACAGGAAGGTAAGCCAGTACAATTTGATAATGCGTTTACAAAGATAAACGATAAAAAGCTAAAGAATGTTGGAATTACAACCATTGAGCCAGTCGATGTACAGAAAGCAGATGCAGAAGGAACTATAAGTTATGGTGAGCCGCAGGAAAGACCAAGAATAACTATTAAGATTACCGATGAGATGAGAGCCTCAGTAGAAAAAGGCATGCCAATGTTTGAATTAGGTGCTGCGGCAGGTGGTATGGGCATAGGAGCCGCAATCGCTAATCAGGAAGAAAACCCAATTTAGTGCTTTCAATGTACTAAAAATCGTTTATATATAAGTAGAATAAGAAATCCCTATGGCACTAGAAAAATTTGGAACAGGTGAAAGCCTGTTGGATACTGCTGTTGAAACTGACGATGAATCGCAACAGTTACCTTTCTATGACAAGGAAATTCCTGCTAGTTTAATTGAGGAAAGCAAACAAGACTTTTTACCAATAAATGTGGATGCAGATTCAAACCCTGATGATTTTGTAAGACTTGCATCTATTTGGAGGGGAGGCCGTTTCTTTGATGTCGATTGGTCTTCTATTAAAGGTAAAACTGCTGATGAGTTTGATACAAAACTTGGTGGTAAAAAAGTTAATGTCACTGATCTTTTAAAAGATACGGAAGAACCAACAAAGGAAGTTGTTGATGAAACCGAAAATGTTTTAAAGAGAAGTGAGGTTGTTGATAAGACAGGCGATAAGTACGATCAATTCCAAGAAGCCCTTGAAGAAACACCAGAGGTAAAAAAGGGATTGCTAACGGATATTCGCCTGATAGGTAAAAAAGGTGATCCAAAGCTTCCGCAGGAAGAAACTTTAATAAAGGCTTTAGAGGCTACATCTAAGACCTATGAAAAGGAAATCACAAACCAAAAAAGAGGTAAAGTTGCAGACACGGCTGTACGAGAGTTAGCTGATACTCTTGGTATGAGTAAGGAAAAGCTCGTAAGGACGGTACTTGAAAGAAAGAAAGGCGCGATATTTAACATACCTGGCTCTGACGTTGCCGCAAGCACACTAGCCGCTAGAGATTTGCTAAACGATGAAATGGAGCATGCCTACAATCTTGCTATGAAAGCAAGACTTGGTAGTGACGAAGATGTGCTGCAATTCATGATACAAATGGATTTTGTGGGTGATTTTATGAGTCAGCTTGTGGGTCAGCAGGCAGAATTAGGTCGTGCGGTCAGAAGCTATCAAATGGTTAGCAGAAAGAAAACAGACCCCGATTTATATTTTAAAGATTTAACGGATGCTCTGGAACAGTTCGGTGGTTCTGACAGGGCCAGAAGAATAGCAGAAAGTTATACAAAGCTTGGTACAAAGCAACAGAGAGCAAATTTTCACCGAAGTTCTAAACTTTCAAAATTCTTCAATGCTTTCTATGAATACTGGATAAACGCTATTTTATCTTCACCAGTATCACACATGAAAAATATTGTGGGTGCGAAGCTCACAACATTTGCTCATATACCGGAAACCTTTGTTGCTGCGGGGGTAAGAAAATACAGGACTGAAGTATACGGAGAAGGTGCAGGGGTTGAATTTGGTGAGGCTTCAGCAATGGTATTTGGTGCTTATCACTCTTTATATGATGCCATGAGGTTTGCAGGCCATACGCTTAAAACTGGTGAAAGACCTATTGCCGGATCAAAGATTGAGGTTGAAACACCTGCACAATTACGAGATAGCAAGGCATTTTCGGCAAAAGCCTTTAACATTAAAAACTCGTATATTGCTTCGGCTGTTGATGGTTTGGGTCGTGTGGCAACTATGGATAGATTGCCGACACGCATGCTTGAGTTTGAAGATACCTTTTTTAAGGTAATTGGTCAGCGTATGGTCTACTATCAGGAGGCTTACCGTTCTGGTGTGCAAAAAGGTTTGCGTGGTGATGAACTCACTACACATATTGTAGACTTCATTAATGATCCACCTACAGAGATTTTACAAAAAGCAGACGATCATGCGGCCTATGTGACTTTGCAGACAAAGCTTGATACCGCAGGAAAGTCTATACAGGGAATAAGGCAAATACCTATGATCCGGTATTTTATACCGTTTTTCCGTACACCTTATAACGCTTTTAAATATGCTTTTTTAGAGCGAACCCCAATAGGCATGTTCTTTAGTGGATATAAAGACACGATTGCAGCCGCTAGAGCGAAAGATGCTACAGTAGCCCAAAGAGCAGCCGCAGATATGGCACAAGCCAGAATGATTATGGGTAGTGGATTAACCATGATTTCTGCCGGATTAGCATTACAGGGTAAACTTACAGGTTCCGGACCTGCTGATCCTGACAGAAGACGAGTGCTAAAGAATATGGGTTGGCGGCCTTACTCTGTAAAAATAGGCGATACTTATGTGTCATACGCAGGCACAGAGCCGTTTGCTTCTGTATTAGGTATAGCTGCTGATCTAGGAGAAGTTGGCTTATATATGAAAGAGTCAAGTGATGGCAACACATGGGAGAAGTTAATTCTTGGGGTTGCCGCAGCCTTATCATATCAGGCAACCAATAAGACATTTATGCAGGGGTTTTCCAATCTTATAGCATTAATTGATGAGCCTGCCCGAAAAGGAGAATTTACTTTGCAGGCATTATTTGCCTCTACTGTACCGCGTATCGCAGCAAGTATTGAGAAAGAATTTGATCCTCTCTATAGAGATGCTCAAACAATGGTTGATAAAGCTAGGGGTGATATTCCTTTTCTAAGTGAGGGTTTACCCCCATCAAGAAACTTTTGGGGTCAACAGACTGGATCAGACACCTCTCCTATGGGTGTAGGTATTATTAATCCTTTCTATGCTGCACATGAAGGTCCAAACCCATTTGCCGAAGATCAGGCTATGGCAAAGAGAGCTTATGAAATTGATAAGGTGTTTGCAGAAACGCAATGGGGTACACCTAAACATGGAGATGAATTTATATACCCAGGCACAGACGGTCAAGTAGCTGTCCGTTTAACAAAAGAAGAAAAGGATATTTACCATAAAATACTAGGTGAATTACTTGTTAATTCTTTTGAAAACTTCTTAGACTCTAATAGCTATAAGGATTTGCGTAAGGTTTATGATGGTGGCCTAGATGAAAACAAGATACTTGGAATTACTTATAGTGGCTCAAAACTGAAGCAATACAATCCTTTTGATCCGGAAAAGAGGGCTGAAGGTACGAGAAAGCGCGATGCCGCAAAAGATGCTCAAATGAGATTGCACAAAGAATTTTCAGCTATTGTTGGCGATATGAGAAAAGTAGCAAGGTCTAAACTTATAAATGATCCAAAGGTCGGTAGTGACCTTAGAAAGAGATTGGACACACAGCTACAAGGATACGAAGAAACATTAGAAGAAGCCAGAAAACTACAAAATGTGAGGATGAATTAATGACAGTTTCTAGTAGCACAGCAAAAGTTAGTTATAGCGCAAATGGCACTGCACATTCCTTTGCATATACTTTTAAAATATTCGCAGATGCAGACTTAACGGTTGTTGTTCGTTCTGCGACAGGTGCCGAAACGACACAGACCCTTAATACTAATTATATCGTAACAAACGCGGGAAATAGCAGTGGCGGCAATGTCTTGTTCAAATATAATACTGGCACCTCATCGGACGCTCATTATTCGTCCGCGAACCATCGTCCGGCCAATGGTACAACAGTAGTTATTAAGCGTGTGCTTACAAAAACCCAGACAACCGATTACGTTGAGAACGATTCTTTCCCGGCTGAATCTCACGAATCGGCACTTGATAGGCTTACATTCATAACCCAGGGCATGCAGGAAGAATTAGATCGTGCTCTAAAGCTCAGTGTTACGAATACGATGACTAGCACGGAGTTTACCAACTCAGCGACAGATAGAGCCTCTAAGATACTTGCCTTTGATAGTTCTGGTGAAATATCTGTTACTCAGGAACTAGGCACCTATAAAGGAACTAGCGCAACAACAACTACTGCCGCTTTTGTTCAGAGAGATATTGTAAAAGGGTCCACAACTGCTCAACTCAATAATATCTACATCTGTGTAGCTGATGCAGTGGTTGGAGATAGTCTAACAGACACGGATCATTTCGCATTATTAGTCGATGCTGTATCTGCGGCTACATCTGCTACAAACGCAGCATCATCTGCTACGGCTTCGGCTTCAAGTGCATCCACCGCATCTGGGCATAAAGATACGGCAACGGCTCAAGCTACGATATCAACTAACAAAGCAGCAGACGCAGGCAAATACGCGGTCACGGCTGAAGATAGTCAGTTCACCTTGTCTGACGGATCAACTACTGGCTATTCATCCCTTCACTACGCGGCTAAAGCAGCGGCTAGTGCTACTGCGGCTGCATCAAGTTTAAGTACATTCACTGGCCAATATCACGGCTCTGCATCATCAGATCCATCGTCAGGGTTAAATGCAGGCGATCTATACTTTAACTCATCTAACAATGTTATGATGGTTTATAATGGTAGTGCTTGGCAATCAACTACTCCATCTTCATCAAACCAAACAAACATTAATACATTAGCTGCAAGTGCAGTTATAACTGATATGTCCATGTTGGCAGTTAGTGATGTAATTGCAGATATGGCATTGTTAGCTGATAGCGATGTTATAGCTGACATGAACACCCTTGCGACTTCTGATATTGTAAGTGACCTCAACACCCTCGCAACATCGGATATCGTAAGTGACCTTAATACTCTTGCGACTAGTGCAAATGTCACCAACATGGCAACGCTTGGCGCATCAGGAGTTGTAGCTAATATAGCCACAGTCTCAGGTGCTATAGCAAACGTCAACACAACGGCATCTAATATTTCTGGAGTTAATTCATTTGCCGAAAGATATCGAGTTGGTTCTTCTGATCCGTCTAGTTCTTTAGACGAAGGAGATTTATTTTATAATAGTTCATCGAATAGTTTAAAATTTTATGATGGATCAAGTTGGAACGCTATACCAACAATCACCATCGGTATTTCCAATGGAAATATCCTAGCTGCCAACGCAGCGGTCAGTGACAATGACTTTTTGAGAATTGACGGCACTTCCGTTGAGGGAAGAACGGCAGCAGAGACTTTAAGTGATATTGGTGGTCAAGCGGCTTTAACTTTCGGTAAGTCAGATACTAACGCTCTTAAACTGGAAGAAGCAGTTACAACAAATGATATTCTATTAGCAGGCAGTTCTCATGTAAAAGGTAGAACTTATGCAGAATTAACAAGTGACCTTTCATTAGATACAGTAAAGAAGCAGGGAAAAGAAACTATGTGGATTCCTGCCGCCGCTATGTATCCAGAAAGTACCAATGGTTGTGCGGCTTTGGCTCAAGTTGAATTATCAAATGGGCCTGAGTTAAAGTGCTTAGATTTCGATGCCTCTTCGGATGAACACGCACAGTTTTCAGTAGCATTTCCAAAATCATGGAATGAAGGAACAGTTACATTCTCAGCTTACTTTACTGTATCTGGTACAAATACTGGAGATGTTTCTTGGGCATTGAGTGGAGTTTCTTTCTCTGACAATGGAGATTTAAACACGGCATTTGGTACTGCGGTGGCTCCAACTGCTAAAGCTCATTCTGGAACTTCTGGTGATTTGAATATTACTGCTGAATCTGGTGCAGTAACTATAGCAGGTTCACCTGCGGCAGAAGATTTATGTATCTTCCAAATAATGCGAGATGTTTCTGCTGATGACCAATCGGGCGATGCTAGACTATTGGGTATAAAACTATTCTTTACAACAGATGCAGCGAATGATGCGTAATGAGCAGCTTTGGTTATAATGTATTAGGTTTTGGTTCATTTCCAAACCGCGCTATATTTGCAACGGCTAGTTCCGCAAGTACATTTAATGTTCAAACTGCGTTTGGTACTTCTGACTATCAATCAGGTACACCAAAGATATTAATCATTCCATCAGGTGTTGACTTAGGCCCAATGACAATTCCGTCTGGTATGGGTGGCACTCTTCAAATAGAAAACGCAGGTACAATTAAAGGTTTAGGTGGCGCAGCAGGTTCAGCAGGTAGTGCAAATGGTGGCACTGGTGGTAACGGAGGCGCAGGTGGTCACGCAATAACTTCAGCACATTCATTTAACTTAATCAACACTGGAGAAATCTCTGGTGGAGGTGGTGGAGGAGCAGGCGGCGGTGGAGGCGGTGCAGGTGGCGCAGGTGGTAATGGTTCAACTTCATCAAGCAGTAGCCAAGGTAGCGGAGGAAATTCAGGTAACTATTATTGGGAAATTAGAGGATTTAACAGTAACAATTTACGAGTAGTGTGGAGTGGGTCTGTGGTTTTTACCAGTACCTCAAATTCTTATAATATTCAAAATTCAAGTTTATCTAATCAAGCAAACGTAGGTGTCACTGCTGGTAATTCTACTTATTTTCGTTATGGAAACGGTTATAACTACACATATAATCCCGGCTTTCGTAGAATATATGGTGTTACGCAGTCTTCTACATCAAGCACATCAGGTGGCGCAGGTGGGAATGGAGGTGCAGGTGGCGCAGGCGCAGTAGGATATGGTTATGGTCAATCCGCAGGTTCTGGGTCTGGTGCTTCATCTGGCTCTAGTGGTTCAAGCGGCGGAACAAACGCAGGTTCTGGTGGAACTGGTGGCTCTGGTGGGTCAGGTGGAAATGGAGGAGCGGCAGGAGCGGCAGGTTCAAGTGGAAGTGGAGGTTCTACTGGTTCAACAGGAGCAAACGGAAACGTATCTAATGGAAGCGGAGGCTCAGGTGGAGGTTCAGCAGGGTCAGGTGGTGCGGCAGGTAAGGCGGCATACTTTTCATCTGGTTCAATAAATATAATAACAACAGGAACGATTAATGGTGCTACATCTTAAAACAGTAGAACAAATTGAAGAACTTGCAGATAAAGCGAGAAATATAGAATTACGTTTTGTATTTTCTAAAGGATTTGATGTTGATTATGAAATTTGCCCAAAACCAAAACCGATGACACAGTTCTTTCCAGATAAAATGAAAGGACACGAGTTAAATATACCTCCAGAAAAAAAACAAGGTGACGAACTTATGAAAAATATAAGCATAAAAAAATGTATGCCATTCACAGATGTGATGAAATTAGGATTTGGTATACCTCTTTGGCATTATATTTTTATCAGAAATGAAACTGCGTATGATAGTCAATTTATAGAAAACCCAGAGGGATTTGGTAGTGCCGCAGAACTATATGGTATGCACCATCATAACAAATCACAACTAGATAACACTTGTTTAGAAAATCACAATCTTCCTAACCTTATTCCAAAACTTGCTAATCCGTGGACTATACGAACACCTAAAGGTTGGTCATGCCTGTATGTTGCACCATTTCATAGAGATGATATTCCAATAAAAATTATTGCAGGTGTTGTAGATACAGATACCTATCCTACTGCGGCACAGTTTCCATTTTTTTGTAAAAAAGGTTTTTGTGGAGATGTAGACGTTGGCACAGTTATCGCACAAGTAATTCCTTTTGAAAGGGTACAAAAAAAGACCACTTATTCTTATATAACTGAAAATGAAAGTGATAAGAGAGAATTAGAAAAAATGCAAAGTTTATTTAATAGAAAAAGAAAAAATGCTTACAGAGATAATTATAGGTCAAAAGAAAGGTAAGTTATGAAATATACAATTACAAAAATAGAAAATGGATTAGCTACTGTAACTTATGAAGCAGGTGGTTGGGCGCAGTTAGTCTTAGATAAAGATATGACAGAAACAGATGTTGATAATTTGGCTTATGCTTACGCTCCTAAAACTGGTTCTGTGCCTTCGTTTGTTACAGAAAGTCAAGAACGTATTGCAAAATTTGTAACACAAACTCAACCCGGGGATTGGACACAATCGAAGGTAGATGCTATGTCTAAAGATGAAATAGTCAAGTTAGCTAGAGAGCAACGAGATAGCCGTTTAGCGGATAGCGATTGGGTTGTTACTAAAGCATTAGAGTCTGGGTCTGATGCTTCTTCTAATTGGAAAACATATCGTCAAGAGTTAAGAGATTTGCCTGCCCAAGATGAAAGCAAATGGAATCCAAAAGCAACACTAATTGCTGATAAACATGGAGTGGACATTTCTGGTATAGTTTGGCCTACAAAGCCGAGTTAATAAATGAGTAAGCCAACTCTTACCTCATTGACAGAACAGATACATCAAATTGATACACGCACGGCTCGCCTCGAAGTTGAAACCAGTATTCAATTCAAAGATCTTTTTGGTCGCATTAAGCGCATTGAAAGTATCCTTGTTGCTGCTGCTTCTGCAATTATTATTATTCTTTTAACAATAGCATTTAACCTCTAAAATAAAGACAATCCCATGTTTGATCCTGTCAGTATCGGTGCGGCTATGTCCACCGCCAATCTCGCTTTTAATGGTATCAAACGAGCTTTCGCTGCCGGGCGTGATTTGGAGGCAATGACTGGTGACTTATCGCGTTGGATGGGTGCTGTCTCAGATGTAGGTAACATTGAGAAACGAGCCAAAAACCCACCTTTATTTTCTAAAATGTTTAATGGTCAATCTATTGAACAAGAGGCAATAGAAGCTTTCGCAGCTAAAAAGAAATTAGAAGCACAACGCGAAGAACTTAAAACTTTCTTAATGTTTACACACGGAACTAAAGCCTGGGATGAGTTAATTGCTATGGAGGGTACTATCCGTAAAAGGAGGCAACTAGAGGTTTATCAGAAACAGGAGAGAAGGGATAAGATTGTTACATACAGTGTTGTCACAGTGGTTCTTATTATTGGTGCCGGTATTCTTAGCCTTGTTGGTTATGGGTTGGTCAAACTGGATAGAAGCTCATGAGCACCACAGAAGACCCACGCTTGAAAACGGAGGGTATACGATTTGCCGACTCAAGAAGATCGAAAAGGTACACGAGTCCTTCGGTGGCAAAAGGCTTAGACAATACTTCTGTTTGTACGAAGGAGCTAACGGAAGTGGGGGAATCGAAATCATGGAGAGCATTGACGCATGCCCTCGCCAGATCGTTTGTCTCTACGACCCAAAAGAAAAAACGGTCACAATAAAAGACTTAATGCAAGCTATGAAGGAAGGTTTTTAGTTATGGCTGAAGTTACAATGGAAAGATTTTTGCGGTGGAAAATACTGCCTCGCTTAATGATGATAGCAATTACTGTTATGTGTTTTCAAGTTACCGTCTGGATGATGAGTTTAGAAAATCCTTCTATTGAGCAGTCTGGATTTTGTTCAGTAGTGTTTGGTTGCTTCAGTGCTTGCTTTTCTCTTTGGCTAGGGAGTGAAAAGAAATAATGCTTTGGGATTATATTTACTATTGGGAATTGTGGCTTGTGTTGATGATTACTGCCAACACCACCATAAACTTTATTCGTTTAAGGATTGAGAGGAAGAAGAAGTGATAGGAACAATTATATCTTCAGTAAGTGGTTTAGCTACCAGTTACCTAGATAGCAAAAGCACAATCGCAAAAGCGAAAGCAGAGAAAGAGCTTAAAATTGCATCCGGAGAATTGTCTTGGGAAGTTGCTGCTATGGAGGCTTCTAAGGATAGTTTTAAAGATGAAGCATGGACAATAGTTTTTATTCTAATTCTGGTAGCCAACTTCTGCCCTTGGTGGGGTGTGCAAGAGTTTATGGCTACAGGATTTGAAAATCTACATAAGTGTCCTGAGTGGGTGACTTACGGAATGTATGCCTCAATAGCTGCAAGCTTTGGTTTAAGATCATTTTCAAAACTTGGGAGAAAGAAATGAAAGAGAACTTTGAAAAATGTATGGTGATGCTTTTGGAAAATGAGGGTGGCTATCAGGAAGATGACCGTGATCCCGGCAATCATGGCGATGGGTATGGCTCCCCCGGTTCTACGAATTGGGGTGTCACTGCAAAAGTTTATGCTGAGTATACAGGGCAACCTGCACCAAGAGAGATTATGAAAGAATTGAAGAAGGAAGATGTCTAC
>Ga0208159_1000183_pt1 | contig 25904 bp, 44 predicted proteins | sample 9_EtaG_FD_184082 | JGI IMG/M metagenome (GOLD analysis project Ga0208159, IMG submission 184082) | Marine viral communities from the Subarctic Pacific Ocean - 9_ETSP_OMZ_AT15188 metaG (SPAdes) (version 2) | ecosystem: Environmental > Aquatic > Marine > Oceanic | place: Pacific Ocean | collected... | reverse complement strand
TCCTACACAGAAGCTAATTAATTTTGGATTTAAATCTTTGCTTGGACCATTTGGAAATGCAGCTGTTAATTATGCTAAGGAGCAAGTGGTTAAAAACATACATCCTTTTGGTTACAATAGACCTTTTAAAAAAATTAAAGATGCTGTTTTAAATAAAAATACTGGTGGTGGGATAGAAGATGATGAATATTATGGTGAAAACAATAAAGAAAGAAGAGATCTGTTAAGCATGATGCTGTTAAATAAACAACAACATAATACAATACCTTTATCTAAATATAGACCTACAAACTCTAAAGATAAAAATAGTGTTTATTATAGTTCCCCTACTACAGAAAAAAATATTAGAGCAAGAATTGCTTCTGAAGGAATAGAAAATGTATTAAATCAATTTACACCTAATAAAAGTGGTGTACCAACTTGGGTTGGTTATGGAGATGATGGAAGCGGGAGTAGAAACAATAATGTTTTAGGTGATTATACAATGCAACTAGGTGAAGATGATGAAGGAAAGTATATGTCTTACTATGACAAATGGGATTTAAATCCTTTTGCTCCATCAACATCTAAAGGTTACCCTAGTGGTAGCAAAGTGTTAGACGCAATAACCACAGGCGCTCAATATGCGGCTGGTGTAAAACCTACGGAGCTTTATGGAAGAATATATTACGAACCAAAAGTAAAATCTAGTATATCTGGATTAGAAATTAAAGAAGAAAACTAATAAAAAATAAATAATGAAACTATGGAAAATTGCCCTTTTTGTTCTAGCTGCTACTGTAAGTAGTTGCGGAACATATAACAAAAAACCTAAAATACAAATAACTCACGTGTTGGCTGTTACAGAACAAGGTGATACCTTAAGATTACCTATTAACATGATTAAACCTAATGTTTATTACAACGTTATATCATATCCTAATAGATATTATGGTGGATGGTATAATAATTATTACCAACCAGGATACTATAACAATAGACCTATATACGCTCCAAGCAGTGGTAGCTCAAGCAATAGCAACAACAACAATAACAACAATAATAATAATAAAATTGTACCTCGAGATAACCCAGACAAAAGACCTTCAGGTGAAGTTTTATTAAAAGGAAAAAAATAAAATGAATTTTACGGATATGAAACTATACGCGATTAACTCTGCTACATTAATGATAAGCTTTACAAATTTAGAAATGTGGTTGAAAATAATTTTACTTTTATCTACTATAATATATACATGGTTAAAAATTAAAAAACTAAACAAAGAAAAATGAAAGTAGACGAAACAACAGAATTAACATTAGACTTAAAAACTATAGGTATGATCGTAGGTGGATCACTAGCTTTAGCAAGCATGTGGTTTACTTTACAGGGAGATATAAAAGACCTTCAGAGTCAAGCAAATCCTGAAGAGTTTGTTAAACAAATGGAGTTTCAGCTTAAAGACGAGTTGATACGTTCGACTATTTTGCAAATAGAGAAATCTACAGAGGGTTTAAAAGAAGATATTTTAGACAACAAAGAAAGAATCAAAGAACTAGAAGATAAAGTTTATAAAAGATGAAAAATTTAATTACAATTATATTATTGTTGTCTGCTTTTGTAGCAACAGCACAAGACTACACTTTAATGCATATAAATGCAAAGTGGAATCAATCAAATAATTTTGATCTCAGAGGTATTAAAGAAGCAAAAGTACAATTTGCATTATTAGAAGATCAAGCACCCTCTTTAAGAGCACAAATAAAATCTGTGCCAATAATTATATTACTTGACAAAGAGGGTAAACCAAGAGGTCAATGGAAAGCAAATTTAAGTTTTAAAATAACTGCGTCAAAAGAAGAAATTCAAGATAGAATTTATTTTTTATTATCTCAAGATTAAACAATAAATAGGAACAAAAAAAAATAGGCGTACCATACCTAAAGTTCCTGTAACCAAGAAGGGGATCTCATTTGAGGTCCCCTTCTTTTATATAATCAACTCCCACCAACCACTCATTTCCTCCGTTGGTGATCAACCCAACGAACGTTGATTATATATCTTAAATATATAATCCAAACTAACATTATAATAAAAATTATAGGTTCTATTATAACAAATATCCACACATTTATTTCTTGGTATGTTAGTCCTAAAAAATTTCCACAATAGTGTAAAAACTCTACACAAGCATTAAAAATTTCATTCATTATCCGTCGCAACTTAAACAACCATCGTCCATTGCTTGTTCAGCAATATCTCCACGTAACACTGACTCAGTCCTAGTATAGTATAAAGTTTTAATACCTTTTTTCCAAGCTTCAAAATGTACTTTATTAATCCATTTAGGTGTAGCAACACTAGGAAAAGCTAAGTTTAAACTTACACTTTGATCTATATATTGTTGTCTTATACCCGCTTGATTAATTAATTCTAACTGATTAATTTCTTTGAAAGTTTTGAAAATTTCTTTGACGGGTATGTCGTGAGGCCCATGAACAATGTTGTCTAATTGTTTTAAATCTTGAATAGATCCTCCGTCCTTTAGTATTTGATTCCATATTTTTTCATTGTCAATTTTATTTTTTCTTAATATTTTTTTAAGAGTTGGGTTTTTACGGATGAAAGTACCTTTTGCACTTTGCTCTGTGAATACATTAGCTGCCCACGGCTCAATACCTGGGCTAACATTTCCACTAAGCTTAGAGTTACTGACAGTAGGAGCAATAGCGCGTAAATGGGTATTACGTAAACCAGTACCGACGCACCAAAGAGGTTCTCCAAAAGTTTCAGCCAGAGCTCGTGAAGCTCTTTCAGATTCGATTTTAATTTGACTAAATATTTTTCTTGTTTCATATTGTGATAATAAACCTTCAAACGGTAGGCCCTTTTCTTGTAAGTACGTGTGCCAACCTAAAACGCCTAATCCTAAAGCTCTACCTTTTTCAGCAGATCTTACGGAGTTATGAAATCCAACTTTACCTTTGGATCTCTGTATAAACTCTTCTAATACACCATCTAAAAACCATATAGCATCATATATTAAATTAGTTCCTTTCCACTCATCATACTTAGCTAAGTTTAACGATGATAAACAACAAACAAAACTATGTGACTCATCTGTATGTAATGTAATCTCACTACATATATTTGTCATATGCACTTTTAAACCGTGTTTTTTGTAAGCTGTTGGGTTATTTTTATTTGTATTTCCCTTAAATAAAATATAAGGTTCTCCAGTTGCTTTACGCTTTTGTAATAACTTTCCCCATTTCTTTCTAGCTTCAATATCGCCTGTTTCAACTCTTCGCATGAACTTGTCGCCGACCACAGCGCACTGGTGTAGGTTGAGCGATTGACGATTAATGTCTCCTTTAGGTTCTCGTATTTCCAACCACTCTTCAAAGTCGGGGTGATCAATATTAATGTTAACGCTTGCAGCTCCTCTTCGGACAGATCCTTGATTCGTTGCGAGTATAGTGCTATCGTAGATTTTACAAAAAGGCACAACTCCATCAGATGTTCCATTACCTTTAATTTTTGCACTTGCGGGTCTAATTTGATTAATTCCGATACCAACTCCACCGCCGTGCTTTGCGAGTAGCATCATCTCTAAATTTTTACTTCCAATATCATATATACTGTCAGCAACATCTATACCGAAACAACTGATCGGTAAACCTCTGTCTGTGCCTGTATTAGACAACACAGGGGACGCAAGACACAACCAACCTGACCAAATGTATTCAAAAAATTTATCGGCCATCTCAGGACGTTCTAAACGTCTCGCTACATTATTACAAACCCTACGGTATGCGTCCTTTGGTGTTTCATCTTTTAAAAGATAACCTCCACCAATTGTTTTTTTATATACGTCGGTATCTCCCCAGTTAGGGTAATCAATTCCTTTTTTCCATTCTTTATTCCACATATTATCCTATTAAATGTTTTGTCCAAGCAAATAAACCATTAATGTTTAGTGCTACTAAATTCCATTGCTTTCTTGATGCTGTTTGTATCATTACACATATAAATCCTAATATATATAATCTAGGGTCTATTGTCCATTGAGCGGCTATTAAAAAGCCAGCACCCATATAACCTATTCTACTCGAAAGTCTTTCCTGTGGTGTTAACCTCTTTTGTCTCACTAGACTTTTTAACCAAGTCTGCTTTAAGGTCTTCGATAGCTTGTTCATAATTAGGCATTTTTTTAATTGTTTCTAAAGTACCAACAGCAAGATCTTTTATCTGTGCTATTTCGTTATACATATGCTGTGAAACTCTTGTTAGAGCTTCAACTTTATTTTTAATTTCTATTATTTTACTTTCTTTCATATTCTTTTGTTTTGTAAAACATTACAAATACTTTTCTATTTTTAAATTCATTAGGATATTTACTATGAAAATAATGACACGGGTATGACACTAGTCTGTTAGCCTTATATCCTATTACAGATTTTAAATTCCATTTAGATATATCATTAGAATCTTCTGTTAAAATATTATTAAACTCTTCTTTTGTTTCACCTTTGTAAACATCTCCATATTCTTTATGTTCCCAAAAAGCAGTGCCATTTAATTCATTTGTATCATCACTAGACATGTACAAAACTATAGCTCTATCGGGTTGTTGATTGTTAATTATAGAATCATTATGTATTCTCCAATCATCATCTTGATTTTCTTTAGCTTGTCTAAAAAAACATAATACATTTTCAATTTTACATTTTTCAATAATACCTAGTTTAGAAGTTATATATTTAACGAAGTTTTCTTCTGGTTCTATAACCCAAAAGCTTTTACCCGGTGTTTTAACTTCTTTAAAATCAATTAAACTTTCATTTAATATTTTAAAAAGTTCTTGATCTATAAAATTATCTTTTATATATATCATTACCAAACGTCTTCAAAATCTTCTCCTTCATTTGCTTTACTATAGTCAGTCGGCCTAATAGCGAAAAAATCAGTGTGAGTGTGACCCCCAGTAAGATGGTCGAACCAAGCCATTTTATCCACCGCTTTTTGGTCATAGCTTTTTTCTGTCCAATCCCATTGTTTGTATTTTCTTTCGGTGTATCCGAGTTCTTCAAGTTTGTCGCCAACTCTTTTTTTGATGAAGTGTTGTAAGTCATAAGCTGTTAAATTTTCTATATCACCCATCTCAAACATCTTGTCTATATAAGACATTTCAGCGTTGTGCATTTCTAAAGCGGCCAAATATATATGTGGCTCGCACTCTTGTTTTAAACCAGGAATTTGTGAGCACATATGTCTAAATAATTGACAACCCATTTTACTATGTAATGATTCATCTCTTACAGACCATTTCATTTGTTGACCTATACCTTTTAACATGTTTCTCATTTGAAACGAGTATAGTACTGCAAACGCAGAGTATAATGATACACCTTCGGCAAATGCTGAAAATACAGCTATGCTTTTACCAATACCGACAGGATCATTACCTTCATAAGCTACAAGGTTTTCAAATCGTTTAGCCGTAGCAGGTTCATGTAAAAAAGCTTCGTAGTCTTCTAGACCTAAAGTTTCATTTAAATAACTGTATGCAACCGCGTGAATTGTTTCTTGTGAGCCGAACATCATAGCCATTTGCTGTATCTCATGTTTAGGAAACCACGACACAACGTTTTGTGTCCAGTAATCAGACACTGCACATTCTGTTTGTGCAAAACCTAATAGTATATTACCTACTAGGTTTTTTTCTTCTGGAGTTAATTTTTCGTTCCAGTCTTTAACATCTCCACTCATAGGTATTTCAGTGTGTAACCAAAATGCTTGAGCTTGTTTTAACCAACCCTCTGTGTAGTACTCTGGGTACTCAAAAGGTTTATAAGGTATTCTTTCTGTAAATAAAGGTACATTCATATTAATTATAAATTTCTAAAGCTATATCTACAAAAGGTAAATATAACACGTGGGTTATTTGATTTTCTTCTTCGTAACTTCTAATTCCTATTACTACACCAGGATAAAATCCAACTGATAAACTCCAATTATCTTTTACCTTGCCCTCTGTATTTTTTGACATAATTTTTACTTGTTTTTAATTTAGAAGACTTAGACTTAGCGTGAATGCCAGGTCGTCTTTTCTTTTTTGCTTTAATGTAACTTGATAATACTATTCTAGCCATAACATTTTATATTATATTCTTTTTGTAATCGGCATATGTCTTTAAATTTAACATAGCCTTTTTTACTTATTGACCATTTAACAAACTTATCAATTTGTCTTTCGCCATATTTTATTCTAGCTATTCTTTTGTTTTCTTTAAGATTAGTTCTACGGTTTTGTCGCATTCTTTTTGATTTTGAGGTTTATAAAGAGTAAATGGTTCTATTTTATTTTCAGCTACTAATTTTTTAAACATTTTCCATCGCAGCGGAAAAGATTCATTAGCCCTACCCTTTGTTTCAATAATAAAACCTTTGCCAACAAAATCAGGAGTATATTTTATATTAAATATTTTTTTATTACCTCTGTTTTTGTAATCTCCTTTACTATTTCCACATCTTTCATATGATTCAAAAGGAAAATTAAAACTTTCTAATAATTCAAAAGTTTCTCCTTCATATAAAGCTTTGATCTTTGCTTTTTTTAAAGCTTGATACATATATTTTTCAAGACCTGAAGCAAACGTGATACCATCGTACATAATTTTCTTACTAACAACAGGACCACGTTTTTTCTTTTTATAGTACTTCTTCATCGTGAACTTGAATTCTATTTAGCATTGCCTCTTCTATTTCATCTTGTAGACATCTTTTAGCTGATTCAAGATATAACAACGCATCCATTAATTCTTCTTGTACATCAACAATAAATCTATTGAGATCTTTCTTTTGGCCTTTTATTTCTTGCATCATTGTAGCTCCATATTTCTTTTGGCCTATTAAACTACGTTCGTCCATCTTATGTAAGACAGACATAACTATTTCATCTTTAGTTTTAATCTTCATTTTTAATAAATGTTCCGTTAATCATTTTTCCTTTTCTTTCACATATTTCAATATATGCTGATTCAATACAATCTTCAATAAATAAACCTTCAAGATATGCAAGATTTGTTAATACAACAACCATGTCACCAATAGCATCTACTATTTCTGGTCTGTCGTTTTTTAATAAAGCCTTTGCTAGTTCACCGGCTTCTTCTTGAAGTTTTACATATTGCGTGTGGCTATTACCACCTTCATATATACCTCTAACAGCAGCCCAGTTTCTAATTAAGTCAAATTGAGCATATTTTGGCGCAAGAGGTCTTAGATCATTAGGATTATGTTTTGGATTAAAATAAGCTTCATAAAAAGCTTTGTTATATATATAAGACCTGTTGTTATTATACATAGATGTTTTTGCATTTTGCATAATCCATTTTATGTTCTCTTTTGTTATTTCAAACTGGCCGAACTCTGTTGTCCATTTCATACCTATATTATCCATTAGTTGTCCTTTTAATTTATTTAAAGGGCAAGGGAAAGTTGAGGTTTGTTCTGTTGCGTTTATTTTCATTTTATTAAATAATTGTTTATATAATTTTCTATCTTTCTTGTAGCCGTAAGACTGTTGAAGTTCTATTTCGCGGTCTGATATATAATCTATATCTGTTGACTGCTCAAGAACTTCGTATTCATTCTCCTTATAGCCTTGTATAAGGGTTACCCTGTTATTAAGATCACGTGTAACACCAATCTTTTTACCTGGTATGTGGTATAAATAATACATAATTATAATTTGTCGTTATATAAATGCATGTTATGTGCATAATGATAATAATTACCTACATCAATATTTAATCTGTCTGCAATCATTTGTTGTAACATGCTGAATTGGTATTGATCATTGCAAAAGCCATACCAGAGGTCATTAGAACGCATTAAAACAGCCATGTTAAGTCTATTGTTTAATATTGTAAACTGTATAGCATAAGTACATGGTGTATCTTTTCTGTACAATTGATGTTCTTTACAATCATAAATAGAAATAGCCGCGTGTCTAGTATCTTTTTCTCTTCTAAGCTTTGCAACAACATAATCAATTTGATTTTCTCTTTGCCATTGCCAACCATAATTAGACATTACATTACCATCACTGTTAGCCATCTTTACCCATATAGGTGGTACGCTACCATATAGTTGACCTAGCTTTCTAATATTTCTGTCACCAGATAAATACCACTGCCATTCAGCAGCAGCATACGCAAGCTTCCATTGTCGTTCTGTATTTGATATATAATTTTGCATTGGATTTTCTAATGTAAAACCAATATTAAATAAAGCTTTCGTGTCACCAAATGGGACACCATCTTGAATAATCTTATCTAAGAAATATTCATATGCTTCGTTAGCGTTTTTAAACTTTGTTTTTGTCATAATAAAATCTATATAATTCGAATATCTTTTCGTTTAATTGTTTACCGTTGTATTTAAATGGCGATCGTTTTTTAGCTCCATTAACCTCTACGTCAATCCACCAGTAGTAATTATCTTGTTCGCTGCTTGCGGCCCAAGGAGATATTTTAATACCATTATTTATACACCATCTATAAGCTTCAGTATTTTCTTTACTCCATTCAGGACCTACAACATTAACTTTTTTTCTACGCCAAGCCATTAATCCCAAGGCATTGCTTCATCATCACCTATCGTAGGCATAATGTGTGGTACAAAACAACCAGATCTTGGTTCCCATTTAAAATGAGCTTCGGCTCCATTTTCTCCTAAATTTTGAAACTTAACTTTAAGTATTTTTGCCTTAACTGTTTTAGCCTCATAGTCTCTATGAACTAATATACCATGATAAGATGCATCATACCATTCACCGCCGCCTTTAATATTATACATTGTAGGCTCTTCAATATTACCATCTTTATCTCTGTACATTTTAGTTGGATGCGCTACAATAAAAACTAATACATCATATTTTTTAGCAAACGTTTCTATTTTAGTTAGATATTCCATTGTATATCTGTTTACATCTTCAGTCTTACAATCAACATCTCTGATCTTATTAAAAGGATCTATAACAAGACATTTAATACCCTTACGTTTAACTAGCTCAGCGCCTTTACGTAATACTGACTCTAATGTATAACGCTCCATATCAATATGGAAAAAGTTATCATTACAGTGATCAGCTATTTGATTCCACTTATTTGTGTTTATATCACTTTTGCTTGGCATGTCCTGCCATATTTTACGCATAAGCTTGTGAGCATGTAAGTATGTAGGAGCATTTTCAGGAGACGCGAATGCTGTTTTCCACGCATACTTCTGATTGTAGCCTACTACCATCTGATCAACGAAATCTGACTTTCCGCTACTAGGTATCCCAGTAACAGTGATAAACTGCCCAGTATAAGTACTAAAAATATCGTCAAAATTAGGTATACCAATTTGATACCCAGGTTTGAAACCATTTTTAACAAAATCTGTAATTTCATCTTCTATATCTTTAAATGTTTTTACGTTTTCTAACGGTACAGGTCTAGCGCCTTCAATTCGTTTAACTAGTTTATCTTTACCGTATTTAATAAGATATTCATTAGCATCTTTACAGTCTTCAAATGTTGTTAAAAAACAAACTTCAGCTCCAAGACGTCTAATAAGTTCTTGTTGTAAAGCTTGGCCTGGTTCGTCATTGTCTACTGCTAAAATTATTTTTTCTTTGTCTTCAAAATAATCTATACAGTTGTCTAAATAGTCTAAGTTATTAGAATTTAGTGTAGCTCCGTTAGGAACTGATATTGCGTTTTTAATACCAGCTTCATGCAGCGCTAGAACATCCATTTCACCCTCGGTTATAACGCAATAGTCATAACCTACAATACTATTTATATTATAAAATACTTTTTCAGCACCTCTATATAGCTTAAAGTTTTTTCTACCATCTCTATATTTAATGTTGATCAGTTGATCACCCATTAAGTAGTTAAACTGAATTGTGTTTTCTTTCTTGCCAGTTTGTGGCATAAACTCAGGACCCTCACCGCACCTAAGATCGATGAGAGTCTGCTGAGATATACCTCTTGTTTTAAACCATTCAATTACTTTGCTAGCTGGTGGTTTTATTTCTATAGTCTCAGGTCTTACATAAACCTTTTCACTAGCACCTTTACGTTGATACGTGTGTAATTGAAACGATGAATCACAGTGATGGCAAGTACCCAACCCGCGTTCCCAATCATAACTAGCACATTTAGCCTTTTGATTTTTAGGCTGTCTATTATGTGAACACAGGGGACAAATCCCCTGAGCTTTACCCACATCTAAATCGTGTTGGTTGAACTGGTCGATTAAAAATCCATTAATCTCCGTACTGTTTACTTGCATTTATTATTGTTTAATTATGTTCGTCTCTACAATCAGGGCATATGTCGCAGAACATATATTCGTCCTGCGTCATACCTTGCCCACACATTTCACATTCCATTAAAATGGAAGATCGTCTTCTATCGCTGCCGGAGCCGCTGCAGGCTGTGAAGCTTGCTGCTGTGGGTTATCGAACTTTTTAACCTCTCCGTTGGTCCATACTAATTTTACATTACCTAAATATGTTTTAGCCTGTTTCGCTTCGCGTTCTTCTTTGCTCTGCGATACAATGACTGGACCTTGATTACCGAACTGATCAAGCTCATCATTAAGAGTAATACTGATAGGTAAATATTTACCTTTCTTACCAACGATGATTTTGTCTTTAGGTATTTCATTTAGGTTAATGCTTGCTGCTAATATTAATGCCATTAATAATTATTTATTTGGTGAAACATTCTCTGCATCTGGTCTTTTGTAGCTCCAGTTGCTCTACGTAGATTATCTACGGCTTTAACATGGTTTTGATTAGTATAAAAATTATTTACGCTAGTTTCTAAACCTGTTACTGTACAAACTCTTGTTTGATTTTTTCTTGTTCTTGCCATATAATTAAAGTGTTTTGTTAATAAAATATTGGGTAGGATCAAAGTTTTCAGACTTATAAAATAATTCATAAGCCTCTGCTGCTCTTTCAACTTTGTCCTTACCTCGTTCATAAAACTCTGGTGAGCAGTCAAATATACCTATTTGTTCTGTGTTTTTATCAATGGCAATAAATACCATTTCATAACCAAATAGTTTGCTATAAATATAAGCTTGTGAATCATAATTGTACTTAGATGCTGAGTATTTAAATTTTTGAAGATCTGCTGTAGTCTTTAAATCAACTACTAATTTTTCTTCATGATTTATAATATCAGCTTTACCTTTCCATAATTGATCTGCAAGCTCTGTAATTGCTGGTTTTTCGTATTCATTAGTTTTATTACGAATTAAATCAAAGCAAATTTGATTAGATAACATTGTTTCTGTTAGTTTTTCTATTTTATCTACTTCGTGTTGTAATAAACATAATTCACCACCAGACATCTCTTTATAAGCTTTAGTGTTTCTAGTTGTAGATTCTATAACCTTGTATTTTTTAATTTTATCAGGTTCAAGAATTGCTGTATGAAAATAACCGCCAACTAAAAATGCAGGCCTTTGTTCAGACTGCTTACCTAAAGCTAAAGGGTTGTTAAGTAACGTACTAATATCAGAATTACTTAAATATTGTTTACCAAAATCTCCGTAATAATGTTTATCATTTCGCAACTTTTCAACTACTTGTTGATTTGTCATTTATAATGTTTTAAGTTCTTTTTCTATTTCAGGTGTTACCTGATATTTCTTTTTTATAGTTTCAATTTTGCCTCCTGCTTTGACAAACGCTTTGGCTTTATCTATAGAAGTTTTATTCATAGGTAAACCATTTAGTGCGTCACTGTCAGCAGTGTCATCAATTAAGAATAAATTTCCTAATGCATACTTCTTACCATAACTTGAAGCTGTACCGAATTGTTGAGGAGTTTGCATACCTTTTTGATTAAGATCAACACCAACTATCGCTGTAGCGTTTAACGTTTGTTCTCCGTCCGTTATTGTTGCTGTTGTTTCTAATATAGGCATAGGATCTGATGCTAATAACTTTTCGTTAATAACTACTGATACTCCTAGTTCTAATAAATAGGGTTTTGTTGCTTCGAGAATGTCTTCGGCTGATCTGAAGTAATATTTGCCGAATGAGTTAAATCTACTTTTTTTCGATTTAAACTTTGTCTGGATTGTAGCCAGTTTAGTGTTTATTGTCATATGGTATATTGGTTTTCTTATTAATATAATTACACATAATTTTTATGATTTACATACGTAAACTACAGATAATCAAGCACTTGCGAGTGATCTACACTATCTATTAATTTATCTACAGCTTGTTTTTTTAGCTCTGAAACCCTTACATAATTACTTACTCCATCTATATTTAATTTAGATGCAATGTCTTTTGCAGAATGTTTTTCACAGTCTAATCCATAGCTTAGTCTTAACACTTCATATTCTTTTTCATTTAAATATTTAACCATTAAACCTTTTAAATAAATATTTAGAAGTTGTATATTGTATGGTTCTGATTTGTCAGGTATTTGAAACATAATATTTTCTCCATCTTCATTCGTGGGTTGAGAGTCAATAGATAAAAATATGCTATTAAAAAACATAGCAACCATTTTGTGATCTTTACCATTGTCTTTACGTATTTCGTTAAGTTTATGCTCAGGTATTCTTATATCACCTCTTGCTGCATCAATTTTTCTACGTAAATGACCTTTAATTCTTTTACTAAAAAAAGATTTCAGTGTTTTTTCGATGTCTTCACTTTTGTTTAAAGTTATCCAGTCTAATTTGTCTACAGCTCTAGTTAAAGCTTCTGCTCCTATTTGTAAAAAATCATTAATACTTAAGACACCAGACGCTTGTTGAGATGTTGAAAACTTTCTAGCTAAACTTTCTACTAGTGGAAGAAATTTTACTATCATTTCGTTTCTAGTATAATCATTAAACGGCTTATCTGTAGGCATCGAGATTTTTAAATCTTCTTTATACCTAATGTAGTTTTGTATATTATATTTCTTCATTTAATATTTGTTTTTCGTTTTTAAGCTGTTTACTTAATTTTCTATAAATAGTTCTTGTAGAACAATTAAGCAATCCTGCTACTTTACCCCATGTTATTTTTTTACTCATATCATTTAAATCAAGCATACATTGATATATAGCCTCTTCATCAACCATTGATGATCTACCTATTAACTTACCTACAATACTTAGTTTTAAATTAAGATTTAATCCGTTGTAAGGTTTAAATACTACCTTACGTAGCTTGTTTGCTGGTGGATCACCGCCTTGGTTATATACATCTATAATCATTTGATTAAGTATTTTTTCTTTAATAAAAAAAGTAACAAATCCATTATCTTTGTTGGCTATAAATCTAGCTACATGTTCAAAGAAAGGACTTAGTCCATACTCGTTATCTTGATTTAAATAATATAGTACAAGCATGTGCCACTTTAATGATTTGTATGTAGTTATCTTAGCCTTGCTATTAAACAAGTGATAACAACCATGCGTGCCATTTTCATAAAACTTAAATTTATCTGTTTCTATAGTAGGAGTATCATTACCATCGAATCGGTATATAACTCTTCTATCGTTCAGCCATTTTATGTTTCTATCATGTGACATTTGCCTATTACTTTCTTTTATTCTTAAACCTATTGTCACGTCTAGGCTTTTGAAAAGCCTTTATTTTATCTGCGATACCAAAAACATTTGTTTTTAATAAATGTTTAATTTGTTTTGTTGTGCTCATATAATTCAATTTTTACGTTATTCCATTTTCCATACTTCATAGTTTTATCAACTAAAAAGTCTATTCTGTTTGTCCATCGCTTGTTCATACGATCTCTTATGACCCAAAGGCCATTCATTTCGCCAGCATTGCTAATTAAAACAACGCTATTCATTTTAAAACCTTTAGCTTCAAGATCACGAGACACAGCTATTATTCTGTGCGACTCAGGATTATCCATATTAATTTTAAAATTTGTAGCAGTTCTATCAGGCGTACTGTCAGTTTGGGCTGGAGTTGCATGATATATTGTAGCGGTTACTACAATAATTTTCAAGGTCTTTAATATCATATAATTTTTCTTTTTTAGTATTACATATAGAGCTTTTGTCACTAATATAATATTGCCAATAAGCTCTTAAACTATCACCATCAACCTTATACTCATCAGGCATAGCCTGTGGTGGTTGTGTAAACTCACCGTCAGGCATACCAAACGGACAAAGCTCTAATGGTTCTTTACATTTAGTTATAGTTAAATGTGTTTTACCATATCGCTTTGTATACTCATCACCTAATGCGATCATATGATTATATAGCCAATAATATTGTCTAACATTTTGTCTACACCATATAGTAGATGGGTGATTATAATGAGCTATTTTATAAGGAACATAATCAGGTTTGTAACCTAGTTCGTCAGACCAATGATGATGTGCCGTACAAAGCATCTGGGCTGATTCTAAGATCATTTTAACAACATGCTTATTATATTGTAGCTTTGCTGCTTTAACAGGATCCTCGTGTAAATAAAATATATTCATTTATATCTTTTATTGTTTAATCTATTATAATGTTTGTCTAATAAGAGGTTTGCCACCTCTTCCGATATTAAGTTGTCGTTGTATAGTTGCCATATTAATTTACTCATAATTTCTAATACATTTAAATAATGGGTGTCTGTATGAACCCGCTTGTGTTCTTTGAAAATAAGTAAAGGTAGCACGCTGACCGATATAGTCATTAATTTTCAGTAACATTTTAGCTAAATCCTTGTAGGTATAACCTTTGCCCGGCGGACAACCGAACTGTACACCTTCGTCATCTAACATAATGAACTTTCCAAGCGTGCCTTGTCGCTTACCTTTACCTAATTCATAGTTAATTATTGTTGCTTCAGCATCACTAAAGTCTTTAAATTTCATTAGATCGTAAGATCTACCGTGTTTATATAAGCCATCTAGTCTTATAATAGAGCCTTCGTAACCTTCATCAAGATATTTTTCGTGTAATGTTCTAGCATAATTGTAGCTATCTACAAGCTTTGCAGGTACATATTTAACTTGTGCATCATATATGTCTGATACTACTAGGTTGTGCATACGAGTTTTATAGCTGTCGTAAACCGGAGCTGATATATAATCGTAGCAATGAAACTGCACAAGATGTTGAGCATCTCGTCTATCAGTGTCGGTAGGCTTTTGCTTACGAACTAATGATATAATTTTTTCAAAGTCGTTTTTAAGCTTGTGGTTGTATAATTCGCCATCAAGCACTACGTCAGGTTGCTGATCAAAGAAAGACTTGAGAGCCATTTCGATATGCCTAACATTTTTAAATTCTTTACCAGTACGTGAGAACGCACCGTCTTTTGTAAACACGCAGCGGACGCCGTCGAGTTTAGGTTGTATATACACAGGTTGAGACCAGTCTACTCGCTTGTCACTATACTTGTGTGCTAACATTGGTTTAATTATCGTCATTTAATCTTTTTTCTATTCGGTTAATTTTCTTTAATACTATCGCGGCTTTGCGATATTCTTCTTTTTCTTCTAACATTACAAGAATAGTATTAAGTCTTGCTAGTTCAGAAATAAGTAGTTCTTCCTCGTTTGCTAACAAGGTTAGGGGACTAATGTCCCCATATTTCTCTAATATTTTTGCTAACACTAAATCTGCCAACAATTCAATATTATGTTCGTCATTTATATTATCCAATTGTTTTTGTATTTAATTTGTATTTTTTCCAATCAGTATAATCAAAATCATAATCTCTTGACCATTTTCTAATTATATCATCTATTTTACTTACAAATACACATGAATTCGAGTATTGATTCCAACACGTTATCCATACATCAGGTTTACCTGTCCATATAATATAAGTATAATTGTGATCTATACTTTCGTGAGAAGGATATAAATACTGTGAATTGTAATGAAAATCTTTTACTAAGTGTGATGCTATTCTTGATCCATCACCAAACTGTGTAAAACCTTCATCTTCTTGCATATGCTTAACCCAATTAGCAAGCTCTACAGCTCTATATTCAGGATAACCATCGTGATGTAAATACATATTTACATAGCTTTTGTCACTAACCACGTTGGGATTACAAGCAAATCCAAGCTCGTTTTCTGAAGCGGCAGATCTATCTACCACCATAGTTACATTTCTTGTTGCCATAATTTAATTAATTTAGAGCGAAAAGCGGGACTCGAACCCGCAACATTTACCTTGGAAGGGTAATGCTCTACCAATTGAGCTATTTTCGCTTGGCGGTTTTAATCTAATAAAACCATATACGCTTTTGCATTGTTAGTTCTAAACCAACTTAAAGCTTTATCAAAGTCATTTATTATTTTTTGAGTATAACCTGATTGTCTTGCAAAAACAGCTTGACAACCCATTATAAAATCATAAATACTTAATTCTTCTGCGGTCAGCTCGTAGCTTTCGCCAGAAAAAGGGTTGGTTACCTCTGCTCCGCGTGTATATAATTCTCCTGTGAACCATTTAGGTAGTTTTTGTTTCTTCATATCCTTGGTCTATTAAGTCAATTGTTATTTCTTCTTCTTTTTTCTGAGCTAAGCTTAAGTATAATTCTCTAATAGAGTCCTGTACATAAAACTCTTCCATGTCAGAAATATATATTACACAGCCATCTACTATAGCTTGTGTTAGCTCTTCGCCTAGATTATTATCATAATAATGTACATTTTCAGCTACATTAATATTTCTATCATCATGAGCGGCAATATAAACAGTATAACCATCTGCTGTAGTTTCTTCATAAATGTGAAAATCAGCACTTACATTCCAGTCATCAGTTATTTCAGCAGCGTAGTAATCAAGTACAACTTTTCTAACATGATCATCATCGTGTGAATCTTGTTCGTTATACTCTGTTTTGTTTAGTAGTTCTTCTACTAATTCAGGTGTTATTAATTTTTTAATTCTCATAATTATTTATTTTTCTAGTATATTTTCACCGTACATAAATGATTGCCAGTCTAGCTTGTAACTTGTTACATCACCAAACGTTAATAAGTCTTTCATGTCTTCGATAGTTAATTCGTTCCACATAGTTTTAGACATAAGAATATACTTAAGTCTTTTAGCAGAGCCATACTTTCTAGCGCTAGCTTGCAATTGTTTTTTAACGTCGGGCAATAGTTTGTCGTAGACGGTTTTCATTTTACTCATAGTTATTTAATTTAATATTAGTGGACGTGGCAGGAATCGAACCTGCGTTTGCCAGCCACCTTAAATTTGTGGGTATGGCACTTACCATTATCACGCCCTTATGAGAGGTAGAAGTTGTGGACTGGTAGTTAACTAGTATTGTCATTTATCCACACTTTCTGTTTTGACGCACCACGATCGAGCTAATGCCCCGGTAATCGCCTAACGTGACCAGTATGCCGCCACCTCTCTGCCAGCTATTCACTTATGTGTGTGTAATACACTTCCGTATGATCACATGTGTCCGTCGACAGTCGTCGCCACATACACACCTAATTAAGCTACTCGTCTGGCTCTTTTTACTTTCTACGCCAAGATTTGTGCACTGCTGCACTTAGTTCTTGACTTACTATTTGTACTTCTAGTACTTGTTTGTTTGCAATGATAGGTATATAGCTATAAAGCTGAGTTGTGCTACAGTTAACACAAGTGCGATAGCCTAAGCGCAACCTACCATCTGGTATTATATTATTACATTTACATCTCATATATATATTATCAATGTTAATTCGTATTATTTTTGTAATAATTTGTTTAAAGCTAAGTTTATTACATATTCTTTCATCTGTATGTAATCATCACCTTCAAGTGGTTGATCAGCTAATTGCCAATCGACACTGTCTTCAATAATTTCTTTCATGTGATCTGCTACACCTTGTGCAACTAGATCAAGTTCTTTCATTTTACTCATAGTTATTAATTTCCAAATTCTATACCTTGATTACTTGTTACCATCCACTCGCAGCTAGAAAGCTTGTGTCCTGCTCCGTATAAAAATGCTTCACAAGATTCTGTATCAGGATTCCATTCGTTTTCTTTTGTACACAACACGCTAATGTTATATCTATATACTTTACCATCATTAAAATCTAGTAAAAATATATATTTAGCGGTTTCATCTGCTATAATAGTTTCTTTTGCTTTGCTTGGATTTTTAGTCCACCAGCCTTCTTCTTGCATTTCATGCCATTTTGTTACTGTATCACTCATATTTTGTTTATTAGTTTTAGTTGTTTTACGTCAAATTTCTTGTGTGTTTGACTCCACATCTTGGAATGAACGAACTTACGTTGTTGAGGATAAGACTTTTTACCGCATATTACTACTCGTCTATACTCTATATCTGTAAGTCCGCTACATTTTCCATGATGAGCCACTCGACGCCTATGCTCGTCAGCGACTTTTTTCCTAGCCTGTTTTACATAGAGGCATAATTCTTTCATGTTACTTGGATACATAGGTAAGTCCTTTGTAGTTAAACCATGACTGAATACCGAAGTTTTCTGCGTCTTCATTATAAATAAAAGCAAATGAAGGAGGTAATTCGGAGAGTGTATAACCTTTGTAGATTACACCATTTAGTTTTAGAGTAGTTTTGTCTACTTGTTTTAATGTGTTTTGCATAGTGTATATATTTGTATTTATTATATTATCAAACAATAATTGTATTTAATTTGTATTATAATTTACCGTAAAAGTAGTTTTTTAAATAATATTCTAACATATAATTTAACCTTGCTATTTGAGTCCACACTTTTTGTCTCGCTGTTTGAATACTTTTAGTGTCATATAAACCATTTTCACCTAAGAATGTATATCTATGTTCTTGTTTATATGTTTTATTTATTTGGTATGGATTACCACAACCATTTTGGTTTCTAACATAACCTGATTTGAATACAGCTATTCTTAGTTTTTTATTAGATTTATAGTTAACATATCTTGTATTGGGTGATGTAGAATTAACAGGAAATTCAAATTCTCTTGTACCATTCTTAGCTTGACGCTGTGTTGTGACTTCTTTGATATTATACTCGACTAGTAGTCGTCTAGCAAACGCATTTTCAAGCGCTTCTTGTTCGAGTTTCCATGTTCTATATGCCATAGTTAATTAATTTAGTTGCGGGAGATGGAGTCGAACCATCGACCTCGAGCTTATGAGGCTCGCGAGCTACCACCTGCTCTATCCCGCAATATTTAGTTTTTTAAGATGCGGTATACCTATAACCACCATATTCTGCATAGTAAGGTTTAGTGTAGTTTACATTAGGTTTTATAGATGCAGCGATGTTTTGTCTCCATTCCCACTCTTTCTTGCGATACTCATAGCTATTACACCATTTTTTAACAGCAGTAACTTGTGGTATTGGACCGTATTTTGCTTCATAGTCAAGACATTCTTGTAACTTTGCTTTGATTTGTGAAGCGGGATAGTCTTTAAATTGTTTATTCATACTTATATTTTATTATATTATCAATTAGTAGTCGTATTTAGTTTGTATAATGGTAGTCAGTATATTCTTCAACAGTCACCCATTTTTCTATATCATGAGAGTAAATCATGCCATCAATCACATGTTCATCACTAAATGACCATATTTTATTGTGGGAGTGTTTTCTAGTAGTTGTCATAGTATAGTTGTGTTACGTGACTTCTTTCGTCACTTGTTAATAAGTTCCAGTGTTTTCCGTATACTCTAAATGATATTTTGAGTAAATATGTATTTCTATGTGCCATATTATTAGTTGTTTATTTGGTGAGTTTCTATTATGCCAAGAACATCTGCTCTTGTTAATTCATCTTTCATTTGTAACAATATTGCCCAAGTGAAATCATTATTATGTTTATCAGTGAAAATCATACGCCTACAAATATTACAGTGTAAAGCATAAATACTATTCCACTAGTTGCAAAAGGTAGTAATACACCAAAAGCTATTACTTCTGCCACTACTTCAAATAGTGGTTTTGATTTAACATATTTAGTTACTGCAGGAATAAATCCTCTGAATTTAAAATTTCTCATATTATATTATTATTAGTTAGTTGACATGGTGTGAATCGAACACACCTATACACCATGATGTCAGTTACTCATTCGCAATTTATACTGTTAGAAACAAGTGGAACTCGCAGTTTGGTTAGTTTTATACTACTTCTTTATCTCTAAGAATAGTTGGAACTGAAGTTGAAGAAGTGTAAGAAGAATACTTGATGAAACACGCCATGTCTTGTAATTTATCTTTCATTATATCCCACGCTTTATCGTGATTATAAGTGAATGTTTTACCATTTTTGAATTCTACATTGATTGTAGTGTTTTTACCGATTAGTGATTTTCTGATTACGAATCTTTTTGAAGTTAATGAATTTGTCATAGGAATTTAATTTAATTTATTAGTTATTAGTATTTTATTATATTATCAATTAGTTATTGTATTTGTTTTGTATAAATGTGTATATTTGTTTATTAATAGAAATGTATTGAATAGTATACCACATTGTCTCACTGTTTATAATTAATTATTTATTAGAAAGAGTGTATTAGTATTGTTGTATTATTGTGATGTATTAGTTGTGGTTTGTGTGAATTGTTTAGTATTAATGGGAAATTATTTAGATGTATATGTTTTGTTGGAAATGATATTATAGTATTGTTATTAGTATAGTATTTAATATTGTTATTATTTAAATATTTTAAAGTTATTTGTTTAGAGTTTTGTTGGGTAGAAATATTTTTTGACATTGTATATAGTTTATTAGTTACATTTATTATATTATCAAAGTGTTTTTGTATTAAACAAGTAAAGTATATAATGATAATAACAGTTTTTCAAAGGAAAGTGCTAAATACTACGGGAATATGCATGGAAAAGTCGAACGAATCTGGTATAAACGTGGAAAACAAGGGGACCCGGTGAAAACAAAACGAGTTTACGAAAAGAAAACAGAGTAGAGAAAGAGTGAGCAGCCCCATACTCCTCTATACGTAATATTTTTATGACATTAGCCTATAAAAGTATATATAGTAAGTACCTATTGTCACACTGTTTGTAAAAACGCTTCAAAACCTGTAAGTATATATATTATAAGTAAGATCATATAGAACTCAAAAAATATAACACATGGCAAGAATAGGCTCGTACCCAATAGATGCGGTAATTCAAGACAAAGACGCATGGATAGGTACCGAAAATACTAACAGGGTAACTAGACAATTCACGGCTAAAGGAATAGCAGAATATATTGACACTAAAAACGTAGGTCTTGTATTCGTCGGTGCTACTGCTTTGGCAGATGGTAAAAAAGGTTTAGTACCTGCACCTGTAGCTGGGCAAGAAGGCATGTATTTAAAAGGAGATTTAGGTGGTGGTTGGACTACTATACCAGTATATACGTTAGATGTACCAACCGGGACAACCAATGTTAACTTAATAAATACAGACGGGGCCGGTGCTATAATAAATAGTTTTATAACTTTAACAGGTGGTACTTATTTAACATCAGTACACACAAGTGGTTCTCAAATTACATTCAATCACGACAACACAACACGATCAGATACTACATCCGCGGTATCTCCAGCGGCAGGCGCAAGTGTACCTTTAGTTGCTTCAGTAACTTCAAACGCAACAGGACACGTAACAGCAATAGATGTTAAAACAGTAACATGGCCTGCAGATTCCGATACAACATATACAATAGACGTACCAAATGCTACAACTAGTATTAACCTAGCTGGTAGTGACGGATCAAATGACCCTATAGCTTTTACAACTGTAGCTGGTAACAACGGTATGACTATTAGTAGAACAGATGCTAATACATTAAACTTTAATTCAAAGTGGCAAATAAACAATGTAAACCAGGATGGTTACGTACCTAAAGGTCAAGCTAACGCAAATAAGTTCTGGGCAACAGATGCTAATGGAAACCCAGGTTGGACATTTCAACCTAGTCAGGATCAAACCTTAACAAGTACAGGTACATCAAACGCATCGACGGGTGTTGTACTTAGTCAAAACGGTGGAACAGTAATTATAAAAGGGGATGGAACTACAATAAATGCTAGTTCAAACAATACTACAAACACTATAACTTTAGCGGCTATAAATAGAGTTAATACAACTTATACATTACCTACAACTAATGGTAGCAATCCTGACCTTGTTTTAACAGCAAGTAGCGGTGCTACTGATATAGTTAATATGAACGGTACAGCTAACGAAGTAACAGTAGAAGGCTCTGGTACTAACACATTAACATTTGGTTTACCAGACGATGTAACAATAGCTGGTGAACTAACAGTTTCAGGAACAGGTCAATCAAGCTTTGGTGGTCAAGTAACAATACCTCAAACACCTAGTGCTGATACAGATGCTGCTTCTAAAAAATATGTAGATGATCTTGTTTCTGGTGGTTTAACTTTTAGAGGAACATTCAATGCTGCAACCGGTGAAATACTTTCAGGCGTTAGCACCGGTTCAAAATTATACAATTGCCCAGGTGGTGCAGGAACTAGAATTGCTGTAGCAGTTGGGGATTATTATATAGTTGCCACAGCTGGTGGATCTTTTTATTGTTCAGGCGCTACATTAGATATTGGGGATTCAATTATAGCTACAGCAGCTGCGAATGCAGATGCCTCGGTAGTTACAGGTTGGTCGGTTGTACAGTCAGACGAAGGTGTTGCTAGTTTTACAAACGCTAATGGTACATTTGTATCGGCTGGTACTGTAAACAGTAATGCAACAGGTGCTGTAACAATGGGTACAATAGATTTATCTGCAACAGGTACTAAAAATAATACTACTTTTTTAAGAGGTGATAACACTTGGGCTGTTCCAGCTTATGTAAGTTATTCTGCAATGACTACCTCAACCTTAGGATTAGGTAAAATTAAATATGACTTTGGTTCTACACCAGCTGCAGAAAGCCAATCAACCACAGCAAGTAGAACATATGGTGTAACTAAAAATGCAAGTGATCAATTAGTTGTTAACGTACCTTGGGTAAATTCATCAGATGTTAATTCAGTAACAGCTTCTGGTGCAGCAACTGCTTTATCAGGGTTATCATCAACACCAAACACAGGATCTGTAGTTATAGGTTTAGATATACATGGTAGAGCATCGCTTGGTACTCCAGCTTCAGATGACGAATTAATGATATATGATACTAGTACATCTAAAAACGTAAAAGTATTAGTAAGTGATTTAGCTAGCTATGCAGGTTCCGCTGCAACTAATCAAGTTACATATTGGACATCGGCTAATGAAATAGGTGGCGCTGCAGGGTTTACATTTGCCGGTGGTGCTAATGGTGCAGTAACAATGGGTGGAGCTTTAACTGTTGCAGGTGATGTAGGAATAGGAGCAACAGGATTATATACAACAACTAGAGCATTAAATTTACCAGGAAAAGGAATATCTTTTAAAAATGATGTTAATGGCTCTAATAATAATTGGAGTTATATTTATAATACAGCAACAGGCAGTTCTTCTAATTTAGTTTTTGCAACAGGTAGTGCTTTAACTGCTTTAACCTTAGAACACGACGGAGACGCAATTTTTGCAGGAAGTATTTTTCTACCTGACAATAGGGACATTGGATGGAATGGTGGTTATAGTGCTAGTAAACCTACCTTAGCTGCTGTTGGTACCACTATGAAGATGTTTCCTTCTGGGGCAACTAGTGGAGCTCAGTTTACATTAACACCAACCACTGCAACTTTTGCAGGTGATGTAAAGATAGCAGATAATAAAAAGTTAATATTAGGAATCCCAGGAGACGACCTACAAATATATCACGATGGCGGTAATAGTAAAATAACAGATGCAGGAACAGGAGATTTATTTATTGGCACAGATTTATTAGGAATAGAAAGTAGTAATCACGGTGAAACTATGGCTAAATTTTTAGCAGATGGTCCAGTAAAACTATATTACGATAATGTACAAAAATTCCAAACTACAAGCACAGGTATTGAGGTGAGTGGCGGGGCAACTTTTAGTGCCGAAGTAATTTTTGATAATGTTATAAGTGGAGTAAGAGCTAGTTTTGTAAGCACAGCATCAGGATCAACCGTGCTTTCCGCAACAGGTAAAGCTGCTGTGGCAGGATATTTTGCATCTAATACAGGCATAAATACAAATCAAATTGTTCATATTAGAGACGATTATGCCACTACATCAGTAAATAGCGCAGGAGGTATTAAAATTAGCTCATCACCTGGAAATGATGTTTTCTTAGTAAAAAGAAATGAAACTACTTCAAGCTTTTTTGGTTTACAAAATAGTTCTGGTACAGAATTTATTACTGTAAATATGTCTACAGGAAATATGAGTTTTAATAGTGATACTTCTATAAACAGAGGAAATCAAACTTCTGGTGAATTATTATTAGGTGGAACTACTGATGGTGGTTTTGTAGATTTTGACGGTACTAATTTACAATTTAACACTCAAAGAGATCCTAATACAGGAACTTTTATAAACGCTAATAAATCTCACGGAGGTATTCAAATATTAGGTCCAGATGGCGGAAGTTTAATTAAATTTGCTACATCAGAAGGTAATGGACCAAGTCACGTAGCGACAACAAAAGTAACTATAAACTCATCTGGTTCAGTATCATTTACTGAATCCTTATATATACCTGATGCTAAAAAAGTAGTATTAGGATCAGGAAGTGATTTTCAAATATATCACGATGGTAGTAATAGCTACATACAAAACTTAATAGGTTGGTTAAACATACCACTTAGTCAAAATGGTGTGACTTTTGCCAATGCAGATTTTAGTAATATTCTTGCAAAATTTACTCTTGATAATCGAGTAATATTCGGAGATGGCTCTATAAATGGCGCGTTTGGTGCAAGTAATACAGTATTAGCAATAAAAGGCACAACATCAGGTGGAGAGGGTATTTTACAAATAACAGGTAAAGGAAATAGCGCAACAGATAATGTTGGTAAAATTGATTTTCATAGTTACGCTGAAACAGACCCAATGTGTTCTATTAGGTCAGTTAGAGGAAATGCTGATGATGTTGGAGATTTAGAATTTTATACAAATTCTGGTGGAGGAGCTGCATCTAAAAGAATGGTAATTACTGATTTAGGAGATGTTGGAATTAATGAGCCAACTCCTACAGCTAAACTTCAAGTTAATGGTAAAATAAAAATAGGCTCAGGAGGAGGTTCAGGTTCTGATAGTGGAGGTTATAATGTTCAAGTAAATTCTTTCACTTTTGGTGCAACAGGCGAAACAGGATTATTGGTTAGAAATGATGCACAAACAAATGAATATGCTACAATAGGTTTTGGATATTCAGAAAACAACAGAACTCCTGTAGTAATTGGAAGTTACATCACAGATGGTGGTGCTGCTACTAAAGGTCGTTTTGTTATAGGAACAAGAAGTTCAACAACAAATACAGTTTATCCTACTGAAAGATTGTGGGTAGAGCCAAATGGTCAAGTCATATTCAATCCAACTAACTCATCAGAGGGTGGTATTGTTAATGGTTATAGAGCTGCTATTTCTGTTGGTCAAAGTGCTACAACAATAGGTGCAGTAGCAACTTATGGTGGATTAGCTATGGTTTGGATGAATTATGCAGGAAATATTGGTTATGATTTAGTTTCTTATTCACTATCTCAAGTTACTGTATTATCATCACAAATGATTTCAGGTGGAACTTCATCAAGAACTTATACTTCTGTTTCAGGAGTTTTAAAATTAACAATGGGAGGGTCAGACACTTATAGTGTATATGCAACTGAAATTAGAACTGCAAATACTTAAAATTAAAAATTATGAATATAAAATGGAAAGCTAAAATATGTTCTGGAATGGATGTAGTTGAAAAAATAAATTTTATTAAAGAAGGTG
>Ga0208159_1000180_pt1 | contig 26004 bp, 19 predicted proteins | sample 9_EtaG_FD_184082 | JGI IMG/M metagenome (GOLD analysis project Ga0208159, IMG submission 184082) | Marine viral communities from the Subarctic Pacific Ocean - 9_ETSP_OMZ_AT15188 metaG (SPAdes) (version 2) | ecosystem: Environmental > Aquatic > Marine > Oceanic | place: Pacific Ocean | collected... | reverse complement strand
CTTCATGTTACTTAACTAATACTTTTTAAAAGAGTTAGGCGCTTCGGCGCCTAGCCCTTTTATTTTTTTAATATTTAATTTTATTATATCATGGCAAAAGCAAAAAAGAAAGCGGTAGCTGTAGAAGAACCTGCAGTTGAAGCTGTAAAACAAGAACCCAAGAAGACAAACACTTGGGAAATAAAGGATAGAAACTACTTTTTACTTAGAAATTTAAATCCTTTAACATACACTATAAGATCAAGAGGTATATTTTACTTTGATGAGGAGAAGGGATATGAGAGAGAGTTGAAATACACAATTAACCAAAGAACACCATTTGTAGATGAGTTCAAAGGTGAAGCAAGACTTGGTCATATTGTATTTGAAAACGGTGCACTGTATGTACCAAAAGAAAAACAAACATTACAGAAACTATTATCACTATATCATCCAGATAGAAACACTTTGTTCCAAGAACAAAATTTAGTTAAAGAAGCTGAAGATGATATGGATTACCTTAACTTAGAAATAGAAGCTTTAAATCTAGCTAGAGATATGGAGATCGATAGAGCAGAAGCGATACTAAGAACAGAACAAGGTAGTGAAGTTTCTAACTTAACTTCTAAAGAACTAAGAAGAGACATATTAGTGTTTGCTAAACAAAATCCAGAATTACTGATTGAGTTAGCAAATGATGAAAATGTTCAGCTTAGAAACTTTGGAATCAAGTGTGTTGAATTAGGATTAATAACTTTATCTGGCGACAACAGAACATTTACATGGGCTAAGACAGGTAGAAAAGTTATGAACGTTCCATTTGATGAGCATCCATATTCAGCTTTAGCTGCTTGGTTCAAAACCGATGAAGGTTTAGAAGCTTATAACAATTTAGAAAAAAGATTAAGCTAATTAATCACTTTATAGAGTAGTCATCTCTATGAGGTGACTACACTATATAAAAAGAAATTATGGCAGTAAATATAAACACAGTATACACTAGAGTTCAGTCAATTGCAAACAAAGAGCAAAGAGGTTATCTTACACCTATTGAATACAACAGGTTTGCAAACCAAGCACAATTAGAAATATTTGAACAGTACTTTTATGATTTAGATCAATATCTTAGAAGACCAGGTAATGATACTAGACATGCTGATGCTGTAACTAGCTTACAAGAAAAAATAGCACTGTTTGAAGTTTTTGAAACAAACTTAGGAGATTATAACAGTGGTTATGATTTACCAGCCGCGCTACATAAATTATCAACAGTAGAATTATCATACTCAACAATTGATGGTACTGGAGCTAATTGGCACGAGGTTGAAGGTCTTACAAAAAAAGACTGGAGGTTAATTAGAACAAGCAACATATTACTACCAACAGATACGCAACCAGTATATATAAGAGAAGCTAATAAACTAAAAGTTTATAAAGGTAAAGCAACAACACCTTTCTTTGAAGAGTTAACAATCAATGAGGCAATAACAGTAGATTATATAAAAAAGCCTACAACTGTTAATTGGGCTTATTACTTAGATGGAAATGACGCCGCGTTATACAATGCAACTGGATCAACTAACTTTGAGCTACATGGATCAGAAGAGCCAAACTTAGTTATTAAAATATTAGAACTAGCAGGTGTAGCAATGAAAGCATCTGATGTTTATCAAGTAGCTGATAAAGAAAATATTGAAGATATACAACAACAAAAAGCATAATTAAATGGCAGGATTATTTCAAAAAACACAAGAAGCATATTACCAACAAAGCCAAAGTAGCTTTAGTACAGAACCAAATGGCAGTCAACTTACGTTTACATTAACAAATGTTTTCTTTCCTAGTGTACCAAGCGCTAAGACAGATATAAGAATTTTTGTTAATGACGTTGAAATAGATACTGATAATTACAGCTACTCATCGCCAACAATAACTTTTTCAGGTAACACAAATAACACTAATGAACTTGAAAGTGATGGAGCACCAAAAGCAAACGCTACATTAAAAGTACAAGAGCGAGCATTAAGTGAAAGCTTTGGTACATATCAATATGTTTCTTTAGATGATGTTGTTAATAACTTTTTAATAGCTTATGTAGGTGAAAACAAAGTAATACCAAAAGTAAAAAGAACAGATGTTTTATTTCATGCTAGAAGAGGTTTAGCTGAGTTTAGTTATGATACATTAAAGTCTAGAAAGTCACAAGAAATAGACGTACCACCATCACTTATAATACCTTTGCCTCACGATTATGTTAATTATGTCGGTTTACAATTAGTTGATGGGCAAGGTATATACAAAAAATTATACCCAACGCGGTATACAAATAACCCTACATCTTTATTACAAGATGATAATTATAATTATCTATTTGATGGTGATGGCAATGCTTTAACTAAATCACCTTCAGAGGCTTGGAGTAAATTTAAAGAAGCAAACAACACAGGCACCGAAACAACACAAAGATCATTAAACCTTAGTGATGATACAGACATTGAGTTTCGATTTAATGAAGGTAAACGATATGGATTAACGCCAGAGTTTGCGCAAGATAACGGTACTTTTTATATTGATGAAGTACAAGGTAGAATACATTTAAGTGGTGATTGCAGCGGTCATCATTTAGTTATTAACTATATATCAGATAGTTTAGGTACAGATGGTGAAATGCAAATACATAAATTTGCTGAAGAGGCTTTATACAAACATATAGCATACTCTATAGCAAGCACACACACATCAGTACAACCAGCGTATGTTGCATTATTAAAAAAAGAAAGATTTGCAGCATTACGTAACGCTAAAATAAGATTATCAAACCTTAAGTCAGAGGAGTTAGCTCAGATAATGAGAAACAAATCTAAATGGATAAAACGCTAATAGAATATGCCAGAGTTTAGACGAGAATTTTTAAAATCCAAGATGAATAAAGACTTGGATGAAAGGCTAATACCACAAGGTGAATATAGAGATGCCTTGAACATTGAAGTTTCTACATCAGAAACGTCTGATGCTTTTGCTATAGAAGCGTCCAATGGTACTAAGCTGATAAAATCAATGCCTTCAAATTATGATGAGCCTAAGTGTATTGGAGCAGCTAGAGACACAGAGAACAATAAGATCTACTGGTTTGTTGCATGTAACAATAGAGATGCTATTCTAGAATATGACGTTGAAGCAGATGTAGTTTCACCGGTTGCTGTTGCTGTTAAAGCGACTAGCGATGTATTTAAATTTAATAAAAACTTTTTTATAACAGGTATAAATATAATTGATGATTTATTGTTCTTTACTGATAATAACTCTGAGCCTAAAAAAATAAATATAAATAGATTTAAAGCAGCTACTAACGGTGACTTTGAGGCACACACACAAATATACGGCGGTAATTTATTAGAAGAACATATTACTGTAATTAAAAAATATCCAAAAGCCGCACCAAACTTAGTTATAAAAAGAACATTACGAGACGGTATAGTGGATGCTACATTTATTGATACTGACGGTGATGCATTTGTTGACGCTGATGAATCAACAACGCCAAAATCTATAGGTAGTGAAATATCTTTGATATTAACAGGACAACCAGATTACAAGGAAGATGATATATTAAAGATTACAACTACAGATAATTCAAATGTATACACAGCTAGAGTTGTTGTAAAATCTATAGACGATGTTACTAGTATCAGTCAAAGAGTGACGGTTATATTGTTATCAACATCAGAAGAAATGATAAGTGTTGATAAGCAGCTGTGGAATGTTGAGCTTGAAGAAGGTGATTCATTTTTTCAAGACAAGTTTCCTAGATTTGCTTATAGATGGAAATATAATGACGGTGAATACTCTGCGTTTTCTCCGTTTACAGGCGTTGCGTTTATACCTGATGATGAAAATTTTGTTTATAACATGGAAGAAGGCCATAATGTTAATATGGTTAATAATGTTAGAAAAATAACACTTAATACTTTTGACACGCTACCACCTGATGTAGTTGAGGTTGATGTGTTATATAAAGAATCAAACGCCGCAAATATATATTTAGTATCTACACTAAAAAATAAAGAAAAGTCTATAGTAATTACATCTGAACAAATAGAAAAAACTATTGAGTCAAACCAGTCACTAAGACCTTATGATAATGTACCACGTAAAGCTAAAGCACAAGAGATAACAGCTGGTAGGTTGATGTATGGTAACTATTTACAAAACAATACATTTAGAGATGACGTTGTAATAAAACTAACAGTCACACCAACAGAAGTTGATAGAAACAAACCTGAACCATCTGCTAAAAGTTTACGAACATATCAAGTTGGTGTTGTTTATTTAGATGAGTTTGGTAGACAGTCACCTGTATTTGCAAGCTCAAAAGGTGGCTCATTAAAACTAGACGGCACGTACGCTGATAAAAAGAACACACTAAAAGCAAAGATAAATTCCGATGCTCCGACTTGGGCAACTCACTATAAATACTACATAAAAGAAAATTCAAACGAATATTATAACGTTATAATGGATAGGTTTTATGAAGGTGAAGAAGATAACTTCTGGTTAAGTTTTCCATCATCAGAAAGAAACAAAGTAACTACAGATGATTACTTAATACTTAAAAAACAAAACGGTAAAAACGTAGCTTTTGATCCTGATGAATATGGTGTTAAGTCTCAGAAGTATAAAATACTAGACATACAAGATGAACCTCCTGAGTTTATAGCTAAGAAAAAAGAATTATTAGGTGAGCTAGCCGATTCTAGTAGATTATTTCCAGATACTTTAGTTGGCCACCCTCGTGAAGGTTTTAGAACATTTAGAGTGGCTGGTGATAAAATAGGTGTTGATGATAGTGAATTAAGAGACATAGCAAATAACGATAACTTTATTAATCAAAATAAGTTTATACGTATTACAGATATAACAGATGTTCGTGCTACTAACTATTACCAAATAGAAAAAGTATTAAAGGTTGATGCTAATGATGATGGGGATTTTAAAGATAGTGGTGATTACTATGAGTTTACACTAGCGAAAAAATTTGGCGCTGATGTTAACTGGGTAGGAACAAAAGATAATAGAGTTACTGGTTTAAAGTTACAGTTATTTTCTGAAGAAACTATAATACAAAATGAAGAGTTTTCAGGTAGATTTTTTGTTAAATTAAAACGTGATAATATCATAGCAGAAAATATATTTGGCGGGCCAACAGATGAATTTGATCAAGTTGGTGAGGCTAAATTTAAGCTATTTGATTTTAACGATAGTAAAGGTGCTACTAAAACCTTAACAGCAAAGCAAAGAGGTTTGTCCACTATATATATAGATGACGCAAGAAGAAGTGACTTTGCTGGTGCTGGTTTCGTTATAGAGCATGACTTAGATAAAGATGGTAACAAACCAACTGGTGATTTAGCGTCTGGTACTACAGCGTTTACAGTGAATAACGCAAATGGCAGCGTTGTTCTTGAAAATAACATTGTTGGCCCTAAGAAAGGAAACAACAGATTAATGTTACGTTATATAGATTATGGTGATGATAGAAAAAACTCAGACACAACAGCACCAAAAGAAAGAGATTTTACAGCGAGAAACGATGAGAACAAAAGAATAACAGGCCAATCAGATTTTCAGTTTCATGAGATGTTAAGAGGTCAAAAGGGCTTATATTTATCGTTTGCTGGTGATCCAGATCAACATAGAATACGAATAAAAAACGTATTTATAACAGCTGTAAGAAATTTTAACTCTACAAGAAGACATAGTAGTAGCGCTAATAGAGGTATAAGATACGATATACTTTTAGAAAAGCCAATTCCATGGGGACCATTAGCATCACAAACTGGCGGTACAGATGGTGGTAACTTACGTGTAGATGGTTTAGGTACTAGTCAGGTGTTTCCTATAAGAAAAAGATTAAACTATGCTACAATAAAGTTATGGAGAAAAAGAACTAATCAAGTTCAAAAGAAAACAGGTAACCCAGCTGTGTGGGAAACAGAACCAAAACCTTCTATAGTAGATCTTGATTTATATCATGAGGCAAGTGACGCTTATCCAATAGCAGACCATGGAACAGAGCAAGCGTTGGGTAACAATAGAAATGGTAGTAAGATATGGTACAACTGCTTTAGTTTTGGTAATGGTGTAGAGTCAGATAGAGTTAGAGACGATTTTAATGGTATACGTATAGATAAAGGCGCCACAGCATCAACAACATTAGACGAGCCATTTGCTGAAGAAAGAAGAAAAACAAGTATTACATATTCTGGTTTATTTAACTCTACAAGCGGCGTTAATAAGTTAAATCAATTTATACAAGCAGAAAACATAACAAAAGAAATAAACGATGCGTATGGCTCTATACAGAAGTTACATGCTAGAGATAATGATCTTACCGTTTTATGTGAAGATAAAGTATTAAAGGTACTTGCAAATAAAGACGCTGTGTTTGAAGCAGATGGCGATGCTAGATTAGTATCGACAAATAATGTTTTAGGTCAGGCCATACCTTACGCTGGTGATTTTGGTATAAGTAAAAATCCTGAATCATTTGCTGATTTTAGTTATAGAAGTTACTTCTCTGATAAAGATAGAGGTAAGGTGTTAAGGTTATCAATTGATGGTTTAACTGATATATCTAACAAGGGTATGGGTGATTACTTTAGTGATCATTTAGCAGAAGCCGATACTAGTGTTATTGGTAGTTATGACGAGAATACTAACAGCTACAACTTAACATGGTCAAACGCTTGCCATTCAGATACTATTAGTTTTAAAGAAGCTGTAGATGGTTGGCCAAGTAGAAAATCATTTCACCCAGATTATGGTATATCACTTGACAATACGTACTACACGTTTAAAAATGGTGACTTGCATAAACATACACACGAGGTTAACAAAAACACGTTTCATGGCGCCGCACAAGCAGACTCAACTATAGACATTATATTTAATGAAAATAGAAACGCTATAAAGAAATTTAAAACACTTAACTACGAAGGTGACAGTGGTTGGGTTGCAGACGAAATAACAACAGATCAAGAAACTGGAGCGGACGTTACGTTTAAAGCAAAAGAAAATAAGTACTTTGCTCACATGAAGCATGTTAAGAAACATAAAGTTACTGTCACTGTTGATAATAGTGACGATGGTCCTGTAGATATAGGTGTTGGTACTGTTTCTTTTAAAATAACACCTGGAACAACCGCGACAAACACATATACGTTTATTGCCAAACCAAAATCAGGAACTACGTTTGATTCAGTGTTTACATTTGGAAGTTACAATACAACGTACTTATCTAGCTCTGATACATCAGCATCAATAAACTCAGATGGTAACATGGTAATTACTACAAAGTTAAATAGTTTTAAAATGCCACCTGAAAATATTGACTTAACGTTACCTATTGTAACGTCTGGTAAAACTTCTAATTCTTCATTTACTCTAGCTGGTACGTTCAATAAAAGTGTAGAAAACTCTTCAATAAACGATATTAATAGCGGTGGCCTTATATCAGCTTCAGCAACTGACGGATCTTCATGGACAACATCAGGTAGTAGCAACACTAGCGTAACATTATTAGATGTGTTAGTTACACCTCACTCAAACCATGAGTTCACAGATGATAACTTACCACAGTTAATAGTAACAGGTGACATTGAAGATAACTACGAAGTAACTGGACCAACAGCACAGGGCACGGGATATACATTTAAAGTTGTTGGATCAAGAGTTAATAAAAATCTTACAGCTGAAAATATTAAACTAATATCTAAACCAAACAAAGCTGTTAGTCTTGAAACTAACGCTATATTTGCCGCAGAAATATCACAAGAAGATTTTGCTAAAGATGAAGAAGAAAGAGAGATAATAGTTAGAGGATCTGTTGGAGCACAAGTTTTATTAGGTGCGAGTGTTGTTTCGTCAACAGGCACTGATCTTGCTATCAATATATTAGACGGTAATGGGTTTTCAACAGGCCAAAAAACATTAACAGTAGGTGATAATGGACAAGCAAAAGCAATAATAAAAGTTACGGCTAACAGTACAAGTGCAAGACGAAACGTGTTTATATTACTTAGTGAAGCTACAGGATACGTAATAACAGACGAGTTTGATAACTCTGATGGTACAGATGATTCTAAAGTTTTATTTACTATACCTCAAACATTATTAGTACATATTAGTGGATTTTTAATAGTATCTGAATCTACATTTCCACATAATACGTTTAGCTCGCTACCTGCTGGACCAAACAATAGTATACAGTTCCAAGCCCAGTTAACAAACGATTCGGTACTAGGTACAAACCCAGGTACATCTGTGCAAATGAACGAAGCACAAGCTTCTACTAGTTTAATGAGGATGCCTGCTAACACAGAGTTTCCTACAGAAAACAATAGGTTCTCTCAAATATTCAGTGTTGCAAGGCACAATGCAGCTGATAACCAAAGTTTAATTGTTAAGGTAGACGATCTTGATGTAGAAAATGATTTCTTAAAAACTGATGGTACTAACGCATACGATTCTAGCACTGGTAACCTTGTGCTGGCTAACGGTAGTATATTAAAGGTTGTTGATCATAGGTTTGGTATAATTGGTACAGGTGGTAGAGGTAATATAACTGTACAATTTGACATACTTAAATACGGTACAGCTGATGACTACGTTGTACTAAAAACACAGAACGTACTTGAATTATCTCAAAACGTTGGTGGCTCAGGCTCTACAGTGTCAACAACAACATTAACTGGAGCAGGTAGTTATATTAATAGCGATATAGATGAAAGAGCTGGTGGTGTGTTTGCTACACTAGCAGATAACGGAGCATTAGAGTTTCAGTATACAGTAACATTTTTAGCTGCTGCTGCAGGTAAGTTTGTTGATGAGTTTCAAGTTGCTTACAGCTCACTTAGTGCAAATATAGATAACAACACATCAGATACTTACCTTGTACTAGATAGTGGATCAGGTGATAAGTTTGGTAGAATAAGAGAAGGTGATACAGCGACAGCTAACTTTAAAGTGTTAGCCAACGGTGCAATAACAGGTGGTACGGCAGTAAGTGCAACAGTAACAGTAAGTTTATTAAATTAATAATATGGCAAACGGAACAATATCATTTAGTGAAATACCAGCAGACATAGAAGCAAAAAATGCAGCTGGTTATAACGGTTTTGACGTAGACGATAGAGCGTACGATCTATTGTATGTTTCAGATATATCATCTGGCACAATGGCTACACCTTATTTAGTTGGCCCTATAGTAGCAAAAAGCAAAACAGTATTAACAATAGACACAAGTGTGTATGATACAGCATCATATAACGGTTCATTATCAGAGCACACTATAGATTTAAAAGATATACTTAATATTGGTTTAGGTATATCAACGGCTAATAGTGATGTTTTTGAAGTTGTGGGAGCCACATGGCCTTTTGCAGATAGTGCAGCCAGACACAACTATTACTTCTTTGTTGTTAAAGATAGGGTAGCACAAAACAATGGTTTACTGGGTTACTACATGCAAGTTCAAATGAGGTTAACACCTGGTAGCACTAAAAAGACTGAACTATTTGCGGTAGGTACTGAGATATTTGAGAGTAGTAAATAATATGAAATTTAGGTAATTATAATAAGATAAGAATAATAATATGGGATTTTTTCAAAATTTAAATTTAGATACTTCGGTTGGTATGTCCGGCGCCGCAGACGTTGCGGGTGGCTTAGCTAACGTTGTAAGTGGAATAGTAGGTGGTAGAGAGAGAAGAAAAGAACAAGCTTTAGCTAGGGAAGAGTTTGAAAGAAGAAAAGCACAATTTGAACAAGCTGATTACTTTGGTACTGTTATGGCAAACCCATTTGCTAATGTTACTGTAAATCAAAGACAGGCTAATTTCTTAGCAAGACAACAACAACAAGGTTTAGGTAATACTATGGCACAACTAAGAGGTGCTGCAGGTGGATCAGGTATTGCAGGCTTAGCGCAGTCTATATCACAACAACAAATGTCAAACCTAGAGCAAATATCTGGAAGTATTGGCCAACAAGAGTCTGTAAATCAAAGGTTAATGGGTCAGGGTAACATATACAGAGCTCAATCATTAGCAGACGCGGAGCAGAGAGTAAGAGACAAAGGAGAAACAATATATACTTTAGCAGCACAAAGAAAGCAAATAGCAGATCAAGCTAGAAAAGATGCAACAGAAGCATTAGCTGGTGGTATAATGGACGTTGGCGTTGGTGTTGGTAAAATGTTAATCGGAGCATAAATATAATAACATGGCATTAGATAGTACACAATTTTTATTAGACGCGCAGAAAGCAGCATTACAAGGTGAAAAGTTTGTAGCGTGGGGAGACTTTGCTAAACGAAGAGTTGGTAAGAAAGTAGATGCGGCTATAAATATAATAAAAGAAAGAGAGAAAAAATATCAAGAACAAATGGTTGATCTTGATAGTAAAGTAAAAAATGCTCAGTTATTAGCTAAGGATAACCCCGTTCTTATTAAGGCATTGGAGGATATGAAGGATGATTATGCAAACCTAAGAAAAGATTTAACACTGACGGGTGAAGGTAGTAGAAGAAGAATAGCGGCTAATGAAAAAATAACAGGTATTAAAAATTCAATAAAAAGTCTTGCAGACCAACAGTCAAACTATCAAGATAAAGTTATATTATATAACGAAGTAAAGTCTAGTGGTAACATGTCTGGCGCTGTTTCAGCTATAGACATAGACGAAGCAAACGCTTTTTATAATCCTGAGGGATCATATGCTTTTGTTGACAAAGATGAAAACAGCGTATATACAATAGGTAGAATGTTTGAATCTACAAATTTTGATGGTGAAAGAATAATTAAAAAGGTTGTAGGTGATAAAGTATTTACATATCTTGACACCAAGGACTTTAAGGACGTTGATTGGAGACTTGATAACGATCCAGATTTAAATAAAGAAGACTTTTACAAAACAATAGAAGGTAACAGTAGATACAAACTTATAGACTCAGACAACGTTAATAAGCTCTCACCTATATTTGAACCATCTAACTCTAAAGAACTAGAGTACTATGATACTATAACAAAGACATTACAAAATTCATTAAAACTAGAGATGAATGATGATGAAATTGAAAACGAAGTTTACAGAGCGTTTCAATCGTTAACAGATGAAAAGAATTTAAAAGGTGTTGACTTACAGAGTTTTCTTTCTGACTTTTCAAACAGAGGAACTGGTGAAAATTATTTAGAGTGGGCTGAACGTACGGCAAAGGAAAATAAAGGTGTAAGCATGCAAACACAGTGGAAAGCAGCATTAGATAATTTACCACAGTGTAAAGGTGTGGATGGACTAAATGCTGAAGAGTGTAGACTTGAAAGAGCAAAATATAGAGAGTTGTGGTATACAAATACAGAGGTACCAGAAAATTTTACTGATGCTGACGGTAGACCTATAAACATAGTGCAAGAAGCAAGAAAAGAACTATCATTATTTTTATCTGACACAGAGTGGCCTAGTTTAAAAGCACAAGTCGAAGATGAAAAGACAAAAACAAAAATTACAACTGGCCTTAGCTCAGGAACTAGAAAAGGTGTAAATACTAGTATTAATGCTTATGTTGATAACACGCTTAACAAAGCGCTTAGCGCACCACAAAATTTAGTTAACGCTAGCTCAGATTATCATACGGTAGATGCGACAGGTAAAAAAACAGCACTACCTAAAGATCACCCAGCCAGTGTTGGTCCAAACGATATTATATTAAGTAATTTTAAAGAAACAATGGAGGCTATTTTTCCATCTGAAATAGGTGAGGTTAACTTATTTGTTCAACACGCAGACTCACTAATAGACTTGCCAATAAATCCAGACACAGAAAAACCATACAACTCATTAGACGAGCTACGGTTAGCAAATCCAAATAACGCTGAATACATGGAGCAGGTTGCTAATCACGTACTAAAAGTTTCTAATGAAAACTTTAGGGTATACGGTGGAGGTGAAGGTAAAAATGCGCTACATGTTGTTAATGGAGTACCAAAACCAGTCTTCGATGGAAACGGCATGAACGTAAAGATACCTGAAAAAATATCAAAAGGTGATGTGGTGTTTGTTGCGTTTGGCGGCAAAACAGATAAAGTGATATATGATTATAGTGTATCTGTTGATGACCAGGATTTTGCAAAGAAAGTAACAGAAACGCCGGGTATGATATACGCTGTTCCAGTAGGTGATCTTGAGAACTTTAGAAAAGCTTTTGCGGATATGGCAAGTGCTCACATGACAAAACAAACTGAAATAGCTTTACCTCCTGGTCTTATAGCCCAGTATGGTAATCTTATTCCAGGTAATTTATACGGAACACCAGGAACAATAAACAACAAAGGAGGAATAGACCTAACAGGCGGACAAAATAATTAATTATAATGAATGAAAAATTTATACTTGGGCTATATAAGAAATACGCTCCAAACATTACTATTACTGATAACAAGCTAACAGAAATACAAGAGTATTACCAAGGTAATATGACAGCTTTTGTTCAGGACTTTAATAGCCAAGTACTAAAAGACTCAGACATAAAACTAGATCCACTAAAAACATCTGATTACGGTAAAGACCTATCAAACAAACTATTCGATATAACTCAACAAAACAAAGACTATCAAAAAGAACTAAAAGAGTTTAGAGATACACAAGAAGAAAGAAGGGCAGACAAAGAATCAAAGACTATTGATCCTACTAAGTTTGATCCTTTATCAGGTATAACAAATCAATTATTAAGCGGTAACCAAACATACACAAAAGACTTTTTTCTATTAAAAGAAATCTTTGAACCATTTGATTTTGAGGTTGAAATGATAAATGATAATAGAGAGGATATTAGTGACGAAGAGTATCAAGAGTTTCTAGATGACGCAGCAAACAACATAAATCCAATACCAACCGACTATGACTTTGATACAAAACCTACTATAAGACTAAAAAAGGGTGATCAAGTTTTTGAAATACCTTTAAACCTTGATATACTTGCTCAAGGAAATAATGTTGAAAACTTTGAAGAGATACAAGAAAACTTAAAAAAGTTTTTTACTGATAATGTAGATCAGTCATCAGAGGAGTATCAAAACACAACAAAATATTTATCACAAGAATATCAACAGCTTGTGAGAGATAAACTACTTGTCGAAACGTTATCAGAAGAAGAGATAAACAGCATAAATAATCTTGTTGACAACACTGACATACTAAATGAGTCTGCAGATAAATTTCACTTTTCTCAGTTTACGGGCGCAGGTCAAAAGTATACTCAACTTATAAAAGACGCAAAAGAACAACTATCTGAGGATGGTGTTAATGACCCAACAGACGGCCAAATTGAAGAGGTTGCTAAAAACTTACTTCAAAGACAGAAAGTAAACGAATTAAAAAAACAAAAGTTAGAAGATTTTCTCAGTGAAAAGGGTGAAGAGTACAACGCTCGTTACTTCGTATCAGACATGCAGCTTGCAACTCAGCAAGCACAATTAATAGCAGATGAATTACCATTTTTAGAGTTTGACATAGAAACGTTTAGCAACGACACTGATGTTAAAATGCTTGACTTAGTTAACAGAAGTTATGACGTATTAACTAATTCAAGACAAGCTAGATATAACATGACAGAAGAAGATCAAGCAAACATTAACTCGCTAGCTAAAGCAGTTAGTGAAAAAATATATGATCTAAATAGTAGATTAAAAACTAACGCTGCTAAAATAGAAACTGTTTCAAACATTGAAGATGGTGTCCAGCTTAGCTTAAAAAACTATAACCAAGCATTAAGATTTGTAGATAAAATATCAACTTTTGCATCAGCTATGCCAAAAGCCATGCTTAGTGCAGCGGTAAGAACACCACAAGAACTAGCTTTATTAGCAAACGTACTTAACTTTACTAAATCCAAAGAAACTGTAAAGGAAATTATAAAGGATCTTTATTCGCCAGACAGCGAGATGTCAAAGTTTGAAGCTGATTTTTTTGAAGATATAATGAAATCAGCAAACAGGTATGAAGACTCAGCTGCAAGCCTTGGAGCTATAGAAGGTGGAAGAGACTTTGGTAATCTAGTTATAGACACAACCGCGCAGTTTTTACCTTTAATTGGAATAACAGCAGCTGCAACATACCTTGGAAGAGGAGCTGGTATAGTTCCTTTCTTAACTATGTACGGTATAGGTAAGGGTATGAAGATGGGTGAAATAAGCTATGAGAACAAACTAAAACCACTTGCTGACCGAATGTCACCTGAGCAGATAGCCATGGTTTCTAGTGGCCACGGGTTAGCTGAGGCAACGTTTGAATACTTAACTACAGTTCAGTTAATAAAAAGAATAGCTAGACTTAAACAAACGGGTAAAGTGGGTAATCTAAAACCATTTGGAAAAAAGGCATTAGGCCCAGACGCTGAAGAGTTTGTGAAGAGTAGATACACTTGGGGTACGTTAGGTTACGGTCTTGTAGCTGAACCTCTTGGTGAATTTTTTACTGAAATAACACAAAACGCTATTGATGGTGAACCTTTACTACAAGGTGCAGATATAGCTGCTTTTGGTGGTTTATTAATGGGTGGTGGCGTAGGTGTGTTTAGTGCTTTACAAGGACTGTCAACAGCTTATTTAAGTGATGCGCAAGCTTTTAAAGACATAAAAGATGACCTTAGAAAAAAGCGTTACCTTGAAAAGAAGCTGGAAGATATAATACGTTTAAGAGAACGTGGTGCATTTACTAGGTTATCTGAAAAACAAAAAGCTAAGATAGAACAAGATGCCAGAAAAGAACTAGAAGCTTTTGATAAAGAGTTTGCAAAAAAATACAAAAGGCTTGTTGAGACAAGAAAAATAAGTAAACAAGACCTTGCATTACTAATGCGTATAGATGCTCAACAACAAAAGCTTAGAGATGATAATCAAAGATTAGAAGATGACTATAAAAATAAATCTATACCATACGAGGTTTATGACGCTCGTAAAACTGCTGTTGCATTAGAAGCTGAGTTAAACCAAAAGCAAAAAGATGCTTTTCTTCAAGTAGATGGTAGTTACTTTATAGCTTTAAAAGCTGGTGATGAAAAAGATATTGAAACATATAATAAATACATAGACAAAGCTAGACAAGAGGGTGTTGCACCTGAGGGTGTAGAAAAAAGAGCTGAACAATTATTTATTAAAGATGAATACTTAAAATCATTAAAAGAGTTTAAAGAGTTGTACAAAGATACAAAAGATCTTGTAATAAAGAACTTTACAATAAAACAAGCTGTAGATTTTTATAAAAAATTAAAAGCACTTAAACCAGCTGAGATAGAAAAAGCAATTGTAGAAATAAGATCTGGAAAGTTAAATGGGTTTGAAATACCATCATCAGAATCAAATGATGGTAAATATTATGTCGTAGGTATTCAAGAAAACGCAATTAAAAATAACAGGCCTTATACTATACCACATGAGATAACTCACTATGTGTTTGATAAAAGTTTTTCAGAGTTAGGACTTGACAAGAAACAGGCTGCAGAAGCTACTAAAACTCTTGCAGAAGGTTTAATACTATATAGTAAAGAACAGCTGCCAGATGTTTATAATAAACTTGAGGCGCTTGGTTTAGTAGAAGGAAGGTTACGTAAAAAGCTTGATATACCTATTGATTACGTTGAGGTTCCACCTGTCTGGTTTGAAGCGTTTAAAGAGGGTAATCATAAAGTAGAAGATCACGCAGAGTTATTTCACGCTGTTATTAAACAGTTTGAGGGTGAATTTAATACTGACTTTAAATTAAGAACACCTCGTGAGCTTGTTACATGGTGGCAAACTTACATAAATGAATACATATCAACAGTAGCTAGTAAAGCTAAAAGAGCTGTAAACGCGCCGGTTAAAAAAAGTACACAAGCAATAGTTGATAACGATCCAAGAGGCTACGCTGTACGTAGAGATAAAATAAATGAGTTTGTAAAAGACATAAGCGTTAGCATTGAAGCGCAAGAAGAAGAAACTGAAAAGCCAGTATATAATTGGGATGATGACATAGCAAACGCAGTTATGAAGTATGCGATAGATAATAAAATATTTAACACATATATACTTGGTAAACAAATGGATAAATCTCAACCACCATCGCAGTTTATACAAGAAGTTTATAGGGAGTTAAGTGTAGGTCCTGCAAGAACTTACGATCCAAATAAAATTCTTGATAATAAAAACAGACCTGACTTCTTTGGTTGGATAATGAAAAACCTAAGGTTTAACGCCTTAGACGTTAGTCTTGAGTCTATAAAACAAAAAACACAAGAAGGTAAAACTGTTGACATTGAAGAGGCAAGAGGTATAGCGGCAGAAACAGGCACAACAGTAGAAGACTTTGGTTTTACACAAGTAGCAGATAAAATAGGTGTAACACCAGAACAGTTAAAAGCCATAAGTGATGTTGTATTTAATGAAATGGCTAGATATAAAAAAGGTGTAGATGAAGGCGTAACATATGACGCAGATCTATCACCTATATATTCAGAGTTAAATAAAAGATTTGCACAAGCTACAGATAAAAATCCAGGTGGTGGTAACTGGAGGGCTATAGCACCTTTATTAAAAGATTTAAAAACATTTATAGAAGGTAACACATCAACTATATTAACAGAAGTTACTAATGAGTACGCTTCTAAAAACATACCACAGATTATAGAAAAAGTAATTGATGGTCAAAGAGATAAAGGGTTTGTACCTTATCCGCAGTGGGTAGGTAAAAAAATAGCTAGAGAGTTAAAGTCAGAAACAGGTAAGAAATCTGGACCGCAACTAATGCGAAAGATACCATCGGAAATAACAAAGCTTATAAGCAACCCACAGCCTCTAGTAGATATATACATGCCTAAGGGTAAAGCAAGCCAAGGTAAAAAAGAAGGTTTGGCTATACAGCTAGCACAAAGAGTAGCAAGAGAAGCACTACAAAACGACTTACTTAACTTTATAAAAACAGGCGATTTAAAAAACTCACCTATAACAGAAAGATTACAGCAAACGCAAAGTTTATTTGATAGAGTTTTAAGTGAAGCTAAAGCTGCTGAGGTTTTAAGACAAGGAGATAAAATTAAAAGCTCTTTTTCAGGGTTTTCTACAGTTGATCAACAAAAAATATTTGAAGCATCAGGTTTAATAATTGAAGCAATAGCAAATGGAGCGTTAATAGACGCAGCTATTAGGATGAATTTAAATTTTAGAGCTGAAGATAAAATAAAGAAAATAGTTAGAGCTTTTGGAAGAACCATATTTATATACGACAAGTTTAGAAAGCTAGCTAAAAAATTAAAGCTAGATATAACGGGTAAAAATATAATTAGCCTTGAGGATTTTATAAAAGCTCAAAAAGATGATTTGACAAGTGATCGTGAGGTATTTAATCAAACTTTAAAATCAAAACGATACACAGACAAGAGCATGAAGGACTTAGAGGAAGGCGGTAGAGTTACAGAGGCACGTTTAGCAGAGCAAGATTATGCTAAAAAATTATTTAAAGACTTTGGTAACAATCCAAAAAAAGTATTTGTTTATCTTACTAAATTTCAACAAGGCCATACATATACCGCTTCTAAAATACGTGGCGGAAGAAGTCAAAACTACGCAAGCGTAGGAGATTACAGAAAAGATATATTTGAGAACACACTTGGTATAAAGATAGAAAAAGTAAGTAAAGGTTTTAATCTAATATATAACAATGAAACAACATTTGTTTCTAGCGAAGAATATAAATTAAACAAAGTTACAGGAGGAAAAGATGATATAGGTGCAGTAATGAAATATACTTATGGTCAAAGTAACGCAGAAGCAGCACCACAGAGAGAAGCTTTCTTTAATTGGTTTGACTTTCTTTCTAAAAGAATAGGAGCTCAGGATGAGTATGGTAATGTAATATATAATAAAGAAGACTTTATAAGAGCTTTAATGGGTCAGCAGGGTAGCACAAAGAGCATGCTAAGAAGAATGGCACCGGTTAGATGGAAATTTATTGGTCAATACACGGGTCAGGTAAGATACGAACATACCATACCAGCACAATGGGTTTTGACATACGTTGCTGATATGTATTTAGGAGATGGTAGTGTAACAAGAGCAACTGTTGACAAACTATTAACACAATATGAAGTTGCGTTGATACCAAAAACAATGGATGATCAGATACCTATGGGAGCTTTAATGGCTAGAGGTTATAAGCCTGGTGACAGCGCGTTAAGAAATAGATACTATACTATAGAAAACTTTGGTAAAAAAGATTTTTATGCTGTACAAGATTTAAAAAATCCAAAAGTTATACTTGGTAGAGCATTTACAAAACAATCTCTTGCAAAATTAGGAATAAAAAAGAGTTCACAACAAGCATCAGATTCTAATGCATCACAGAAATTTATACTAGCCATGAAACGATCATTAGATCCTAACGCTAAAAGAAAAGGAGCTAGTATCATAGACTTTGATGACACATTAGCTAAGACTAAATCTAACGTACTTTACACGCTTCCTAACGGCGCGAAAGGTAAAATAGATGCTACAGACTTTGCTTTGCGCTCTGAAGCCTTAGAGGATGAAGGAGCGGTTTTTGATTTTAGTGAGTTTAGTAAGGTAAAAGCTGGTAAACGTGGGCCTTTCTTTAACAAAGCTAAGGCACTAAAAGATAAGTTTGGTAACACAGATATATTTGTTTTAACAGCAAGGCCACAAAACGCTGCGCCAGCTATACAAAAGTTTTTAAGTGGTGTTGGTCTAGATTTAAAATTAGAAAACATAGTTGGTTTAGAAAACGGTACACCTGAAGCTAAAGCAGACTGGATAACAGGTAAAGTTGCTGAAGGTTATAATGATATATTGTTTGCTGATGATGCTATAAAAAATACTAAAGCAGTGGCTAAAGTTTTAGATGTGTTTAACATTGGCGGTAAAATATATCAAGCAAGAATTAAGTTCAGTCAACAAGGAGCAACGTCAGAAAACTTAAATAAAATACTAGATGAAAACAACCCTGATAGCCCTGTAGTTGGTAGAGATGTAGACAAAACAGAAGCAGCAGAGAAAGGTAGACCAGGATTTTGGTTAACAGAGTTATTTAACTTAAGATCAAAAGTAAATTTAGTTTTTGTACCACCATCAGCAGAAGATTTAAAAGGTTTATGGGATAATCATATAGCAGGTAAAGGTAGAAAGGGTGAATCTGATAAAGTATGGTTTGAAGAAACTATATTAAGGCCGTATGCTAGAGCTGAAAGGGCAATGGACAGAATAAAGCTAAGAGTTAGAAATCAAATTAATGACCTTAAAAAGAGGTACGGTAAAGACTTTGTGAATAATTTATATACTAATAACGTTACACCAGAGTTTACAGAGATGGACGCTGTTAGAGTATATTTATTTCAACAAGGTGGACATGATACACCTGGTATAACAACGCAAGAGTTTGACAAGCTTATTGATTACGTCATGAAAAATGATAGAATAAAAAGCTTTGCTGATGATGTATTCTCAGTATTAAATACAAACATAGATACAGCTCTATACCCAGAGGCAACGATATACCCACCACCAACACAATATTGGAAACAACAAGATATAAACTCTGATGTTGAGTTTATATTCAAGATAATAAGAGAGGTTGTTCATGGTGAGTTTATAGAAAATAGATATAGTGTTTTTACACCTGATAACATGAATAAAATTGAGGCAATATACGGCACTCAATTTAGACAAGCACTAGAAGACATGTTCTATCGTATGGAAGAAGGTGTTAATAGAAATCAAAGTCAAATTAATAACCCTTGGATTAAGTGGTTAAACTTTGCTACAGGTAATATAATGTTTGTTAACGTTAGATCTGCTTTACTACAGTTTATATCATCAACAAACTTTATTGAATTAACTGGGCCTAACAATTTATTTAATACATTAGCAAGAGTTTTAGACAGTAAACAATGGGCAGCAGATTTTAAAACAGTTTGGAACTCAGAGTTTTTAAAAGTAAGAAGAGGTAGAGGTAAAATTGATGTTGTACAAGAGGAGATACAACGAGCTGTGTCATCTGAAAAAGATCCATTTTTACGCTTAGCAAGTATACTACAAAATAAAGGATACGCACCTACTAGATTTATGGATAGTTTAGCTATCGCGTTTGGTGGTGCTGCATATTACAGAAACCAAGTAAACTACTATGTAGAACAAGGTATGAATATAGTTCAAGCAGAGAGAACAGCGATGAGAGATTTTAGAGAAAAAGCAGAAGCATCTCAGCAATCAGCAAGAGCAGATCTAATATCTATGCAGCAGGCTAGTGTTGCAGGTAGAATATTCTTAACGTTTCAAAACGTTACAATGCAGTACACTAGATTGGGTAAGAAAGCACTTAGCGACATGAAAAATGGTAGAAGAGTCAGAAATGCAGATGGTACATTTAAGTCACTAACTGATAGTAGATTAGAACAAGCTTGGCAAATGGGTCAGTTCTTAATGTATCAAAACTTATTATTTGCTGGACTACAAAAAGCTATAATACTGTTATTTGCTTTAGGTGAAGGTGACGAAGTTGAAGAAAAACAAAAGGTAGATTATTTAAACGCTGTTCTTGATTCAGTATTACGAGGTAGTGGTATAGTTGGTGGTATGTTATCAGTAGCTAAGAATATAGGTATTGAATTATCAAGAGGTAACAGAAGTAATTTAGATGTTAAAGTATTAGATATATCACCTACGATATCTACTAAATTTAGAAAAGCAGCAAAGATAATTAACGCTATAGGTAGAGGTGATAGAATAGATGATCTATTAATTGAAGTACCATCATTCGTATATGGTCTTCCTACAGATAGAGTTGTTAGATTAATAAGACAAATTGAAGCAGCGATTGATCTTCATGATCAAGGTTATAAATCGTATGAGAGAATACTAATGGGTCTTGGTTGGTCAACATATGACTTTGGCTTACCTTATCCTCCTAGTATAATAGAAAATATTAACATTGATGATGATGGGCCGAAAAAGAAAAGTAAAAAGAAATCAAAGTCTAAAAGTAAATCAAGGGCTAAAAAGAAGTAAAATCAAGTAATTATAAATTATGGCAGCAAAAACACAACAACTAAATCACTTTCATAATGGCAGAAATATTAGATAAACAAGTAGGTATTGATATAGATGGCGATAAAAAGCCAGATATAAAACTCGATATTAAGAGTATAGCTATCGTTGTAGGTTTTATTATTAGTGGCTCTATGGGTTATCAAAGCCTAAAACAAGAGATAGAGCTTGCTAAAGAACTACCTGTTTACGAAGTTAAAGAAACCTCTGATGGTTTATTACTTAAACAAAAGGTTGAATATCTTGAGAAAGAAATAGAAAACCTAGAGGACAAAGTAAAAGATATCGAGAACAAAGTATACAAAAGATAAATAAATGATTAGTAAACACATAAGTATGCGTGAAGGCACGTATAGCGTTACAGCAACAAGATTAGGTTTAGAAAACAAACCAACTGAAGAACATCTTAACAACATGAAGTTGTTAGCTGTAAAAGTGTTTGAACCACTTAGAGAGTGGGTAGGTGGTCCTATTAGAATAAATTCATTTTATCGTGGACCAGAGTTAAACAAAGCTATCGGCGGTAGTAATAAGTCACAACATTGTCACGGGCAAGCTGTTGACATAGATGACGTGTATGGACACAAAACAAACGCTGAGATGTTTAACTATATAAAAGATAACTTAGAATTTGATCAAATGATCTGGGAGTTTGGCGATAGCAAAAATCCAGACTGGGTACATGTAAGTTATGTTAATCCAGGCGAAAACAGAAACAGATGCTTAGTAGCGTTTAGAAAAGATGGAAGAACTCAGTACGCAAACTACGCAGCTTGATATAATAGTATTTTCAGTTTTTGTTGCGTTAGCGTACATAACAAAACTTCTTGTAACTAATATCCCAGAAGATAATGATACAAACAATAAGGAATAAATGGAACAATAAAAAACCAGAAAGTAAAGTAGTATTTATAATATTTGTACTACAGATCACCTGGTTAATAACCATACTTGTTGCACATTACATTTTTAAACTTTGGACATGACAGATAAACAGAGAGACTTAGGTAGACTTATAACGTTAGCAATACTACTCAGTGTATTACTTATAGGTATATTATCTAGTTGCTCACCTTTGTTATATGATCGTAATCAAGTTATGGTAACGCATGTATTAGCGTTAACTGAAATGGGTGACACTGTTAAAATAAGAATACAAGATATACAACCACAAAGGATGTACAACGTAGTTGGCTACGACTTTGTAAGATGGCAAGATAACAGGTATTATGTACCACACTATGATCGTCATTACGATTATAGATATCATGACAGCAGGTGGAGATACCATGGTAGTCCAAAAGGTAACTACGGTTACATAACACCAAACCCTAATATAAATAATAGCCCACCTATATCTGTAGGTAGTGGCCAAACTACTGGAGGTAGCGGTGCTCCTGTTGCAAGTAACCCTGTTACTTCAACTGGTGGAGGTAAAAAATTTAATTAATATGCCAGAGATAAGAAAAACAACAAAAGGTAAAGGAAGAAATTTTAGAACTACAGAAGAAGGAGCAGGCATGACTGAAAAGGGTGTTAGAGCTTACAGAAAGAAAAACCCTGGTAGTAAATTAAAAACAGCCGTAACAGGTAAAGTAAAACCTGGTAGCAAAGCAGCTAAGCGTAGAAAGTCATTTTGCGCTAGATCAAAGGGATGGAAAAGTAAAAGAGGTCTTGCGGCAAGACGTAGATGGAAATGTTAAGATATGAAATCAAGAGGACTAGGAGATAGTATACATAAGTTCACGAGCAAAACAGGTATCAAGTCTGTAGTAGACAGAGTATCAAACGGCTTAAATATACCTTGCGGATGCGAAGGTAGACGTGAAGCTTTGAATATGTTGTTTCCTTATAAAAACAAATAATTATGGGTAAAATTAGTCCGGCGTGTAAAGCCGCAGCAAAACGTAAATTTAAAGTATGGCCTAGTGCATATGCTTCAGGATGGGGTGTAAGATGTACTAAAGCAGGTGGTCCAGGTAATTACGGTGGAGGTAAAAAGAAAAAGTAATGCCAGGTCAACACGCTAAAAAACCAAAATGTTGGAAAGGTTATAGAAGAAAACCAGGTACAACCAGGTATTCTAAGGGTAGTTGTGTAAAAATAAAAAAGAAGTAATGTTAAAAGATAAACAATTAAAACAAGTCGTTAAAGAGCTTAAAGGCGCGTCAAAGATGCACGCACAACAAGCAAAAAAAGTACAAAAGCATATAGATGCTATGAAGAAACCTAAAATGCAAAACAAAAAAAAATATGGCGAGTACTTAACTAAACATGGTTTAAAGCCTTATGAGTTTGAATATCGCGATTATTTAAATAAAGCAAAAAAAGATTCTCTTAAAAATAAAGTTGACACTGTACACTATAAAGATGTTAAAGGTCAATACTACGAGTTAATAAGAAAAGGTGGTAAGAAACAATCTGAAAAAAAAGTTGAAACAGACTACGCTAAGAAAAAGATAGCTCAGCGAATAGCTAAAATTAACGCTGAGTATAATAAGCCTAAAATGCTTAGAAATAAAAGAAAAAACTACTGTTAACATGGAAACAATAGGTAAGCCAAAAAGAAAAATAACATCAACGGGAAGAAGAAGAAGAGACTGGAAAAGCTGTAGAACATTTGGTCAGAAGGTAGGTCACATTGCTAGACAAATACCTAAAGTAGTTTTACCTGTGGCTGCTGGTTATGCTTTAATTAAAGGACTAAAGAAACCAAAGATGCTCAAAAATAAAAGAAAATCCTGTATATAATGCCAAAGAGTAAAGTAAAAGGTGGTGGAACAAGAAAGGTTTGTTTGCCATACGCAAAATATAAGAGTATGAGTAAAGCAGAAAGGCAAAAAGTAATTAATGCCAAGAGATCTGCTGCAGCTCAAGGAAAATATAAAAGATCTAGTAAGTCAAATGTAAAAGGTGCTAGGAAAAAAGGCGCTACATTACGTGACTGGTTCCAAAAAGAAAACTGGGTTAACATAGCCAACGGCAAGCCTTGCGGCGCAAAATGAAATTTAACTTTTTTGATTTAAACGAAAATGGTAAATATGATTGGTGGGAATATATACTACCGATATTGATATTGTTAATTATTGAAGTTATAGCTGAGGTTATAGCTAGATTTTTGACACAGCCGTTTTTTTAGCCACACTTCTTATTATCTTCTGGCCTTTCATCCAGCCAGTATATTCAACTTTTTTTCTAGACATATCGCTTAACACGTGCCACGTAAGCAAACCATCACGGTCTAATTTACTAACATATTGGTTTTCTAATATACGATCATGAGCCGAGTGCTTTGTAGTATATAAAGGTAAATGCCAACTGTGAGGATCACACTCGCCGTTACCATCTTTTACGTTCTTAGCCATGTATGAATTTTTCTTTACACTCTTATGAAAGAAGTCAAAGCCAATAATACTCAAGTTCTTATGAGTTTTAATTTCCCTAATAAAATATAGTATTGTTAAAAACCCAGCTGAAGGCCTGAGTTGTAAACTGTATAATGAATTACCAAAGCCGTTCCATAATTCTTCTAGCTCTGCATCTGACCACATCTGAGTATAAGGCATACCCTTTGGCAGGTGATCTTCTAATATCCAGTTCTTAAGTAAAAAATTACCACGACATCTATTAAGTAATATTTCAACGTCTTTAAACTTACCCTTTGTAAATTCTTCATTACGTCTTATCCAAACAGGCGCTCTAAATTGACCAGTAACCCATATGTTTGTTTTACTACCTAATTGTTTTGTTTTATCATCTGCTACTGTATCAACAGCTCTACCAAAGCGCACAACGATATCATGACTGTCTATAAACTTACCATGATCATGGTGCATTAATTCTACAGAGTTGCCAACAAGTATTACTGATTTATTTTTTACAAGCTGTTGTATACGTTCCACCACTCTTCTGATAACTCTCCATCTTTGTATTTGTCAAACCAAGGACCGCCGTTAGTATAATGTATTGCCTTTATGTTATCATGCTTTTCATAATAACCTACTAAGTGATTATACTCAACTGGTATCTCAGCTATTTCACTCTCATCTATCCACTCAAACTGATGTAATTGTTGTGGTGTAGCATTATCTAAATATTCTTTAGTTAATATATCTTTTAATTTTTCACAGTTAAAAACTATTAATGAGCTCCAACATTTCTTTGGATACATCTTGTTTTTAACACCATCCATCTTTGTTCCTTTAACGTTATCAAGATCATGCTTTACAACTGCAATTGTTTTATCTCCTAAGTACTGTACAACCTCTTCAGGATCGCACTTCCATACAAAATCATTATCACAAAACATAGCTATACCGTTCCAGTTGTTACATAGTGGTGTATAAAATCTTGTAAAAGAAAATTCTGTTGATTCGTTAGGTACATCTTCTCTACCGTAAATACCACGCTTAACTAGCTGTGCTTTTACTAAAGACATAACCTCATGATCACCGTTATCTAATATAGACTTTCTAACTACTTTAGTAGCTTGTGGGTGACGTGAATCACTTCCTATAAATATTCTCATGCTATAAATTTTAATATTGTTTCAAAGTTATCTAATCGCACCATGTTAGGACCATCACTTAAAGCGTTGTCTGGATCTGGATGTACTTCAAAGAAGTAACCGTCTACATCAACTGCTTGCGCTAGTTTGGCAATGTATGGCGCATATTTTCTATCACCACCACTTTTATTGCCAAGAGCACTAGGCTTTTGAGTTGAGTGTGTAACGTCCATAACTATAGGCACGTTAAATTTTTTCATATCTAGTATCTGCCTGAAATCTACGACTAAGTTACCTAAGCCAAACATAGTTCCACGTTCAGTTACCATTATATTATTATTACCTGTGTTTTGCACTTTTTTAATTGGATGC
>Ga0208159_1000177_pt1 | contig 26238 bp, 34 predicted proteins | sample 9_EtaG_FD_184082 | JGI IMG/M metagenome (GOLD analysis project Ga0208159, IMG submission 184082) | Marine viral communities from the Subarctic Pacific Ocean - 9_ETSP_OMZ_AT15188 metaG (SPAdes) (version 2) | ecosystem: Environmental > Aquatic > Marine > Oceanic | place: Pacific Ocean | collected... | reverse complement strand
CGGCGGTAACATCATAATGATCAACAGCCTGTCGATTGACGGCGGTGAGGGCGTTGATGATTTGCTTTGCATTATTATGTCATCAGGCGAGGTGCTTATCTACAGCGGTTCTAATCCTTCTAGTGATTTTGCGCTGGTTGGCTCGTTCCGTTTAGCAGAGCCAGTTCAAGAAAAACGTGCAATTGCTAAACTTGGCGGTGATGTTGTTATAATGACCAAAGAGGGTTATCTGCCGCTATCACAAGTGGTTAGGCAAGACCTTGTTGGCAATAAGGCAGCAGCTATATCAGAGAAAATCAGAGGCACGGTGATTGCCCAGGTTGCAGAAACAGGCACAAGTCAGGGCTGGCAAATATTTGTAAGCCCAGATGGCGATAAAGTTTATTTTAATTATCCAACCGGCAACAGCAACGATCTATATAATCAGCATGTTTTTAACCCAATCATTAGGGCTTGGTGCATTTTTCAAAATCTGCCCGCCGTTGTTTGGGGCCAGTTCAACGGTGATACATATTTTGGAAGCGCTGACGGCAAGGTTTTTAAAGTAGGCGGCAACGCTGACATTGATCAAAACATCGTTGGTGATTTGGCAACTAGCTATAATTATTTTGGTGATCGCGGCGGGGTGAAGCGCTTTAGCTCTGTGCAGCCAATGCTTGAAGGCGAAACCGATGTGGCTTTTGACTTTGGGGTTGGGGTTGACCAAGCGCCTGTTTCTGGAATCGCAGTCGCAACAACAACATTTGCAAGCAATATGGCAAGCTGGGATATAGCCACTTGGGATGATTTCTTTTGGGCTGACGCAGTAGGGGTTGGCATAACCAAGCGCCGCAAGGCGGTCAACAAATTTGGCTTTAGCGCAGCGCTACGCATCAAAGTGGCTACCGATAGCCAGACAGTTAGCTTTATTTCAGCACATTACACATTTGCACCAGGAGGGCCGTATTAATGGCATTTAGTGGCGGCACATTTAGCAGAACTTTTGACTGCACAACAGATCGTGATAACGGCGTTAAAATCCTTGCCTCTAAGTTCGACACAGAACTGGACGGCATGGCTACTGGCCTGTCTACAACTATTCTCAAAGACGGCACACAGACTTGCACGGCAGCTATACCGTTTGCACAAGGCATTACCCTGCCTGATGACAAAACAATCACTTTTGGCACAAATTCTGATGTGCTTATTCAGTACGATGAAACAACAACTAATTCACTGAAAATATCAGCAGCAGAAGGCGCTGGCCTTGCTATCACACTCATGGCAGATGAGGGCGATGACGCAGGCGATGAGTGGAAGCTGAACATCGCTGATGGTGGCACGCTCACCCTAGGCAACGATATTAATAGCGCTGGCACATATGTAACGCATTTAACCATTACACCAAATGCCACCGTAGCAAACAGCACTATGGCTGTTGCTGGCAACCTCACAGTCGGCGGTGATTTAACGGTCACTGGTGATGATATCACAATGGGAACCAATACCGCTGGCAATCTGCTTATTGCTGACGGCACTAACTTTAACTCTATTGATGTAGGCAGTTTATCGGCAATCTCTACAGTTGCAAGTGGTGATCTATTTGTGGCTGTTGATGCCTCTGGCGGCGGGTTGAAAAAAATTGACCGTGCAACCATTGTTGCTGGCTTGGCAACAAGCAGTGCAATTACAGCAGTTGTTCAGGACACCAGCCCGCAACTAGGTGGCGATTTGGACATGAATGGGCAAGATATTGTCACATTGTCAAATGCCGATCTTGAGCTAGCACCGCACGGCACAGGCCATGTAACTGTGAAAGGCAATACCAATCCCGGCTCAATCCAGTTCAATTGTGAGAGCAATTCTCACGGGCAAATTGTTAAAGCACAGCCGCACAGTGCCAGTGTAACAAATGTTCTAACTTTGCCTGCTGGTGGCGATCAAACGCTGGTGGGAACAGCCGGGGCTACCTTTGCTGGCCGTGTTTTGGTTGATGACACCACTGACGCAACAAGCACAACTGATGGATCGTTGCAGACTGATGGCGGCTTGTCTGTGGCAAAAGATGCTGTCTTTGGCGATGATGTCATGTTGTTGTCAGACAGTGCCGTACTAAAGTTTGGTGCGGATAGCGATGTCACACTCACACACGCTGCTGATACAAGCTTAACCTGTAACCTGATGATGGCTGCAACCACGTTTGAACCTAGTGCAGATACTGCCGCAGGGGATAACGCTGCTATAGGCTATACTTCTGCTGAAGGACTTATCCTAACAGGACAAGGTTCCTCTACAGACGTAACAATCAAAAATGATGCGGATGCTACCGTTGCCTCGATTGCAACAGGCACAACCATATTCACACTTAATGATGACGTAGGTGTTAGCGGCAGGGCCGTGGGTCACGTCACAACAGACAACGATGGCAGCTTTGACCTTGCTGTAGGCAACGATTTCAAATGCACCACGGCTGGCGGTCTAACGCTGACCTTTACCAATGCAGCAGCGGGGCAGTCGGGTAACATCATGTTTGTGAATGGCGGCAACCACACGATTGCAGCCCATGCAAGCGTAGCCATAAACGCTGATGTGCTAACAGCCATTAGTGCAACAGGCACATATCACTTGGCTTATTATTGCAGCGCAGCCAGCGGTAACAACACTATCCTAGTCAGCGGTTCAGCCATCTTAACGTAGGATTTTAGTATGTCTTTAATTAAAGCAGCGGGTGCTGGAGAACAGTCAACAGGCTTTTATGACCACCTACTTGACCAGTCGTTGAAGTTCGATGATGGCAAAACCCAGTATCTAACTAGAACTCCAGCAAGTGCTAGTAATCAAAAAACTTGGACTTGGAGTAGTTGGGTTAAGTTAGGAAGAATTTCGGGAGACATGGGTTGGCTTTGGGGCGCGCAAGGTCAAGCTGCGATTTATATTTCAGACGGTACAAATACCTCACTGCGAGTTAATGGCGTTGGCGGTGGTGATACAGCAACAACATTAAGATTGCGTGACCCTTCATCTTTTTATCACTTTGTTGTGGCTGTTGATACTACAGATTCAACGGCTGGAGACAGACTAAAAATATATATTAATGGTGTAAGACAAACGGCTTTTGATTTTAACTCAAACCCAACATTAAACGCAGATACCTATGTAAATAGTACAAACTTACACATAATAGGATACCGTTCTTTCAGTTCAGACCAAGCATTTGATGGCTACCTAGCCGAAGTAAACTTTATAGATGGGGCTGCATTAACTCCATCCAGCTTTGGCGAGACTAAGGACGGCATCTGGATACCAAAAGATACCAGCGGCCTGACATTCGGAACCAATGGTTTTCACCTTACTTTTAAAGATGATGTTGTTTCTGAGGGGTTTAATGCTGTCACTTGGCGTGGCTCGGCTGCGGATAACTCAATATCGGGAATCGGTTTCAGCCCTGCGTTTGTCTGGATTAAGGACAGAACAGATGCTACAGCGCACTATCTATTTGATGTTAACCGTGGCGCACTAAAAGATTTGTACAGCAACTTAACTAACGCTGAATATTCTGCTTCTCAAACACTTAAATCATTTGACGCTGATGGATTTACCGTTGGTAATAATACTGGAGTAAACGGTTCTGCTGACGATATGGTTGCTTGGTGCTGGGAAGGTGGCGGCACACCAACAGCCACAAACAGTGCTGGTGCGGGGGCAACCCCAACAGCGGGTTCTGTTAAGATAGATGGCAGCAATCTTGGTTCAGCATTGGCTGGTACGATACCCGCAACCAAATTAACGGCTAACACAGCCAGAGGCTTTTCAATTGTAGGTTATGAGGCAACTGGTACGGCTGGTACTATTGCACATGGATTGTCGGCTGCGCCTGAGTTTATTATTATTAAACATCGTGACCAAGCTGGAGCAGGATGGCCTGTTTATTTTGGAGATAACACAGATGTAATGTATCTTGGTGAAAGCTATGCAACAGGTGATGATGCGAATGCTTGGAACGACACTTCACCTACGTCTACTGTTTTTTCTGTAGGGCCAAATGGTGGCGATACCAATAACAGTTTGGGTGGTTCAACTATAGCATATTGTTTCCACTCGGTTTCTGGCTACAGTAAGTTTGGCAGCTTCACAGGAAATGGTGGTTCACAAGCTATTGATGTAGGATTTACCCCGGCTTTTGTTTTGATGAAACGAACTAACTCTAGTTCTTGGGGTATATTTGATAACACTCGTCAGCCAGCCAATACTGGACTGCAATATATTTCTCCGAATGGCACTCAAGTAGAAACCACCAATGCAAACATGGTGTTTAGTGGTAACACATTTAACGATAATGGCTATATTTCAGATAATGGTGAAACCGTTATATACATGGCCTTTGCCGACACAAGAGAAGCAGCCTTCTTCAAAGATGTTTCAAGCAACGGCAATCACTTTACACCTGTGAATCTAGACTATCGGGATAGTGTGCCTGATGTACCAACGAATAGTTTTTGTACGCTTAACCCGCTGATGGGAAACAGTAGCCATGTTCACTCAGAAGGTAATTTGAAAGTAAATTATGGTACTGCGGGTTGGATAGGAAGCCAGTTGTCAACAATGGGTATGGCAAGCGGCAAATACTATTGGGAGGTGTATGTTAATTCTGCGAGTGGTTCTGTTAGGGCTTTGCTTGGTATTGAATCATCTGCAAATAATTATTTAGGCTCTACACACATCGGCAATTTAGCAAACTCTGTTTCTATTTATAGTGTTGGGACTAATTTTTATGTAGATGGTTCTGCTACTACAGATTCAGAATGGGTTATCGCAACAGGTAACATTGTGATGTTTGCATACGATGCAGACAATGGAACGTTGTGGATAGGCAAGAATGGGACTTGGTGGAACAGTGCTACATCCTCTGAAATAGCTGCTGGCACAACCACTAACGCAATGAAATCTGGCTTAGACACAAGTTTAACTTGGTTAGCTGGATGCACAGTTAGAGATGGTGCTACTGTTACATTTAACTTTGGTCAAGATAGTAGCTTTGCTGGCAACCACGCCACAGCCAACGCCAACGCAGATGCAAACGGTCACGGCTCATTTGCCTACGCACCACCAAGTGGGTTCCTTGCCTTGTGTTCACAGAACTTGCCAGACGTAGACATTATTGATGGCAGTGAGAATTTTAATACGGTGCTTTATACTGGCAATGCTTCAACAAACGCAATAACAGGCGTTGGTTTTAGTCCAGACTGGCTTTGGCTTAAAAAAAGAGGTGCATCAGGTCATCACTTTTTGTTTGATGAGGTACGAGGTGCTGATAAACAATTAAAAAGTAGTATATCTGATGCAGAAACAAGCCACTCAAATTATTTAGCATCTTTTGATGCTGATGGTTTTACCATTGGTTCGGATTCAGATACAAATGCTAATTCTGTAACTCACGTTGCTTGGAACTGGCTGGCTGGCACAGCGTTCAGCAACGATGCAAGTGCGACAAGCGTTGGCACAATTGACAGTTCTGGTCAGGTAAACACAACTGCTGGGTTTAGTATTATTAAATATACTGGAAATGGTGCCACAGGAGCAACAGTCGCACACGGATTAAGTTCTGCTCTTCAATTTTACATTATTAAAAATAGAGATGCTGGGTTTAGTTGGACTGGCTACCACGAAGCCTTAGGCGCAGGAAACTACATTCAATTAGATTCAACAGGCGCAGCCTCATCTACAAGTGACTGGAACAGTACTGCTCCTACATCATCAGTTTTTACTGTCAGCGGAGATGAAGGTCGAATCAATAAAAGTGGAACTGATTATATAGCCTACTGTTTTCACTCAGTCGAAGGCTACTCAAAGGTCGGCAGCTTTGTTGGAAACGGAAATGCAGATGGCACGTTTGTACCGCTAAATTTTCGTGCCTCTTGGATTTTAATGAAGCGCAGTGATGGTTCAGAAAATTGGCTAATCTACGACACTGAGCGTGACCCTCACAATGTAACAGATGAAGCGTTGCTTCCAAATTCAACCAGTGCTTCTGGTGGGTCAGCTAATGCAATGGACATCCTTAGTAATGGATTCAAGTTGAGAGCTACTTCTGGTTCTTTAAACGCATCAGGCGGTAATTATATTTATCTCGCCTTTGCATCCCAGCCCTTTAAATTTAGTAATGCACGATAGGAGAAACTAACATGCCGTGGAAATACTCAGGCAGAATAATCAGAGTTGGCAAGGCGTGGGTTGACAATAACGGCACACAATACCCTGCGGTGTGGAATAATCTAAGCGCAGATGAAAAAGCTGCCATAGGTCTTACATGGGAAGATGAAGTTGCTGCCCACGACAACCGTTTCTATTGGGGCCGTGATGCTGATGGCAAACTGATTCCTCGCTCACTTACAGACATTGATGTAGTTGATGAGGATGGTAAGGCAGTCAATGGGCCTGATGGCAAGCAGCTTGTCACGCTTGGCCTCAAGTCTAACGCCATAGCTCTAGCTAAAACCCAAGCGGCTGGTCAGCTTGCGCCATACGATTGGTACGTTACTAGAAAGTCAGAGAAGTCTACAGCGATACCCAGCGCAGTCAGTACCTATAGAGATGCCGTGAGGACAGCTTGCGCGGCGATAGAGACATCAATTGGCAATGCAAGTGACCTTGATGCGTTTATGGCTTTGTACGATGCGCCTGTGGACAGCGATGGCAAGCCAACTGGTAATGCGCCGATTAACGATTGGCCGGACGCACTTTAAGTAAAAATCGAGCAAAATTATGGAGCCTATCACAACCGCTTTGGCGGCAGTCAGTGCTGCGTCCAGTGCAATCTCATTTATCAAGGCTAGGGTCAATGATGTGCAATCTGTGTCAGAGCTTTCGGGGCAGATTTCCACACTGTTTTCAGCCCAGAAGGTTCTGAATGAAAAGCGAAATGAGCAAGCTGGGGTTGGCGATATTAGTTTCAGGGGCAGCATTGACGCAGTGCTTGAGGCGAAGAGGCTAAACGAGGAAATGCAACAGATTTCCCAATTAATTAATATGCGCTGGCCTAAACCAGCTAATCAGCCAAGCACCTGGCAGGAAATTTTAAACCACCACAATGAAGCTCTTAGGCAACAGAAAGCGGCGCGGCAGGCGGCGATGCGTGAAAAGGCTCGTAAATCTCAAGAGCTTGAAGAAACGCTTAAAGCTGTCGCGCTCATCGCCTTTGTCATTGTTGTCGCCCTAGTGCTGTTTGTTTTTATGTTTGCTGCAATAGCAAGAAGCGCAATGGACGAAATAATATTATGAACCGCCTGATCTTTGGCGCAGACGATTATCTGAAAACATGGACAGCAAAACAAATCGGCATTGATGGCTTTGGGCCGTCAGTGGCTATAGGCGTTCAGCGCGATGGCGAGATCATTGCAGCAGCGGTCTATCACGATTTACGGAAAGGGCAGATCGAAGCGAGCATAGCGGCAATTTTCTCCCGACGCTGGGCAACTCGATCTGTCCTGCACGCACTGTTTGCCTACCCCTTCAATCAGGTGGGCGCTGACAGGCTGCTAGTGCAGTGCAGTGAGAGCAACGAAAAGGCCATGAAGATGAATCGGCAGCTTGGCTTTACGCAAGAGGGCAGGCTGCGCCAGCTATATGCGCCGCATGATGCGGTGCTTTGGGGAATGTTAAAGGACGAATGTAAATGGATAGAGGGTCAAACTAATGGGAAAATCAAGCCCACAACTGCCGCCAACGCCTGATCCAAACGCGCTTATAAACGCACAGGCAGATGCAAACCGGATAACGCAATACACACCTCGCGGCAATTTGCGCTTTGGCTATGTTGGCGATCAGGGTCAGTTTGTCGAGGGCAGAGGCGGTGACGACACACAGTCAGCCGCGTTTACCCAGGAAACACCCTTTCAAACGCAAATGCGTGCGGCTCAAGAAGGCACTGGTCTTGGCCTTGGAAACGTAGCTTTTAACCGTGTGACCGGGCAAACAGTCGTGGGGCAAAACCCTGACGGTTCACCGATATTTGCTAACGATCCTAATTTCAGCAATCCGTTTCAGACTGCGCCGACATTGGCTGGGGTAAGACAGTCACAAGACATTGACCCAACCACAGGCCTGCCAGCCTTCCAGAGCAATATCAATACTGGTCAGGCAATACCGCAAAGCATCAATACGGCTGGCCTGACAGCGCTTACAAACGATCCTGTCAGCCTTAGAAGCAATATTGAGCAAACCCTGTTTGACCGCCAGCTTGGGCTGTTACAGCCAGAGTTTACGCGGCAGTCTCAAGAACTACAGCAAAACCTCGCAGACCGGGGCATACCGATCACATCACAAGGCTATAACGATGCGATTGGGCGGCTTCAGACGCAGCAGGGCGAGGAACGGCAACGGTTGGCGCAACAAGCCACATTGGCAGCGGGTCAGGAGAGTGACCGCATTGTTAATCAGGCGCGTGGCATCAGGGCGCAGCAGTTCGGTGAACGTGCAGCGGCTGGCGAGTTTGGGCTAGCCTCACAAGGTCAAGGCTTTAGCCAAGCAGCGGCAAACGCGCAGCTTGCTAATGCTGGCCGTCAAGACACTGTGGCTAACCAGTTGTTATCTAATCAGATTGCTAATCAGCAACGCAGCCGCGAGATTGCAGAACGTAACGCAACCAGGGGTCAGAACTTTAACGAACTGGCGGCATTGCTAGGCGGTCAGCAAGTGCAGCAGCCATCCTTCTTTGCACCCGGTACAGTTGACACGCAGGGCGCTTTCGCTGCCCAGCAGGCTGCCCAGCAAAATGCGTACAATCAGGCGATGGCAAGTCAATCTGCAAATCTAGGCGGCTTGTTTGGCCTGGCTGGCAATCTTGGTTCCGCATATCTGCTTTCATAGAGGTAAAACATGGACATACGTCAAAGACTGGGGCTTGGTGGCACTAGGCCATCTATGCAGTATCAGCAGCTAAACCAAACATATCAGTCTGATCCGCGCCGTATCTTGGGTCAGACATTGATGGGGCAGGGAACTAGCACTGCGCCTGTCAGAACACCGCTGCAAGGGCTTGGCAGACTGTCTAGCGCCCTTGTTGGTGCTTATCTACAGCGCAAGGCTGGTGATGAACTATCAGCGCGTGAAACTAAAATGACGGATGCAATTTTAGGTGGTTTGCCAGAGGCCTTGCAGAATAATTCTTTAATCAGGGCAAACCTTCCAGCAGTTAGCGGTGCGGCCACGGCAGCATTGTTGCAGCCAAAAACTAGCCAATCAATTGTAGACCAGGGCGATTTAGCTTATGTGCAAACTAAAACGCAAAGCCCATTCTCAACAACGCCTACAAGTTCAATTGGCGGTCTAGTTCAAAGGCGTGCAAGCCCAGCAACTTTTACTGATTTGACTGATGCAGCGGCGAAAGAGGCAGGCTATGACACAAGCAAGGGGCAAAAATATCAAAGGTCAACTACTGGAAAAGTTGTGCAAGTTGGCGGCGGTGGCATCAATATAAATACTGGTGACAAAAAAGGCGGTGAAGCAACTGTAGCAGCAATCACAGATTTGACGAAAACAGCAAAGTCTGCGAGGCAAACTTTGGCCCGCGTTGACCAAATGACAGGTCTTTTGGATTCAGGTGTAGCAACAGGGTTTGGTCAGGAAACAATAACTGGCTTGAAAAGAGTAGGGCAGTTTTTTAATCCTGATTACAAAGTAAAAGAAGTTGCAGGCGCAGAAGCATTTATTGGTAACGCAAACGCAATGATTGGGCCATTGGTAAAACAGTTAGGGTCAAATCCAACAGACAAAGATTTGAGGTTTTTTGTCACTGCATCACCAACTTTAGGCAAGTCAGTCGAAGGCAACAAGCTGTTGTTAAAGGGCATCAAACTTTCAAACGCAAGAGACATTGCATTGTCAAACGCAGCGCAAGAGTTTTTACAACGGCCAGAAAATAAAGATATTGGGTCTGAAGGCCTGCAAGGCTATGTAAAATTGCAAAAACATTTAACTGAAGTTGCAACAAACAGTCCTTTATTCACACAAGCTGGGCAAGCCTTAATTGATGAATATACACAATTGACAGGCTCACCGCCACCAGTGTCAAGCGGTGGCAGCGTATTCGATCAATTAATAAATCAAGGGTTGGTGGCACAGTAATGGCAGATGCAAACAAAAATGCGTTAGATCGTCTTACACAGTACCGCGATGCTTTAAAGGACGCAAAATTCGATGGTAAGCTATTGCCAGACGGTGAAGCTACTTTGAAAGCAATTGAAGATGGCTCTTGGACTAGCCCATTAGTTGGCAATCTATTGCAAGGGGCAACTTTCAATCTCAGCGATGAGGTTTTGGGTTGGATGCGTAGTAAGGTGACACCTGGGCTGTCAGCTAGTAATGCCATTGATATTGAACGAGCTGCATTAGAAGAAGCATCATCTGAATCGCCAATTGGCTCAACTGTTGAACAACTGATCGGCGCGGCTGCGCCAGTTGCATTAACAAGAGGCCGCGCAGGCTTGCCAACCGTTGCTGGTGAAATCTTACCTAACGCGGCATTTGGCGGTGCGTTTGCTTTTGGTGCGAGTGAGGGTAGCCCAGAAGAGCGTTCTGCTGACACGCTCACAGGCGCTGGCATTGGCGGCGTTGTGGGGCCAGTAATTCAAGCTGCATCTAAACCAATAAGCGGTGTCGCAACTAATGTTGCGCGGATTGTGCGCGGCCCAAAATCATTAGCAAATCAACAAGCAAGAGAACTTATAAAAGAAGCGCTGGAAAATGATGCCACCAGCGTTGAGGAAGCTGTTTTATATGTTTTGAATAAAAACACTACTGGCAAGCCATACACTTTGGCTGACCTTGGCCCTAACAGCCAAGCGCTGCTTGATGCAGTTAATGTTCTGCCCGGTTCTGGCAAAAAGACAGCGCAACAATTTCTAAAAGCGCGTGATAGCGGCATACTGACAAGGCTTTCAAGTGATTTACAGGAAGCCTTTGGCAGCAGGGCTGGGTTTTTCAGTGAGTTTAAAGCATTGCAAAACGCTCGTTCTGCCACTGGCAATAAATTATATGAGCGTGCTTATCGCAATAACGTGCGTATAAACAGTGATTTACAGGAATTATTCAAAAGACCATCTATGCAGGCTGCTTTGCAAAGGGCGATGAAAATTGCAGAAGAAGAAGGCGTGAATTTACCAAAAATTAGTTTTGCAGCAAATGGGCGCATTTTAGGGCCAAAGGGTACAACTGTTAGAGCGCTCCCGACACGGTTGTTGCATTACGTTAAACGCGGTTTAGATGACGAGGTTTTTGTTGGCAAATCACCAGCCAGCGGCGCTGGTAAAGATTTGGTAAATGCGGCAAAAGGCACGAGGGCAGCATTTCTTGAAATCCTAGATGACCAAAATCCTAGTTATAAAATTGCAAGAAATTACTGGTCTGGCAAGTCAGCGGTAATGGATTCAATGCAAACAGGCCGCGACTTTCTCAAGGCTGATGTTGATGAATTAGCTGATCTACTTGGTGGAATGTCAGGTTCTGAAATGGAAGGTTTCCGGCTGGGTGCAATGCAAGGCATTTTGAACGAAATGGAACGCGGTGCAGAGCGTACAGCAGTGCAACGGTTAGTTAGATCGCCACAACGAGAAAAGCTGCTGCGTTTAACATTCCCGCAAACGGCCGCTGGCGCGAAATCGGCTGATAAATTTATGAACAATCTTGCTGATGAAATCTTGATGCGCGAAACATCAAAAGGTGTTTTGTCAGGTAGTCAGACAGCCATGCGCGGTGAGGTTGTTAGTTCGATAAAAGATGCGGCGGCAACTAATCCAATCACTGGCCTTACTGACCTTGTAAGCCGTGCAATCAGTCAGGATTTCAAAACAATTGCTACAAAGCAAGAAACGCAAGTTGCGAGTGAACTTGCTAGAATATTAGTGGAAAACAACCCAGGCAAACTTGCTGCAATTCAAAAAGACCTCACAGGCAAAGGAATTAAACAAGTTGTGAAAAAATATGCACCTAGCTTATTACCCCGATTAACCAGCATGATTGTGAACCCGCGCACCATAACTTCACAAACAAGCACAAAAGCAACGGAATTAGGTGTAAGTGACCAAATGCCTAATATGATGCAATAAAACCGTGGCCCAGAAAAAGCTGCAAGTCGATAGCGAGTTTAACGAGCTTGATTTAGACCATGATGGCGTTGTTTCCGACAATGAGATGAAAACGGCAGAGCTACAGCACGACTTGCGTAAACAACGCGCACAACGGCGCATGGCAACAGCCGCTTTGGTTGGCATGGGTGTGTTTACAGTGGCGATGTTTCTTGTGCCAATAGAGCGCGTGGAAGCGCTTAGTTCTATCAGTGATCTTATGTATATTTCTGCCGCTGGCATTGTCGGCGCTTACATGGGCAGCGCTGCAATCATGCACGGCAAAAAGTGATGTGGCAGGCATTAGTCACCGCTTGTTTCATAGCAAATATGAATCAATGCGTGGTTCTTGAAGGCCAGCAATGGTTTGAGAGCGAGGCTAGATGCAAGGCTAGGGCTTTCAAGATGGCTGGCGATATCAATCAATACATGAAATCGCACAAACCAGTCCGATATCAATGCCGGAAGCTACCGGGGGGAATGTTGACACAATGATGGCAATACTTGGAAAGATTCTTGGGTCTGGTGATGTGATCAGTAAGGGCATGGAACTTATTGATGATATGCACACCAGCACTGAGGAAGAAATTGCAGCAAAAAATAAAGCCAAGACAGATTTGCTTGGGGCATACGCGCCTTTTAAGGTTGCCCAGCGTTACTTGGCGCTGATGTTTGGCGGAACCTATTTGTCCGTGTTTGTCATTGTGATGGGCATGACCCTGATGGGTCAGGGCGATATTAACGGTGTCAAAACAATTATGGGTGACTTTTACATTGGCGAAATCATGTTTGCCATCGTGGCCTTTTATTTTGGTGGCGGTGCATTTGAGGGCGTTATGGAAAAGAGAAACAAATAATGCAGTTATCCGCGAACTTTAGCCTGCAAGAGATGGTGAAAAGCCAGACGGCAGAGCGCAAAGGCATCGACAACATTCCTGATTCAACAAGCATAGACAACATGATCAAGCTGTCTGAAAACATATTACAGCCAATCAGAGATGCTTATAACATACCGTTTACCGTCAGTTCGGGATACCGATGCCCAGAGCTTTGCATTGCTGTTGGTAGCAATATCAAAAGCCAGCACGCAAAAGGGCAGGCGGCAGACTTTGAGGTTCCGGGCATTAGCAATATGCAATTAGCCAAATGGATTCGCGATCATCTTCAGTTCGATCAATTAATCTTGGAGTGCTACACAGGCGGCAACAGCGGCTGGGTGCATTGCAGCTATGTGCATGAGCCACGCAAAGAGGTGCTGACCTATGACCGGGCAAACGGTTATCGGCATGGGCTGCTTGATGGCTAGAGCAAAGCCAGCCAAGGGCAAGGCCAAGGTTAAGATCACTGCCACAGGCAAGCGGGTCAGTTACGGCCAAGCTGGCAAGGCCAAGGGCGGCGGCGCAAGGGTGCGCCCTGGCACATCGAAGGGTGATAGCTATTGCGCTCGTAGCGCAGGGCAGATGAAGAAGAACCCGAAAGCTGCACGCAATCCAAATAGCCCATTAAGGCTATCCCGCGCCCGCTGGAAATGCGCTGGCGCTAAATCACGGAGATCATAATGCGAAAACCAAAGGCTTTAACAGCACGGCAGCAGACCGCGCTGAAGCGTCATAGCGCCCATCATACGGCAAAGCATATGACATCAATGCGTGCAGCCATGCGGGGCGGCAAGACATTCACAGAAGCGCATAGGATGGCTATGCGTAAAGTAGGAAGGTAAGAGCAATGCCAGGATATATGAAAAAGCCAATGAAGAAAAAGAAGCCGATGAAAACAGCAGCAAAGAAAAAGCCTGCTGGCCGTATGGGTGGCCGTAGCTTGAGGAGAGTGTAACCATGAAGCGCCCCGGATTGTATCGCAACATTGCAAAGAAACGTGCGCGGATCAAAGCGCAAAAAGCGGCTGGCAAGAAGCCCGAACGGATGCGGAAAGTTGGCAGCAAAGGCGCTCCGACTGCTAAGGCGTTTCGGCAATCTGCTAAGACTGCAAGGGCTTAAATTTGTTGTAGTTTGTTGTAGGTTTGCGCCACCTATCGCCACCCAAACGCACCTAAAATAACCCATAAACCCTCAAAAATAACGCGCAAAAACGCTTTAAAACCGCCCTTTCACGGCGGCAACAGGGGTTCGAATCCCCTACGGGATGCCAGCCTACAACCCAAGCATAGCTTCAAAAACAAGCCCTCGGCCCTAACAGGCTGGGGGCTGTTTTTTTGTGTTTGTTGTAGTTTTGTTGTAGTTTTTCTTGCATATCTTGACGCAATCCGTCATAGTTAAGTTCGTTATCCGTTAAATGGGGGCAAGAATAATGAAAGATTTACCTGTTAAGTTTTGGGCAAAACGCGGTTATTACATTATCAACGCAACAAGGGTTGGGTTGTCACATTCATATGGTAATTTCGCAACAGAAAAAGAAGCGGTTGCAGAGGCTGAAAAACTAAAAGCAAAGTTTGTCCTTGGCCGTGATGTGCAGGCTGACCAAAAGCCCAAGCTGTTTTCGATTGCACAAGCAATCAGCGAATATCTGGCAAACCAAATATTGTTGCAAAAAAAGCCTTACCATGAAGGGCAAAAATTTAATCTATCACTTTTGGCGGCGGTCAAGTTTGATGGCATCACATTGGGCAAGCAACAGATTGAACGCTTTGGGCGCAAATCAGAGCGCGAAGATTTTAGAACGTGCATTGAACTTGCAATTAAAAATGAAGGCCAGAGCATTGAGACAATGCACACGCGCCGAAAACATTGGTCAAAGTTTTTTACCTTTGCGGCAGGCAAGGGTTGGATTAATGCTAATCCAATCACTGATATGAAGTTGCCAAAGAAAAGCAAAAAGGATGATCGTGCGCCTAAAGTGCAAAAAGAATTTATCACATGGTTGCAGACTGATGGGCTTGATGCTTACAGCGCGGCATATGCGAAAGCGGCTGAACTTGTTTTGGCTGATGGCCGCAAGGGCTACAAGAAGCGTAATGAACTAACAATTAGCCCAAATAAACTGGAAGTGATGATGATTTTGTCAATGACAACTGGATTGCGCCAAGGCGAGTTGAGAGCATTGCGCCGTTGTGATTACTCATCAAACAAGCAAAAGATAACAACGCGCCTAGCGATTGATCACGGCACACAAGATTTAGGCGATGTTAAAACTGACACTGGTCAAGATCGTGAAATCGAAGTTCCTTCTGAAGTCTGTGCAATGCTTGATGCTTGGTTAGCTGAAAGCAAATTTAAGGCGTTTGATGATTTAGTGTTTCCATCAACCGTTGGTACACCGTTACGCAAAAACGATTTTAGTCAAGCCTGCAAGCCCATACGCGCCGCTTGTCCGTTTGTTGATGAAGATACTGGTCAGCCGTTACATTTCCTATGGGGCGATCTGCGTCACGCTTTTGCCAGTAATTTAATTGACCAGCTTGGTGCTAATTGGGCAGAGGTGGCTGAATCAATGGGTCACACTAATGCCAACTTTACGCGCAAGCAGTATGGTCATTACATTGAGGATGACGAGAAAAGCGCACGCAAGCGCGAGGCCGCTGCAAACATATTGGTCAAAAGAAAAGGGCGCTTATAGCGCCCCTCTCACCCTCTCCCATAGTTGTTGATACCAAGGTTTGGCCTTGGCTCTCTTGCCAGCCCAATAGGCCTTTAATCGCTTAGATTGTGCCGCCCTAGCAGCAACGCTCCACGGTTTACGATCCTGTTTCATTTGCCTCACCCATTTTTATTATCTCGTTTTTCGGAATGTAATGGCGATTGCCGTCTACAATTACACCCCGAAACATACCGTTTTTTATCCAGCGCTTGACCCGCCTGCGATTGCAGTCAGTGTAACCATCGCCGAAAAGTTCATGGCACGCTTCTTTCAACGTGAACAACCGTTGACTAGCCATTGCCGTAACCCTCTGGCGGTGGCGGGGCTGGTGAAGGGTCAAAAGACGGTTCCATGCTGACAACAGGCGGCGGTGCGATTGGCGCAGGCGCAGGCGCAACAGCCTGTTGTTGCGTTGCATCAGTTTGCTGTGAAGTGCTGTCTTCTCTAATCCATAACCGACTTTTACAAACATCGTGGTAATTTTCACCAACTTTGACTTGTAATTGTAAGCCTGGTTGTTTTTTCCAATCTTCTTTATTTTGCTTGTAATAAGCATCTAATCTTGCACGCAGATCAGCATCGTCAATATTAAACCAAAAAGCGATCTGCACATTATCGGTGATTTCTATTTCACGTTCTAGTTTAGGTTTCCCGCCTGTGTAATCAGGATAATTTTTCGCCATTTTCTATGTCCTTCTCTTGTTTTTTCCAAAAAGCGTAAATTCGGTTGTAGTCACTTGGGTTGTCTCTGTGCATTTTGACAAACAGCCCATTCAATTCACTGATGTACACATTCAGCGCCGTCAGTGTTTTGATGCTCAATATCTTTGCTTCCATTGCATCCAAGTCATAATCTTGGCTTGGCCGTGCAACAGCTTGCGCTGGAATCACTAAATCAACAGGCGCATTGAAATCAGGGTCATCTTTTTCACCAGTCTTGATAAGAAACAAGCCGCGCAGATATTGTTTTAGGGCGTATGATTGAGCGCTGCCGCTAGTCTGTGCGCCTGTGATTGGCAGTGAAACAACCGTTTGCACCGGCTTGGTTTCCTCGCCAGATTCATGGCACATCACAACCTCATAGGTGTATGTAGCCCATTGCTTGCTGTTACTGCCTGTGAATGGCTCATAACTGATCACACTGATTTCCGGGTGCAATCCGTTAGCGGCACAAGCATCTCTGCACCCGCCTAGAAAGCCATCAATAGATGCAAAATTGTAATTGCCATGCTGGTTTTTATCATCTTTGCCAACGGTCTGGACTGCTGCCATTGTCTTGGCGATAGCGGCATTGACCTTGGCACGTTCTGTTATTTCACTCATTATCACCCTCAACTGACCGTGTTCCGAAAACACCTTTATGGTTTGGATTGTTTTTCATCCAAAGCCGTGCATAGTAAGGCTTGTGATGATCATTAATTTTCAATGCCTCGCCGTCTGGCCGTGCATCAACAATGGCAATAGTTGTTTCCCAGCGGATGCGCTCAATGATCATCTGTGAGCCAACGCGCCTATGGCCTTTGTCCAGCGCTTGCCGCGTGAACTGATCCCAAAGCTGGTAAACAATTGGGTTTGCCTTGTGAAAGGCCAAAAAGCGTGCTTCACGCTGGTTGCGAGGGGCTTCTAAAGCCTCAAACATTGTTTGCTGCACCATGATCACATTCCCGGTGTCATGGCAAAAACAACCGTCATGCACCACCAAATGGACAACACAAAAGCGTATGAAAGGCCGATATACCAAGCCAGCTTGGCAACGACTGTGGCAATCCGAAAGCGCCGCCTGGCAGAATGGCTGGCCTGATCTATATGCAGTTTTAAATATTTGTTCATTTAAATCCCCATAGTTGTTTAGCTTCTGACAAAACCTCTGGGCGCATATCCCATGCCCACATATGCTTAAAATCTGGTTCAATGAGGCGCAGCATGGCCTCAACCGAATCGGTGCTTTTCAGTAAGTTTTCGCGGATCGCGCATTTTGCGGTAATGTAATTAAGCGCTGATTGCAGGCCAGCTTGTGACAGCGTTTCGCAATTGTCAGAGTTAAACACAACGTAGTCTTTTGCTCTGGCATAAACGATTGTTTGCATCAGGCCAGTGCCAGCCCAGTAGCCCGCCACTTGCATGACGTGGTTCCAATCTGGTTTTGAGGGCAAAGGTGCGCTGCGCTTGCCAGATTTAGTGTTGGTCGCGCCTGACCATTTTGTTTTCAACTCTATTCTGCGCGAGTAATCTGGAAAACCAGAGTAAGGCAGTTCGAGCCCATTTAAATTTACAAGAATTTCGCTTTCGCCCTCAATGCGGTTAAGGCCAGCAAGGCGGTGCGCTTCCTCAACACCGTCAATGGCATTACGCAGAACATCAGCAAACTCATCACGGTTGACCGCCAGCTTGCGCTCATCTTTGCCATCATCCCATGTGCGCGGCTTATAACTGTCAAGCAAGCTCATGCCATGCCGGAGCGCTGCCTCATATGTGTGACCATGTAATAAAACTAAGTCAGAGCAAGTCTGTGCAATTTTACCGCCTTGCATATTTGCGTTGTCGTTGGCGTAAAATTTAACAATGCCCCACGCGGCATCAACATCACCAGCAGTTTCGCCCTTGATGACTTTCCATGCGCTGTTGATCGCAACGCGCATCACGCACTTGTCATAGAGAGTTGCACAGATAGGCTTAGATGGATTGCTATGATGATAATATGACTTATCAAACGCCCATGATTTGTCGAAAGGTGCAGACATAAAAAACCTTATGAGAAATTATCTTTCCCATAAGGCGTAACATTGACTGACGTATTACGTCAAGTCACTTATCGAGTATTATTTTTAATCCACGCAAATCAGGTCGTATAATCATTGAGCAGAGCGGTGTTGCCCAAACAAGTTCTTGCCCACGCAATGTTTCTTTGCGATCACCGTTATGAATTGTGTAACGGTTCCCAGGTTCTGGATAAAGGGTACCAGCCGCTAACCGCGTTCTTTTGCCGTGGCACCCACACTCATATGGCTCTTTTGTCAATGCGTAACACTCATGGCCTTTTGCATCAGGGTGAACATAGTTGTTTCTAATTGGATCAAGTAATACTGATTCTAGACCGTCTCTTAAATACTGCCAAATCCCCTGATACTCATCATCCATTGACCAATACACAATAGCTGTTTCGTCTGGTCGATAAGTATGGCTATAGACATGGCCGTAATTTTTTTTGCCAACAACACGGTCAATTTCGCCCTCAACATTGATGTGACACCAGCCAATGATTGGCATTGGTTGGGCCTCAAACATGATGTCGTATGGGCTGCAATTAAGAACGCGCGCGTACTCTTCCGCGTGATCAAGGTTCATCTTGATGTTTCCCGAGATATGCCTTGACACAGTTTCGGGCGTATGCCCAACCAGAGCGCCGACATCTTTTTTTGAAAGGCCGCTGCTAGCGATCATTGCATTTAAGTTGTTTGCCATTCGCATAATGTATCACCTTGTCCGAATACGTTAAAGACAGATTATCGTGATAAATGATTTTACATATCACGTCAAGCTGTGATACGAAAGACGGTATGAACATAAACATATTCCGCGAGAGTAAAAATTGGTCGTATTCGGAGTTGGCACGCCAGGTCGGGGCTTCACATGCGACAGTCGTAAGGCGCTGGTGTCTGCCGTTAGGGCATAACGAGCGTTTAATTCCAGCACCAAAATATATGGATCGGATCGTTAAGCTGTCTCAAGGCGAGGTCATGCCTAACGATTTTTATGCGTTAGATGACTGAGGACGAGTTACAGATTTACATTGTGCAGTGGCTAGATGCCTCGCTGCCAATGGGGTCTGTCGTTCACCATTCGCCTAACGAGGGCAAGCGCCATGTGGCCTACAAGGTAAGGCTTAAAAAGCTGGGCATGGCGGCTGGCTGGCCTGATCTGGAAATATTTGCGCCAGATGCTGGCTGGAACAATGTGGCCGACAAAGGCCCGATTATGATTGAATTGAAGCGCCCCAAGGGCGGCAGCTTGTCAGCAAATCAAAAAGACATTCAAGAGCGATTGCGTTGTTGCGGTGTTTATTGCGTGACGGCAAAGCGCTTGGCCCATGTTGAGGCTTATCTAAAGCCGTTGCTAAAGCTGCGCCAAACAGGGCAGGCGAACTTACTGCGCCAGCTATGTGAGGCCCAGGGTGGCTGAACTGTTGCGCTTGTACCGCTGCGCTGCGGTTGGCTGGGAAACGGTTGCAGAGTGCGAGGTGTGTGCAAGCAGGGGCGATCTAAGCGGATGCTTTGCATGTGATGGCCGGGGCTGGCGACAACTGACAGAGGATGAAGAGCATGAACTGTCCGAAATGCAGGGGTAAGAGCAAGGTGCGGTCAAGCCGCCCACAAGGCCAGACAACAAGGCGCTTTCGCGAGTGCCTTAAATGCAAGCACAGATATAACACGGTTGAGATCATTGAGGTTGTGGCAGCGGCGCAGAAGCCAGCGCCAAGCCAGAAGGGCAGGGCTAAAAAGCGCGTGCTGACACCTCGCCCTGCCAAGGCTGCACCAGCGCCAAAGGATAGTGATCGCACTTGGGGCAGGTTAGAGGCTGATGAGCGCCTTAGTTTGAGGGATTTAGGGCTATGAACCAGCAGATAATGAACATGGCGCAGCAAGAGTTCAACCGCGCAATTATGAAAAATATGGGCATTTACCTGATCGCTGAAGCCTGGGGCATCAAGCCTCGCCAGGTGGTGCGGCACAAGGACGGCTATGGGTTGCTAACAGAGGGCTTTGTTGTGGCTGAGATAGCCAAGCAGATTAAGGAGATGAAGGTTGGACAAGACACAGTGGCCGCAACAGTGCGCCAGTTGCGGAGCGACACACGAGAGAATGTGGGGGTCATGGGTAATACTAGGTTCAGGGATTCTGGTTTGTGCCAGCGCAAAGTGCTGCCGCAAGGCCGCCGATTCGGAAAAACAGAAGGAAAAACCATAGAGAGGCTTCTATAGAGGCTTCTTTAGAGGCCATCAAGAAGCTAGCGAAACAACCTAAATATTTTGTGAAACAAAAGCGCGAAGCAAACAGCCATAGCGTGATTGCTAATAGGAGATTTTAACAATGGCCGAAAATCTGTCAAGCGGAAAAGTCGATCCCCAATTAATTCAATCCCTTATAAGCAAAACTGTGAAACACACAAATCACCGTTATAGGTGTGTCGCGGCAAAACGGCAGCGTGATCAGTGGGGCGCAAGGCAAGAAAAAGTATGGAATAGATTGCGCCGTGAGTGGTCAATTGAGCGTTTCAAAGCAGCAAGGCAGGAGTTCTGGGGCAGTAACCTGTTTCAACAGCGTGCCTTTATCGAAAAGATGGAGGTGTTTTTTGATGGACGTTAACCAGCTTCATAGCTTGTTCGTAGATGCAGCAGAGACAGATAGACGGTTGCCACCAGCTATACGCAAGCAGAAGATGGCCGCTTGGCCTGATGTAATCAATGACTGGCATGGCTACGGCTGGACGCAACTAGGCGAGACAGTCATCAGGCCTACATCAAAGCAGATAGATGAATATGACAAGGCTATGGGCTTCACAGTGCAGATGCCAGAAGATGATCGCCGGTTAGTCTGGGCGGTAGCGCATAGCGCAGCGTTTAAGGCAAGAGGCGCACCCTGGACAAAGCTGGCAAGAATGTTGCGGATGGGCAGCGATGGCAGGGTGGTCAAGCGTCATTACATGGATGCGCTTGTTCGGTTGCACTATAGGCTTTGACCGTGTTGCATCTTGCCTCATGGCAGAATGGCACATGATCCTTTAAGGGATAGTGTGTCACAGTGGCACATGGTTATTGTTGCGAAATGCACGAGATTTGCTATTATTCAGATAAGATGACGCTATATATGGTTGCACGATGCAACCGAGCGCAACCAATCAGGACATAATATGCGGAAGTTTCAGCCATCCTTGGTAAACTGGGATGAGATCAAAGAGCGCGTGCTTGCTGGTGAGGGCTACACAAGCGTAGCCAAGGACTACGAGGTATCCAGGCAGGCAATACAGAAGCGCTGCAATAAGGAAGAGTGGATCGCTAACAAGCCACGATCAATGGCTGTAAAGCGCGAGTTGTTTAAGCGCAACCAGAAAGCGCAACCAATCGCAACCGCGCAACCAGTTGCGGTTGCAGTAGCGCAACCAAGCCAAGCAGTGCTGGTAAGGGATGATAAGCAAGCGACAGTAATAGCATTACTCAAGGATGGCGTGCCTAAGACGCACGCTGCCGCTGTAGCAGGCGTGAGCGAGGCAACGCTGCATCGCTGGGTAAATGATGATGAAAGTTTTAGGAGTGAGGTACGCGCAGCAGAGAGCGCGGCGGTCGCTCTCAGGGTGCAGCGGATCGGAAAAGCAGGCGAAAAGGATTGGCGGGCAGATAGCTGGTATTTAGAGCGCACTCAGAAGGCCACGTTTGGTTCTGACGCTGGTAAAGGCGGCGGTTTAGCCGTGCAGATCAACATTATGCGTGATGGTGAGCCAGAGGTTGTTGACGTAACACCGGCAGGGTGAATCTACAACAGAGCTACAACAAGCAAGGGCAGAGGCAGCGCTGATCGTTGACTAGCCTAGCTTGTGGCGCTGCGTGTTACCGCCTTTGAGGGGCGGCACTCGATTCAGACCCGCCCCAGGCCATGCCCCCAGGGCTGGCTCGCGGCGATGACGAAGGCGATATGTAAGCACGCCCCCATCTACAAAATATCAGGGTTTCAGGTTGCATGGCAGAGCAGCGTTACATCGTGCGTTACGCGCTTGCTGAAGAGCCTGTGCCTACTGGCTGGGATTGTAGGCCCATGCAAGGGCATCACGGCGCTGAAGGGCGTGTAATCCATAGCAAGCGCGTTGATGAGGGTGCAGATGAAGATTGAGCGCATAGGCGATTGCACGCTTTATTTAGCTGACTGCATGGATATTTTGCCGACATTAGATGGCGTTGATGCTGTTGTGACTGATCCGCCTTATGAGGCAATCATGCACAAGTCCAAATCTTCTGCCGCACGAAGAATACGCACAGACGGCCGGTGTGAGCTAAGTGTTTTGGATTTTGACTGCATTGATGGCATACGAGATGAGGTTGCCAACTTGGTTGCTAGTGTTTGTGGTGGTTGGTCATTGATTTTTTGTGCGCCAGAAGGTGTAGGCCGTTGGGCTGATGCTATAAATGAAACCACTGCTAAATACAAACGTGCTTGTATATGGGTTAAGCCTGATGCCACGCCCCAGCTTAATGGTCAAGGCCCAGCAATGGGCTATGAAAACGTTATTGCGTCTTGGTGTGGTTCTGGCAAGTCAAGGTGGAACGCTGGTGGCAAGCGCGGTGTTTACACCCATTTAACAAATTCTAAAAGGCGACACGGTTTGCACCCAACTGAAAAGCCTATACGTCTTATGAAAGAATTGCTTGCAGATTTTACAAACACAGGTGAGTTCATCTGTGACCCATTTATGGGCAGTGGCACAACAGGCGTTGCGTGCGCTGAAATGGGCCGCAAGTTTATCGGCATAGAAAAAGATGCCAGATATTTTGATATTGCTTGTGAGCGCATATCGGATGCTTACAAGCAGCCAGACCTTTTTGTGCCGCAGCCAGTAGCGATCTGATGGCAGAGCAAAGCACATTCGCACGGCGCATGATGGCGCAGAAGCTGATGGCTGAGAAGCGTGACGATCCGTTTAGTGATAGTCCGTTCTTTCAGGGCTTTGGCGATGCGTTGCTTGGACAGGACAATATTCAGGATCGCGGCACAATATTGCCTGTGGGCCGTTCACCAGAGGGCGATATAGTTCCAGCCTTCCCAGAAATTGTTACTGGTACTGCTAGGGCTGTAAAGGGCATGGGCGATACCATAGGCGCGGCCATGCAGGGTGATGATCGTTTTATCCCAATAGATGGCAAATTGCCGGATAGCGTGATTGACGAGGTAAACAATTTTGGCCTGACTGTTTTAGGCTTTGGCACAACTGGCGCAAATTTAATAAAGGGTGCGATACCTAAAGGTGCTTTGACATCGTCAGCGGCCAACATAAAGGCAGAGGCTAGGGCATTAGGCAGAAAAGCAGCGGAAAATGCAAAGGATGACCCCGGTTATTTGAATCTTGCAAAAGTGCGCGTTCCTTTGGACGAAATGTCGGCAACTTACAAGCAAACTGAAAAGCTGGCTAAAACTGATGTAACTGACCCGCAATCTATGGTTGGCGGCACGATGTTGGCCTTGCCAGGTGACCGTACGGCGGCTGGTAAAATGATAACATCTGTTAACGAACAGCAGTTGCAAAACCCTGTTTTGTTGCAGGGCGGTAGGGATTTTGCCAGAACTAGGGCAGCGCAAGATGCAGGCGCTGGGTGGGCATCTGAAAAAAATGTTATATCCAGTTTGCAAAAAGGTGTTCTGGGCGCTGATGGCAAGCCTGTTTATGGTGTGTATTCGGCTATGGGTGGAAGGTCAGCAGATTTTTCTCACCATGTAGCTGATACGATTATTGAACTTTTGCCTACATCAAAGATTTTGAAGAAAGACATTAAAAAGTTTGATGATGAAATGCGGAAGGTTGACAAGGATTGGCCTGGCATTAAAAGCGAAAAGATTAGGACATACTTATATCAGCGCGGCAAAGGCAATGTTCGCAAGTTGATGGCCGACACAATGGAAAAGGGTGCATATAGAGATGCAGGCTTTCCAGATTTGCCATCAATACGATCTGCCGTTACAGCAGACGATTTGAGGTACGGAGTAAATGACCCAACTGCTGGCGCAAACCCAACCGGCAGCACAATTTTACGATTTAATCCTGAAGGTGTGGTTGCTGAAGGATCACCAAAAATACACAAAACCTATCCATCTATTATAAAAGCTGATGAGGTTAGCGGTCTTGATGTGCCAGTGCCGCGCAAACTAATGTTTCCTAGCTTCTTTAGCAGTAGAAGGGCGCAGGGCATACCAGAATTAGGCGATAGACGGTCATTTGAAATTAGCGCTGTAAAAGAGCCAGTGACCAAAGAACTTGCTGACAATCTATCTATATTCAGAGAAAATTTTATAAAAGGTCTATTTGACTAAGCTGTTGGGTCTGGATGGGCTTGGCGGTCTACATCCAAGGCGTTGCAAAGCGCATAATCGATTGTTTCTAACTTTGCGTACATTTCAGGTGTTAAGTCAGCGTTGCCGTTAGGAAGCGCCTCTTCAATAAGTTCATAAACATTAGTCATAATAAATGACCGTTTTGGTGCATTATCGCTCATTTCTGTCTCCCGATTATGACCGATAATTATACTATTTTTAACGTCAGGTTGCAATGGCCCAGAAAATAATCAAGCTGGATTACCAGCCACAGCCAAAGCAGGCGTTGCTGCATAAGTGCAAGGCAAAGCAGATATTGTTCGGCGGCGCTGCTGGTGGCGGCAAGTCGCATAGTGGGCGCTGGGATATTATCGGCTTTTGCTTGGAGAACCCTGGCTTGCAGGCGTTTATCTTTCGGCGCAGCTTGCCAGAGCTTGACGGCAACCATATACAGCCGATGAAAAAGGAAATGCCTGTTGAACTAGGCAGCTTTAACGAGACAAAAAAGCGATACGAGTTTTATAACGGCTCGACAATACAGTTTCAGTATTTAGAGCGTGATAGCGATTGTGACCGTATTCAGGGTCAGGAAGTACATATTGCACTGGTTGATGAGGCTGGGCAGTTCACACCGTATCAGTTGGGCTACATTAAAAGCCGTATGCGTCTAGGTAATTTTGAGCCTGCACAAAAAGAGTTTTTGCCGCGCTTGGTAATGACGGCCAATCCGGGCGGTCAAAGCCATAACTTTTTAAAAGCGCTCTATATTGATCCAGCCCCGGCTGAGAGTTACTTTTACGATCATACGATGCGCGATCCGAATAACCCAGCCGATAAGGGCTGGCTGACCATGTATATCCCGGCCAAAATGGCTGACAACAAATATATTGATCCCTCATATGCCTCTAGCTTTAGCGCCCTGCCAGAAGAACTAGGCCGCGCTTTGCGTGAAGGCGACTGGGATTTAGTCGTTGGCAGTTTCTTTGGCGATGTTTGGAAGCGTGATTTGCACGTTATCAGGCCGTTTGAAATACCTATTAACTGGACAAAGTTCAGATCGTTCGATTGGGGTAGCGCGTCACCATTCAGTGTTGGCTGGTGGGCAGTAGCTGACGGCCATGATGATTATCCAGATGGCGCGTTGATAAGATACCGCGAATGGTACGGCTCAAGCGGCAGGCCAAATGTAGGCCTAAGAATGACGGCAGAAGAGGTTGGCGCTGGCATTAGAGCTAGAGAGCGCGGTGAGCGCATAGATTTTAGTGTAGGCGATCCATCTATCTGGAAATTTGATGGCGGCCCATCCATTGGTGAGCGCCTTAGTAAGATGGGTGTAAAATTTCGCCGTGCAGACAACAGCAGAATATCAGGATGGGATCAGGTGCGGCAGCGCCTGATAGGTGATGATGCAATTCCGATGCTTTATGTATCTTCAGAATGTGTGGACACGATTAGAACCTTACCTGTTCTTACGC